>Ga0209629_10003591_pt1 | contig 11171 bp, 5 predicted proteins | sample TergutCu122P5_FD_187286 | JGI IMG/M metagenome (GOLD analysis project Ga0209629, IMG submission 187286) | Cubitermes ugandensis P5 segment gut microbial communities from Kakamega Forest, Kenya - Cu122 P5 (SPAdes) (version 2) | ecosystem: Host-associated > Arthropoda: Insects > Digestive system >...
CGCCGCCGTCTGCACGACCGCCGGGGTCGTCGTCCTCGGCGTCATGGCGGCCTTCGTCCTGGCCCGCTACCAGTTCAAGGGTCGCGGCTTCTTCTACAGCCTGTTCGCCGCTGGGTTGATGTTCCCGCTGACCGTCGCCATCACGCCGCTCTACACGGTCGTCTCGGCGCTCAAGCTGCTCGACAAGATGGCCGGCGTCGTCCTGCCGGGCATCGCCTTCGCCCTGCCCACGACGATCATCATCTTGGTGCCGTTCCTTAGGGTCATCCCGAGAGAACTGGAGGAGGCGGCGGCGCTGGACGGGCTGACGCGGTTGGGCTTTTTCTGGCGCATCGTCTTGCCCTTGTCGGCGCCGGGTCTCATCACGGTGGGCGTGCTGGCCTTCGTGGCCAGTTGGAACGGCTACATGTTGCCGCTGTTCGTCTTCAACACCCACACGCCGACGCTGCCGCTGGGCGTGGCGCAGTTCTCGACCCAGTACACCCAGGACACCGCCCAGGTGTTGGCCTACACGTCGCTGTCGATGATGCCCGCCATCCTGTTCTTCTCGCTGTTCCAGCGCCGCATCGTCGGCGGCCTGACCGGCGCGGTCAAAGGCTAGGCCCAGGTGGACGATCAAGCGCGCGGATCCGAGTCGGGGATCACGGGGGCGACCGGCCCGGCCGCAGCGGTCGGGGCCGGCGCGGCGCTCCAGGGGGCGGCCGGGCCGCCCGAAGGCCAGGCCCGGGGCCCGTCCGGTCGTCCCGCCCCGGGCCCCATGTCGGCCAAGGTGGCGGACCTGCTGAGGGAACTGACGTGGGCGGAGAAGCTGGCCCAGCTGCAGGGCCTGTGGGTCGGGGCCGGCGGTGACGGCGCCGTGGTCGCCCCCGAGATGGACAGCGCCGCTGCCGCCGAGGACTTCAGCTCGTTCGCCCGCCACGGGCTGGGCCAGTTGACCCGGCTCTACGGCACGGCGCCGATCTCGCCGGCCGAAGGGCTGGACCGTCTCCTCGGCTACCAGCGCTGGATCCTGGAGAACACCCGGGTGCCCATCGGCGTCGTGGTCCACGAGGAGTGCCTGACCGGCCTGGCCGCCTGGACGGCCACGACCTACCCGACACCGCTGGCGTGGGGCGCCGCCTTCGACCCGGCCCTCGTGGAGCGGATGGGCCGCGAGATCGGGGCGACCATGGCGGCGCTGGGGGTGAGGCAGGGGCTGGCGCCGGTGCTCGACGTCGTCCGCGACGCCCGTTGGGGCCGGGTCGAGGAGACCATGGGCGAGGATCCCTACGTTGTCGGCACGCTCGGCGCGGCCTACGTCGCCGGCCTCCAGTCGGCCGGGATCGTGGCCACGCCGAAGCACTTCCTGGCCTACTCGGCCAGCCAATCCGGTCGCAACCTGGCGCCCGTCCACGCCGGCCCGCGCGAGGTCGCCGACGTCTTCTTGCCCCCCTTCGAGATGGCGCTGCTGGACGGCGGGGCCGGTTCGATCATGCCGAGCTACGTCGACCTCGACGGCGAGCCGCTGCACGGCAGCCGTTTCTACGTGACCGAGGTCCTGCGCGATCGGCTCGGCTTCACCGGGACGGTCGTCAGCGACTACTTCGGCGTCGAGTTCTTGGACCGCCAGCACCACGTGGTCGCCGGCCTGGGCGAGGCCGGGCGGCTGGCGCTTGAGGCCGGGGTCGACGTGGAACTGCCCACCGGCGTGGCCTACCGCGAGGCGCTTCAGGCCCTTGTGACGGATGACCCCGCTCTGCGGGGCTGGGTCGACCGGGCCGTGGCCCGGGTGTTGGCCCAGAAGGAAGCCTTGGATCTGCTCGACCTGCCCCAAGAGATCGCCCGCTTGGAGGATCTGGTGCGCCGGGCGCCGGAGACCCTCGACCCGCCGGAGCACCGGGCGACAGCGGCCCGGTTGGCCGAGGAGTCGATCGTGCTGGTGGCCAACGCGGCCACGGCCGGCCCGGCGGTCGGAGCGGCGTCGGACTCGGCCCCGTTGTCGCCGGTGGGCCAGCCGGTCGGCTCGGCGGTCGTGTCGTCGCCGGTGGCCGGGGCTGGTTCCGACGGGGCTTGGGCGTCGCCGGTGGGCCAGCCGGTCGGCCCGGCGGTCCTGCCGCTGGTGCCCCGGCCCGGGCTGCGGCTGGCCGTCGTCGGACCGAACGCCGATCGGTCGGCCGCCCTGTTCGGTTGCTACAGCTTCGTCAACCACGTCTTGGCCCACCACCCGGGCGTGCCGCCCCGGCTGGAGGTGCCCACGGTCCTCGACTCCCTGCGCCAGGAGTACGAGTCGGCGGGCGCCCGCGTGGCCTACTCCGTCGGTTGCCCGGTGCGGGAGGAGGACCGGTCGGGCTTCGCCGCGGCCGTCGAGCTGGCCCGGGCCAGCGACGTCGTCGTGGCGGTCGTCGGCGACCAGTCCGGCCTGTTCGGCGAGGGCACGTCGGGTGAGGGCTGCGACGCCGAGTCGCTCGACCTTCCCGGGGTCCAGGGCGAGCTGCTGGACGCCCTGCTGGCGGTCGGCCGGACGGTCGTGGTCGTGGCCCTGGTCGGCCGGCCCTACGCCCTGGGCGAGGTCGCCCGGCGGGCCGGCGCGGTCGTGCTGGCCTTCTTCCCCGGCGAGGAGGGGGCCCGGGCCGTGGCCGGCGTGGTGTCGGGCCGGCTCAACCCCAGCGGCCACCTGCCCGTCAGTCTGCCCCGTGGGGTCGCCGCCCTGCCCTACAGCTACCTCCACGCCCAACTGGCCGAGCCCAACGGCGTCTCACCCATCGACACCAGCCCGCAGTTCAGCTTTGGCCACGGGCTCGGCTACAGCCGCTTCGAGTTTTCGCGCTTGACCGCGGCGGCGGTCGAGGTGCCGACGGACGGCTGGATCGAGCTGAGCGTCGAGGTGGCCAACGCCGGGCCCCACGACGGCTGCTGCCTGGTCCAGCTCTACGGCCGCGACCTCGTGGCCAGCCTGGTCCGCCCGACTCACGTCTTGGTCGGCTACGTCCGGGTGGACCTGGCCGCCGGGGAGCGCCGAGCAGTGCGTTTCGACGTGCCGGCTTCGCGCTTCGGCTTCGCCGGGCTGGACGGCGCCCGCCTGGTCGAGCCGGGCGAGGTCCGGCTCTGGCTGGGCTGGGACGCCGACCACGCGGCCAGCCCCAGCCTGTCCGTGGTCCTGACCGGGCCGGTGACCCGGCTCGGGCCGGCCTCGCCCCGCCAGTGCGTCGCCACCGTCGGCGCCCCGCCGGGCGCCGCGCCCCAGCCCGGGCCCAATAGCGAGCCGGCCCACGAGGGCTCCTGCCAAGACCCTGTCGGCGGCGCGGTCGGGCCCCAGCCTGGGCCCGATGACGCGCCCGCCCCCGAGGCGGCTCGGCCGTGATCCCAGCCCTCGCGCCCGTGATTGGCGGGCCGCCCGCCAACCGATCAACCGTCCGAAGGAGAATTAGGACCATGAGCATTCCCACCCCGACCCCCGCCGACAAGTTCTCGTTCGGCCTGTGGACCATCAACTGGACGGGCCACGACCAGTTCGGCGCCGCCACGCGGCGGCCGTTCGACCCGGTCCAGGTCTTGGAGAAGCTGGCCGAATTTGGCGCCTGGGGCATCACCTTCCACGACGACGACCTGGTCCCCTTCGGGGCGGCGGAGGCCGAGCGCGAGAAGATCATCCGGCGCTTCGAGAAGGGCTTGGCCGACACCGGCATCGTCTGCGAGATGGTGACGACCAACACGTTCAGCCACCCTTTGTTCAAGGACGGCGGGTTCACCGCCAACGACCGGACGGCCCGCCGCTACGGCCTGCGCAAGGTGCTGCGCAACGTCGACCTGGCCGGGCGGCTCGGCGCCACCACGTTCGTCATGTGGGGCGGCCGCGAGGGCGCCGAGTACGACTGGAGCAAGGACTACCACGCGGCCCTCGAGCGGTACCGCGAGGGCATCGACAGCGTGGCCGGCTACATCAAGTCCCAGGGCTATAGGCTGCGCGTCGGCCTGGAGCCGAAGCCGAACGAGCCGCGCGGCGACATCCTGCTGCCGACCGTCGGCCACGCCCTGGCCTTCATCCAGACGCTGGACAACGGCGACATCGTCGGGCTCAACCCGGAGGTCGGCCACGAGCAGATGGCCTGCCTCAACTACACCGCCGGCATCGCCCAGGCGCTGTGGCAGGGCAAGCTCTTCCACATCGACCTGAACGGCCAGAAATCCGTCAAGTACGACCAGGACCTGGTCTTCGGCCACGGCGACCTGCTGTCGGCCTTTGGCACGGTCGACCTGTTGGAGAACGGCTTCCCCGGCGGCGGCCCGCGCTACGACGGCCCGCGCCACTTCGACTACAAGCCGAGTCGGACTGAGTCCGAGGACGAGGTCTGGGGCACGGTCAAGGCCAACATGACGAGCTACTTGCTGCTCAAGGAGCGGGCCCTGGCCTTTCGGGCTGATCCGGAGGTTCAGGAGGCGATGGGCGTGGCCCAGATCGGCGCTTTGGCCGAGCCGACCCTGGCGCCGGGCGAGACCTTGGAGTCCTTCTTGGCCGACCGGGCGAGCTTCGAGGACGTCGACGTCGACGCCCTGGGGGCCCGCGACGCCGGTTTCGTCCGGCTCAACCAGCTGGCCCTGGAGCACCTGCTCGGGGCGCGGTAGGGCTGAGGGAGGCGGCGGCGTGAAGGTCATCGCGCCTGACGCGGTTCGGATTCGGGAAAGACTTGGCCTGACCCACTCTCCTAGCCTTGGAACAGGTACGGGATACGGGACCGCCAGACGATGATGCCGGGCCGAGTGACGTAGCAGGTGTTGGCTACGTCCGCCTGATCTGGGTAGGCGGTGACCAGATCATTCACGTGACTTGTGACAAAGCTCTCGTGGAGTGCCCGAGTCTTGTCGGCCCCGGTGATCAAGGTCGCCAACCGTGTCAAGTCATCTTGGGCGACAGCGCAGCGGGCGATGAACTCATCGGTCGAGGTGGTTTCGTCTTCGGGGCGGACCGAACTCGCTTGCCGCAAAGACGCCAGGCGTTGCCATTCGGACAAGCACTGCGCCCAGCGCGCGGCGTAGGTCGCGGGCTCGCAAGCCACCGTCTGGCTGGAATCTAGACGATCCAAGAAGTCGCGCAGACTGGTGAAAACTCGACGCTGTCCGCGGCTGGGGCCAACCGTGACGGAAACGATGGGCAAGGGGGCGCCGCTAGCCAGGTGGACGTCCAGGTACGGCACGCAGGCTCCGAACCGCGTGCGCTCTCTGATGAGATCGCGGTTGGTGGCCTCGTCGACCTCGAAGGCGAGTCGCCATTCATCCTCCAACCTGAAATCGTCTCGCTTCAGGAGAATCGCGTCACTCTTGCCCACAGTCAGTCCGCGTTTCTCAATTTCCTGGAGCGCGGGAATCGAGCCGTCTGCCTTCTTCAGGAGGGCATCGTCTCTGAGGTACAGGATCTGTCGTGGCGGGCCGGGCGGTGTCAGCTCGACCAAGGGGTCGTGGCGAGCGCACGAGGCGGCAAAACGCACGTCAGGAGGGAATTCAAGTTCCAGGCAGACGCCGCCCTCGTGGGCGTAGAAACCCCATTGGTTGAGGGCGTCGCGTTGGCGGGACAGACAGATGATGTACCACGGGGCCATGTGGAGGCGAAGATTGTCCAGGGCTTCTTGGACAGCCGTGGCCGGGTCCAGCATGCTCGGATCGGCACCACTGGCGTTTCGGTCATTCAGCAGCGCCCTCATGGTCTCGAGGCCGAAGCGATACTCGCTGGCGTCATTCATGGCCGCAATATTGGCGGCCCACAGACTCTTCCCCGTGATGACCTTGGTTGCCGTGTCGACGTCGGTGTAATAGCAAAGCGACAGAGAATTAGCAGCCACCATTCAGGGCTCCCAACGACACTGTCGTTCCGAGGGCCATCCTCAGGTTCCTGGGCAGAGATCAGCGAAATTGATCGGACCAACGTCGATAGACACTCTTATCACGCCGTCACTTCTATAAGCTTCGGCATTGAGCGACTGTCCTGGGAAGCGACTGGCAACCCTCTGCCGAAGACTGCCGACGGAGGTGTAGACGCGGATCTTCTTCCTTTGGTCCGAGGTGGCCCGATCCCAGACGGCGTCCGCCAAGAAAGCCTGGCCGTTGAAATATACGCGGCCCATGTCGTAGTCGATCAAGACGAGGTCATGTTGCGCCAGCAGGTCCCAGAATCCCACCCATTGAAACTCGAACCGGTCCGACGTCCAGGCCTTGATCCCGTCGTGACCTGCTGTGCCCGGCTCGATCAGCGTCTTGTAGTTGTCCGCGCGGCCAGGGGCTGTCAGGTAGCCGATCGTGGTGATCCGGGCTTGGCCTGTGTGCTCTGTGTTGAAGTCCTTGGCGAAGTCGAGGACCCAATCCGGATTGTCGTCCAAGATGGCGATTTTCTGTTCTGGCATCGTAGCTACCTTGCCTGGGGTCCCGAACCTACCTGAGTGTCCCACTGTACTCCACTCCTTCGGGACACTGGCGCAACCAAAGACACCATATTGATACCCATAACGTCGGACTGCATGAGGCTGTCAACTCGGAGCGAGCGGTAAGGGGATGCTCAAGACGAAGTACGGCCCGTTCGTCGGGTCCGGTTTGAGGGACGCCCGTGGCTTGGCTCCCAGGCGTCCCTGGCTGAGGTACCGCAGCTGATCACAATACCGGCCCAGCGTCCATAGGCTCATCCCCCCTGGAGGTGAGTGTCCTGTGACAACAGATCGGGGTGTCTCGCGCCGTTCAGGAACGCGTTAGCCTGCTCCACGTGGGCGGTGAAAGTGGACGCTGCTGCTGCGGGATTCAGCATGTTGACGACGTGAAGAACACCGGTGGCGGTCAGTCCGACCCAGACCACGAACTGGCGAATCCCATCGTCCGTTTGCTCAGTGTAGTGAGCTTGCTTGGGGCTCTCCCCGACATTGGCCACGATCACGTCGACGAGGCTGTTCAGCGACAGTTCGACGTCGGACTCGCGCAGCAGTTGCACTCCCCCCCAACGCCACCCCCCGCTGTGGTCGGTCTGGGCGGGGATCCATTCGTCGTGGTCATCGGCCTGCGCGGTCACTACTACTGAGCCGTCGGGGTCGTGGGTGGTCGCCTGGTCTCCCGTGTGGGGGCGGGGCCAGTCGCAGGGTGAGGCGAGGGCGGCGGCCACGTCCGCGGTCATCGCCCGCACCTCGATGTCCGCGTGATAGAAGTTCCCGTCGGGCTCGGTCAGAATTGAAGTCAAGCCGACACGGCGATGAACGCTCAGTTGACCGACACCCAGGGAGCGTTCCCTCTGCGCCTGACGCGAACTGGGGGTCAGGGCGAACCGCTGGTAGAGCCGGCTGACGCTCTCATTGGTGTCGACGTCGAAGAAGGCGCCACGGGCTAGCGCCAGGCTGGCGGCGCTGGGCTCCGGAGCGACTGAATGGTCCGCCACGGTCTTGCGCATTTCCTCCCGCCGCGGCTGCGACGCGTGGTTGAAGATCCGCGCCGATTGGCCGCCCAGCCGCAGACGGACCTCCGAGGCGAGGTCTCGAACGAAGTGATTGCTGTCCAGGTCAAAAGCGTGCTGCCGGAGCGTGTGGCGCAGCATGAGAACGTCCCGCAACTTGGCATAGTCGGCGACAGTCCAGGGGTTGTCGAAATGCGCCACGACGAGGACAAGCATCGGCACGCCGTCCAATTCTGCGTCGTCGAAATGACCGGCCTCCCAGACAAGTTCCCAGTCGTCGTAACCGTGGTCGCACCGGTGGCGAAGACGCCAGCCTCGCTCCCGATCATTGCTGATGTAGGCGCGGACGGCCTCGACAATGTCCTCGGAAGGCTCTTCCACGGGTCTCTCGGCCAGGTTCTGCTGGTCCGCCGGATCAGACTGGCTCGACGGCGAGAGGAACTGGGCTGAATAGAAGGCGAGATGTCCGGGTCTCGGCCAGGACAACGTGGCCAAGTCGCGGTCTTCGTTCCACTCTTCATCGCTGCGGATTCCTCGCTGGCGGGCGACATCCACTTTCCATTGGTCTTCCGGAGGATAGCCGGCCAGAACGATCGAAGTGTCTTTGGCCGACAACGTCTCATGAATGAGATGCGTGAGCAAGTGGTATCTGGCCATGGCGTCTACCCGACCCGCATGATCGAGCTGAGTGAAGCCGACTCCCGAGCCAGCACCGGGTCTCGGTCTCGGGAACATCGTGAGGGCGTAATGCAGCAGGACAACGGGGCGGAGCACGGCCCGAACGGCCGGCATGAACGATGGGCTCCCGGAGTCACCAGCCCAATCTTTGAGCGATGTCGATTCGAGTCGTTGTCGCCAGTTGACGAGAACGTAGTCGTCGTAGTCTTCCAGCGGTCCGGACGATGACAGGATGCGCTTCAGGCGTTCGACCGCCCGGTCCAACGGTGGAGGAGGAGGCTGCGAGACATTCCCACGGCTCCAGGCCACAAAGGCCTGAAACGCACGGAGATCGGCGGGCAGGGCGTCTCGCAGAAGGCGTTGCATGTGGGAGACGGCCTCCCAGTGGACCCGGTTGGTCTCCATGAGAACGTCCTCCCAGAAGGCGCCGTCAACCGGGTCCTGGTGGCCTTGCCGGCGCGCTTCCAGCAGTTCGACAAGGGCCTTGTGTGCCGGGGATCGCTCATCATCCAGGATGGCTCTGTCTAGCCACGCGCTGTCTGAGGTGTCGGACGTGCCGGTCAGCACCGTCTTGATCAGCCGGAGATCGAAGTCGTCGAATTGCCCGCCGTGGTACCACCTCGTCCCGTCGGCGCTGCCCGGGGTGACCTGACCGTGCCACCCCAGGCGGTCGGCCAACTCGTGCCGGCGGGCGATCACTTCCGGTCGGTAGACGTACGTGCTCCGCAGATCGGCCAGTCGAGACAAGCACAGGCGCACGAGGTCGAACAGCGCAGCAGAAGAGTCGGTCGATGAGGCGGGGAGGAAGCTCGACAGGATCGGTGCCAGGCGTCTGAATTCCTTGGGCAACCCAGCCTCCAACGCCGCCACGGCGGGCGGAGCCTCGGGCAGCGGCACGAACGACGGGTTGACTGGGTCGGCAGCTCGGGCCGGTTGGTGATGGCGGGGACGCTTGGCCGGGTTTTCGAGGGGGGCGGCAGCCGGCGGTGACTCTGCCCCCGTGGTCGCCGTCTGCTCCAGCTGGCGCGTTATGACGGCTTCGAGGATGGACACGAGCAGCCGGAGGATGGTCGGTCGGACGGTCCCATGCGTCGCCAGAGGCGGTCGGGCCAGCGCGTTGAGGTAGGCCAGGAAGTACTGGCGCGCCATCTCCGGTTCACCGTCCGCCGATCGTCCACTGAAGTCGGTTTCCAGGAGACCGACGATGCGCTGGCCGACTTGTGGCGACCAGTCCTGTTCGGGGTCAGGGCTGAGGTCGGCGGCGAGATCTCCCTCGAGCATCCGTTGGGCGATGTGGGCGCAGGCGAAGCGCCGCCACCCTCGTGATTGGTCGGACGAGTCTGGCGTGCGGTCGTGCAGCGGTCGGGGCTGGTGGCGCTCGTCCAGACTTTCGAAGCAATCCCTCATCTTGCGAGTCGCCGTCTGGGGGACGATATCGTGGATCGTCGACAGCCTCTGGCAGCGAAGGCAGGAGTCCCCTCGGGTGCGTAGCGAAGAAATGGCCACGTGGACGAAACTGTGAAAGCGGTCAGTGTTGGGCCGGAGTGAATCAGGGCAGCCGACGAGGTGGGACTGAGAATCTAGAGACAACCGATCCAGGACGAAGAAGAAGTGTTTGAAAAAGGTGATGCGCGACGGATCTCGATCACTGTCGCGCACCACCGACATCATCAAGTCGCGCGCCCGTTCGACAGTGGCGCCCGTGATGGCTTGGTCGTCCACGAAATGAAAACGAATCGCTGCTGACTGGTCGCGCAGCAGGCTGGCAATGAGCGAGAAGCGGGCCCGGAAGTTCGACCGGAACTCTTTCGACACCTCAGTTCGCACGATCAGTGCTTGACTTGAGAAGACGCACTCGTTGACCAGCTCGACGAACTTGGCATTGGTGAAATGCTGCGGGCTGACCAGGACGTCGAAGCCGCTCTGCGGTTGGTTCGTGGCACTCTCTCCAGCGATGTCCTCGAGCCATTCGCGGATCTTGCCCTCGTTCTGGTCGACGACTTGGGCGGTATCGATGTAGAATTCGAAGTGGTGCTCATCGCGGACCGTGTGGCCGTAGGTGACGCAGTCCCTCAGCGGGTCGAGCCTCTCCTCCAGATCCTGGATGGTGGACCAATCAATTCCCCCAGGCGGCTTCGGGGTGGCGCTGGGGAGATCAATGGCTTGAGTCGGGATGCTCGAGTCCGTGTTGACTTCGATCAAAGGCCACTCGTTGCGATAATCCTTGGGGTAACAACGACGGCATTCCTCTTCCGTCCTCTGACCGTCGCCCGCTGGCCCCTGGCGCCAGGTGAGGGGATAGGGGTAGAGGAACGGTTGTTCTGTCTCGAGGAAAAAGCGCACGGGCTCGACGTCGGCCGAGCCCCGAGGCCAGAGTTCGTGAGGTCTGTTTTCCCGCTTCTCCCAGAATGGGTTGAGGCTGTTTCTCGGGCCTTTCGATCCCAGCGAGATGATGGTGTAGAAATTCGAGAAAAATCCACGTTCCTCGTCTTGTTCGCGGTCGAACACTTCATGAACGAACTCGGAGCGCATCTTGAGTGTCGTCTTCAGGGTGGAGCCCAGGGGCACGACCGTGACGATCTTCCGGGCAGGATGGCCGCCATCGCCGCAGTAGTAGCGCCGCCGCAGGGGCCGTTGCTCTGCCTCGGTGCCGGCTCGGCCCGCGAACAGCGCCCGCGTGCTGCGGCGATCATGGCCGGTCTCGTGGTCGATGAGGCTGGCAAACCGCCGTGACGGCTCGTCCGGCACGAAGCGGATTCGCGATGCGGGAGCTCCGCCCGCAATGGCCAGACGTTCGTAGAGGGCGTAGTCGGGGTGATCTCGTTCCCCGAGGCCGATGGCCTTGTCAAGATAGTCGTCGAGGAGCGAACAGGCTTGCAGAAGGAGGAACTGGGAATAGGCGCTGTAGCCGTAGAAGGTGACGCGGCTCAAGGCCTGGGGATTCGGTGTGCGCTGAACGAGGTCGCGCACAAGGAGAAACGCAAAACGGCGGGCGAAGACCTCGTTGTTGAAGAGCAACTCGGCCTCGTAGAAACGATCCGTGTGGATGGTCGAGCCCAGTCGCATGTGGGCTCGGTCGATGCGGCAGCCCAGA
>Ga0209629_10003592_pt1 | contig 11171 bp, 5 predicted proteins | sample TergutCu122P5_FD_187286 | JGI IMG/M metagenome (GOLD analysis project Ga0209629, IMG submission 187286) | Cubitermes ugandensis P5 segment gut microbial communities from Kakamega Forest, Kenya - Cu122 P5 (SPAdes) (version 2) | ecosystem: Host-associated > Arthropoda: Insects > Digestive system >...
GTGGTACCCCCGACAGAACCATGTGCCCTGAGGTCGACTCAGCCTCTGAAAGTGAGTACCAGGGATTTCTCCTGGGGTAAAGGCGGCCGGTGCGTTTGGCTGACGACCTACCCTCCTTGTAGTGCCGAAACGTCAAGATAATCCGGGGCCATAACCTAGCCGGAACGCCTTGGGCCACCTCGGGACACCTTTACTTTTTTTTAGTGTTGTGTTTAGAGTGTAAAAGTAAATTATGAACCTAATTTATATTTGTAATCCGGTTTAATTTTAATCCGTTTAATACATTTAAATTATAACGACAGTCTTTGGGGATTGTTAAATGTCAGTATCTAGTTAATTTTAACAATGTAAGTTCACTAGCTAACTGTCACGCATTTCAGTGACATTTAATAACGTTATATCTGCTGGCTTTGATGTCATATGTGCATTTTAATTCTATGTGATGGTGAGTTAATAGCCTTGTTTAGGGCTACACGTTTATTTACACTGTTACAAATAAGAGAAGTAGCTGGATAAACTGGGTAAGCGCGCTACTGGACTATACCAGTACAGAAGAAGAGACGCATCTGTTAGAGCTTAATCCAAAGTTAGACTGACTTTTATTCACATTTTTAGAGCCTGCATGATGTAAATTTTCTCAGAGGGTGACATCTTATCTCACGCAGTATAGTTCAGAAGTTTGGAACAGCGACAGGCTTCGTGATAGAAATTATGTTATGTAGCAGACACCATCACCATTAATCATCTTGGCAGAAATAAATAGGAAAGTTCTGTGTACAAAATGCGGCAGCAGTGTATCAATTGAGTGTGGGCGTGGATCAGGGTTATTTAGGGCGGTTTAGTTTGCCGTGCTTAGAGTAGACAGTAGAGTGACTAAGCTTCGGGCCGGACGAACGGGGAATCGCGGTTCGGTTCCCGGCAGGACAATATTTTTTTTTCTTCTTCTCCAGCGCCTCCAATTCGGCTGTCTGGTCCAACCAGCGCCCTATTCTGATCCTGTGCCCTGGGGGTAAAGCGACCATGTTAAGAAGCTGACCATTCACCTCCATCTATCACCGAGGGTAAGAATGTCTTTATGGCATGCACGACAACTGTGCTCTTTCTTATACTTGTGTTTGCTCCATCGGAACATTGTCAATGTAGCGTATGCTATAATGGGAGATGAACTGAGATAAATGACTCGCACACTGTTTATAAACACTGTAAAGTATGTGCGTGATAGTGAGATCGTGTCTGTCCACTCCAATATGTCATTTTCGAAGCTGTTAGTTGAATTTAGCCGAAATTTATTTCAGTTTCCATATTAAAAGTTGTTTGGCGCGTGTTTATAAAACAACATCAGCTGCCTTGTGTTAAGCAGTTAACAACCAGCTTTTATTAAATGCATAAGGCAACTTGTCTACAATTGTTATAAACGCAAAAGTTCCCCACTTTTTAGTAGGTGGTGCATGATGTGAAATGTCGATGCCTTTAGCATCTGCAAGTTTTATAGAAATTCTTTTCGATATGTGGAGTATTTTAACAATGTAAATTTCGCGAATTGATTTGTGACCTTTTTCGTACGAACTGGCGTCACTCACTGGAATAAATAAAGGCTAAATATGAGTAAAGTTGTTTCCGCACACACCATGAAGGCAGAGAGGGAGTAAAGTTATAACTTCAATTATCCGTAGATCCGGCACTAGATACGGGGCTTGACGCCTTGCCTTACACCTGGGGAAAGTGTACCGTTACACACTGAACAAGAGGCAGAGTGGGCCCGGGAGTTAGTATGGACGCTTTGGAGAAGATACAAATCTCATTTCCCTGCCAGCAATCTATTGTCCGGCCTGAAATCTGGCTACGCTATCTGAGATGTCTCACCGTAATGAGTAACGTATTATACTGAGCTACATAATATTTGTCTACAAAACAACGTATAATTTAGTACCTCAAGTTAGTAGCTTCTTATCTGAGAGTGCTGCAGAATTACGCCTGCTTTCATAACGATTCCATGTAAATATTATGGGCATTCTTGTGCTGCTGAGGCATTCTAGAGTTATTTAAGAGTGCTGTCCATCCGTCCGAATGTTTGTGACAATTGTCATACTTTCATTTATACTACCTTGTTACGCGATGTGCTGCTTGCAACTGTTGTAATTCTAGAATATTTCTATAAAATGTTTGAAGCAATTTAAACCCTCCTTTCCCAGTGTGTTTGATGAAGCGAGACCACATTTTAGCGATCATACAGGCTCCAGCCCTTTTTGTCCGTACCTAACATGACAACATTTTCGTTGCTTTTTCTCCTTCCGTTTTCATTTCCACGATTCGTTTCAGTTAGGAGATGATATAATTTGTTATTTTCATAATGTGTGTATGTCGCATTCCTGCTTTTATCATTGTGTATTAACATGAAATTATACTAGAGCGGATAAGACATCTGTTTAATTTTGCGTAAGATTTCAGCAGCTGTGGTTATGAAAATTTTGTCTTATTGGATGCGACACCTTGAAGTGTGATAGAAATTTTCCAGTGTTTCGGAGGAAGCTCCTGCCTTTAAATTTTAAACAGCGAGTTCCTTGGGAACGTTGGAAAATTTGTACCAATTACAAGGCGTCATATCCCAAAATACAGCAATCTTCGAAATGATTACTAATTGCCAATACGGGTTCTGTTGTAATTGATCAGGGATTAACGTAATCTTTTACATCCCACTGATGTTTAAAAATGCTAGTGTAAATGATTTGTAAATCTGCTGTTTATAGATCTTAAAAATATAATATTAATATTAATTGTGTTCAGAATACCAAGGGAACGACGTTTCGGTCAACGACGGACCCCATAAACGACGGTAGTCCCATAATACTATAATATTATAATACCATTGTGTTACAATTGCCTACTGTATTCAGTACAGCAACATGTACAAGTTTTTAGCCTAGGATCAATAGGCTACACCTTATAGACCAGGTGTGTAGCAGGCTATACTATACTATCTGGGTTTGTGTAAGTACACGTTTGCACAACGACGAAATCGCCTATCGACGCATTTCTCTTTACGTATTCCCGTCGTTAAGTGACGCAAATCTGTATTTAAACTGCATCTGCCCGAGATACCACAGTAGATGCGAACCCACAGGTAAGCATATAGGTCTGTGTGTCTGCCTCATCCTTCTTGGGTAGACGGCTGCGTAATTTTTAAGCAGAATTCAAAAGTTCCTCTCGTTACCTGCTGCGAGTGTTGATGTTAAGGATAACAGCGCAGATCCTGGTTTCTGTGCGAGCCGTTTATGACTACTTTGAAATTGTAGAATACCCGGTGGACATTTTTTCTTTGCACGGTAACAAAACTGGGGAAAAATCTCGAATAAAATAATGAGGTGTACCGCCGGGACACAAATTCCCTCTGCATAAACTGGTTAGCAAAACTAAATATTCCTCTCCATTAATGGATATGTAAGTGCCGTTTCTGCTGTGTTTCTTGAAATATCGTCAGGCCGACTAGACAGCATCATTGTACACGTACCGTAGCCAGGCAGGTTTTTGTAGCAAGGTTAATAATTATCAACTTGTGTTATCCGTAGTTTCTGCTGTTGTGAATTACAGTGGTAGCAATGGACTGAAGCACATAACTTTTCACAGTATTCTTCAGGAAGCTAATGCTGAACACATTCATTCTGTTTGTCACACGGAAGTTTCTTGAGAGTCGTGCTCTCAAGTTCTTGGAAATTGTTAAAGGTGCAATGAATGGCAGGGCACAAGATGCAAAGATGGAAAACTCCACTTTTTTTACTTGGAATATTCAGATACTAGATATTAATACAGATGTTAGGTATACCATTTTTTTAGGGCTATCATACGTAGACGGGAGTTAGACGGTACCTGAGGAGGGAGCATTACTTCATCGATGTAGGCTCCTTTTATGCATCAGTCCTGCTGAGTCTTCCTTCTTTGTACGTAATCAGAGTCAATTACACAGGTCCCTTGACGTTGTGTTTGCAGTCTGTGCAGATACTATTGATGTCATGAGCAGAAAGTGAGCATTCTTTCTCATATCGTCTGGTTCTGTGTTCTTACTCGTGTAAAAAAAAGTAGTTTACTCCACAAAAAAATTCCAGCATTTTACAGATTTATACTCACTTCTACACAAACCGTAACGGATTCAGACAAAGGATCTTGGCCTTACAGTGATTGAGCCTGTCGTTAAACTGCAGACCTGAGAAGGAAATTAACCTCTTCTAAAATCCCAGACGATTCAGCGTCTGAAAATAACGTTAATTGTGGAAAGAAGCTGCATCGGACTGGTTCTAGAGAGGGATCTTGCACGCATACACGCCAACAGACTTGCACGCGCACACACACACACACACACACACACACACACACACACACACACACACACACACACACACACACCAAGTAAACTGCAGTGAACCTCGTTCGGATGTGACTGCAAATGTATATGTCCTGAGCTGTTAAAGTTACTAGTGAATGCAGCTGTGTCAAGTAAGGAAAGGCAGCGGGCGTCAGAGGATAGACAATTCACGTGGAGAGATTTTCGTTTCTACTTCCTTTCTTCATACATTTATTCCTTTCAACTGAGTTCTTTAAAAGGCGATTCCTTTATTTTTCTTTTTATCTTGTCCTTTTTATATTTGTTACGCTATAAATTCAAAAGATAGGACAAAAAATAGAATGATCCAGATCGGAACAATGACGGCGTTTAGAGAGATGAGTGTGCAGTTAGACAACTTTGTCGTTGGCATATAGGTTTAGACGTGCATGATTTTATTTCAGTGCGCGTTGTTTCGTGTGCATAAAAAGAACATTGGACATTCTATGCCGTATTCTTATCATAGAATTTCTACGGTGTTTCCGACAATATAAGCGATTAATCGGAAAACCAAGGATTTAATGGTGGTGAGAATTTAGGTTATGATTTTGTAGATTACGCCATCATGTAGTAAGGTACGTGGGTACCGATGTTTCGGGGCAACTTCCGTCCTCTTATAGCACCACCCTGTAAACCTCTTTAAACTAATTCTTTTCTTAAATCAAATGTTTCATAATCACAACAGACGTTGGCTTGCTCACCTTTGATCGCTCAAATCGATCTGGTTTATAAAAGTGTGGTTCTGAAGATTTATTAATTTATTATGGCACTTCTTTGCATGAATTCCAGTTAGTCGGTCTATATTTAGTGTTATCAAAATTTGTGTAAGTTCTTTAACAACTTCCTTGGTTACTGCAGGATTTTATCTTCTGCACGCTTTAGAATTTGACCGTCTGCCACTTTAAAATTTGACCGTCTCCCACTTTAAAGTTGGTGATTCTCTGTTAATAATGGATGTAAAGGCGTGAGAAATTTACGTGCACGAAGAGTACTTTCTGATACCGAAACTTGTTCAGTGTGACGTCCTCAAATTTCAGAAACTTCGGGTTAATGAATAACGAATTTGTCAGAAACCTTAGCCAGAACGGCCGTAGATATGCGAACACGCAAGGTCTGAGGTTTTCACAGCGGAGGTGATGAAGATTTAAGTTTTTCTTGGGTACGGCGCCACGTAGATTTTAATATAGGTATCGACGTTTCGGAGTAGCTTGCTCCGCAATATTCGGGGTTTTGAACAGTCCATAGAGTGAAAGAACAATATACAAATGTACACGGCGTCATACCCAAAGGAGATTTGAGGCTGAAGAGTATTCATATTCTAAGCAATTTAAAGTCATCAGATTTTCTTTCAGCGGAGCCCGTAACGTTTTCTGCCAAATCTTTTGCATTTCACCGTTCGTAATCACTGTACTGTTTCTTATGCGACGCATATATCTAAGTATTTGAAATGTAAACGAACAAAGAAAGTTCTCTCTCAAATACACACTCCAACTTTACTGAACGAGCAGCATACAGAGCAGTGCTAAGTGCCAGAATCTGACTTTTTTTTTTTTGGCAAACACTCGTTTACTAAAATGGAAAATGAACCCGTTAGGCTGTTGTGCATTGTTTTGCCGTAGCACGACAGTCCTGCACGGAAGTAACGAGTACGGACAAGACACGCGTGAGGCTGAGTATTCTGAAACTACTTTGCTTGCTGCCTTCCTGTTGAATTGTCCCTCACAAGTGTCGTTCCTGCCTACTGTAACGAAAATAACGACAGAGAATAAACCTGGTAAAGTAATTAAGAACCCATTGCTGCAAAGTTAAGTGCTCTAAGAAGGTGTTGATGGTACTGAGGGGTTGGTTTGCTCTGCTGTGCGTGACTGAAATAATCTGGTTTACAAGTTATCTTGAAACTTAAGACGCAGGTGGATTCACTTCGTTCTCTGCAGTGTAATCATTTTTTGTGTTACTGTCTCTTTCCTTTACGTTTATAATGCGTTCCAAACACATTGTGTAACTTGCCCTGAAGGGAATTAACATGGAAATTTTAAGCGTAGACGGACTGCTAATATTAAAATGGAACTTAGATAAGGTATGAGAGTTTGGTTCAGAGTAGGGCTCCTTTAAGTACGGTAAAGAGCATACTGATTCACTAGATGGAAAGTACTTGTTGAGTGTCTGAGCGACAGTAAGATTCCCAGGAATGATTCTGCTTGAGCAAACTGACTCACTAATTAGGAATACCATCGCAGGAGCGGTACTTAAAGTTTAACATCGCTAATACAAAAGCCAATCTTTGGACACAATCCTGAGCCAGTAACATTGTCTCGTGTATATATATATATATATACATACACATACGAGACAATGTTGTGTGTGTACACACACACACACACACACACACACGAACAAACAAGATATATTCAAGATATCTTCGCATCTCCGCACCTTCCAAATGGGAAATTTCCAGGTTGTTTTCCCATAAAAATTATATGTGCATTTCTCGTCTCTTCCATCGTCCCCACGTGCCAATACTTCTGTAGCCTTTCAAATCCTTATTAACTCACATTCACAGCTTTCGCTACCCGTCATCGACATTTATCGTTTGTTACTGACACGACCTATGTAGGCTGTTAGGCACTTCGGTCTTCCAGCATTGTCCGCTGGTCGGGCTTACTTGTTGCGGACATGCTGTGCGTATGATTCATTCACAGGCACTGTGAAGAGGTTTAACTGGGGCATGAATACCAGTGACATTGATGAAGTGACTGTTGCCATACTGCTGTATGCGGAATGACGAGGCAGAGGAAATGTGGAGGTGTCATTGAGTTGTCAGGTGGTACGAACTTGTATTGGAAGTTTCTCGCAGTTGGTACGTGAGAATCTTGTTACAGCAGTACGAAATTACAGAAACAGGAGGACAGTTCGGCGAGTGAGGAGTTTGAAGAGTGGCGGTATTAATTTAGATTGAGAAATATTTTGTAGTAATAACCATCTTATTCCTGCTGATTACGTTTCTAATAGCCACCCCATGCACTTGGAATGGTAATCGTAAACTTGCGATTGGCGCCATGTTTACTGATAACTCTTACCCACACCCTGTGACGCATGTTGTTTTGTTTTGTATTAACTGTCTACCTCAAGTTAGATTTTCTGCCGGATGAACTGGACACAGACACGGTGGCCAAATTAACCTGGGTTTTATTGCAGTAATTGTAAAATAAGAACCCTGTAGATACACAGGGATTTTTCAAAATTCCTTTTCATAATTAATGAAATTAAGATGTACTATGATTATAAAGCAGTTGAAGGCTGGATTTTATTGTCTGATTTGCGCTTTTCGGAAGAGATGTCGCCTACGTAGCGAACTACATATATTTATTTTGGGATAAACATGATATTTATTTCTAATGCTGGAGAATTAATATTATGTGGCCCAGAATGATGCACGATATCTTAGCCAAAGTATGGTGTAGGGAGTTTTGGTTGTATGCTCTATGGGAGCGTAAGGACCAACACGGCCTCCAGGATGGTCCAGAGGCAAACCTGACCTTCCCTCCGAGTTCGAAGCACTGCAAGTGTTGTTATCGTTAAGGTCTTGAGATCTGTTTGTTTATTTATCTATTCATTTGGTTAAAAGTATACTTTTAAATTTTAAAGTAGTATATTTGTTTTAAAAACGTATTCTAAATAGAAGTTTTCAGTTTTCTGAGTTGTGAAGCATGCTGACTCCTTTTTTCTGTGTAGATGTTCTTGACACTAGCCAAATGGGGACGAGTTTCTCCGAAACTTGTACACCTATATATTAATTTACTTGGCGTCATATACCAGACGACGCGTATCTTCAATGCCACCACTGTGAGAACCTCATATCATAGTTTTAATGACATTAACTTCACTAGTTTGTATATATATTTTTCTATAAAACTATTCCTGGGCGCGTTTTGTATCCCGCCACTTCCCTCTAGCGATTTTATCAAGTTAAAATGTTATTGCAGTTGTTGTTATTGTGCAGTTTAAGCAGAAGAATGTAGAGCGATTATATAATTGCATATCTTTTAAATTTCCATATCTGCACCGAAGGTACAATAGCATAATTCACAATTTACAAACAGTAGTTGCCTAGCGGGGGAAAGCAATGGCAAACTACCCCTAAGAACGTGTCCAGGATGCAGCATACCAGAGCCATACCAGTCGCCTGACTGAGCTCTGGTCTCTGCCCAAACCGGCCCAAGGGCTGAATACCTATAATAATAAGTTGCCTAGACGACGTGTAAGATATTAACATCTCCATATAAATATTACAAGCCGATGTTCCTGCCTTTGCACTGCCACAGAGCCAAGTCCGTACATAGCGTATCGAAATAGTTCTACCTGTAATATGGAAGACTACTTTCTGAGGAAGAGAGCGACATAGTGTAACTTTACCAGCATAGTTAACTTGCAGTTTGCTGCACTTAATCTTGGTGATGGCATTCAGTTCTTATATAGCTGCTCTTTGAGGCATCGATATAAGGGATTTGCCTAAGACCAGTCTCATTCCTACTTTATGTACCCTATTCCTCTTAAGAAGTTTTCAGCCTTCAAGTTGCGCGTTTTAAGTCAAATGCTGGCGATTGATGGAATGATTTTCTCACTACCATTTCTGCCTCTTCCCTCCTGAAATTGGAACAGCACAGTGGAACTGCTGACTTCGACAGTCGTTGGAGTTAAAGGTATGCCTAGTCTGGCTTGCCTTACTCCTCCTTTATTCTGATTTATCTTCTCATCCATATTCACGGGCAACATTCGCTGAACAGACATGGCTTTGTGTCTGAATTGGTTCACCATCATCTCCACCCACAGTTCTGTTTCTTTCCTTTTTATTTTGCCCGATTTTCCTTCTTTTGATAACATACGCATCTGATCATTAATAAAGTTCTGGTCTATTTAAAAACAGATTTCTCTCTTGGATCATTTCGAAACTGGGATAAAGTGTGACAGCGTATTGCCACTGTTTTATGATAATGGATGGCCGAATGAGGGGTTTCTGTACAATCTGTATCGCGTGCGTTGTTGATCATATTTGTATATTTGTAATTCCGTGCATTTCTGTGATGTTTAAATATACACTTTGTTGCTGTTTTTTACCATCAAAACTTATTCTGATAAATCAGAGAATAAGTTTTATCTGTAATGAACTGTAATGAAGTATGTGGTATATCAAGTTTGTCAGGTTTGAATGCGGACTCGCAAGGTTCGGTGTCCGATCAACTTAGCTCCAGTTTTTTTGGTTGCAAAGGAGACTTTAAAATGAGCACTTGCATTTATCCAGAGGTTCTCGCATGTAAAACAATGCACATGATTCCGACTCAGTCATAGTTTTCCTTTATGTCGGCCTACAGGATTATGTGATATCGGCTTGTGTGTTTGTATCTCAAAGTCATTTGGAGATACGGGAACTAGTGTCAGTGGTGTATCCATAAGAAAGTAGTAATTGGTTTCGCGCTTTCCAATTGAGAATCTGAAACTGCGAGTTTTAGGTTGCAAGCTGAAGACACGCGAAAAGAGTGAAAGAACAGTCTTCTTATCTGAAAAGTTTTAAATCCACTTGGCCGATTTTGTAGAATAATTACAAGATGTGTGTAGGCATATCGTTTTGTGCAGTTGTTAAAATAAAGTGATAATAATCCATATTAAGTTCTTAATCCATTTAGTTTTAGAGTTAATTGTGGATACGAAAAGTTTTAAGGTACTGGTGGCCTAGCTTTTTGTGAGATGATGACGAATGTCTAACGCTAAGTGCTTATATGAAGCCAAGGCATTACAATCGCCTCATGCTGCAGCATACATGTTTCAGCAAATGACTTAGGTACTGGCCCGTTATACAAAGTCAGCGAAAAACAGTAACAATTTCTTGGAGCAATTAAGAAGAAAATAACCACAAGGAATTTTAATTTCTGCATCAGTTATGTTGCTTTGTACGAAAGCTGTGATAACTTCGGCGTGGCTATGTGTGCCCCCTGTCTCATATTCCTTGATTTGATCGTTGCAGTAATGTTTGCTGAAGAATAATTACATATTAAGCTCCTCATAATGCAGTATTTCACGTGGTCGCATCAGTTCTTGCGTATCCGGCCCAAACACTTTCCTCAGCACCCTGTTCTAATATCCACTGTTTGTTGCCCCCGACCAGGTTTTACTCCTGTTTAAAAATACAGGTAAATTTTGCTCGTTCCCTTCTTAAGACGTAAGACGGAAGTTCTGGATCTAATGGTAACACGCGTGCCCCAGATTTAATTTGCTGTCAATTTTTTCATGAATATTATTACTACTGTCGTTTTAAATATTTGAACGTGTCTCATTTTCGAAGAATTTGTTGCTTCTATTTATATTCTGTTGCAAAACATACGTTTATGATTTCAGAGAGTAGTCCATAATGTTCCAAAAGGGCAGGACAGTATTTCGAACCACTGAAAACATAATTTAAAAAAGAACATCTAGGTAGCGCCTCCGGGCACTTAAGGTGTGTAATTTCAAGTAATTAAAAACTTTACCATAGCTGTAATCTAGGTGACTGAAAAAAAAAGGATAATGACACAGAGGTAGAAACTTCCGCTGGACGCGCTCCAGCTTGCAAGCATCCGAAGAAGTGACAAAATTCCACGGAACAGAGGCATTTTGCAACTGGGGTCTGAATGGAGTGCAGGACACCGTGCTGCGAAGAAAAGGAGAGAGTCACAGTCAGAATTAACCCCAACGGTCTAAATAGCCTGAGAGAAAATGTTATCTACCTGTTGTGAAAATGAAGCGTTGTGTCTATAAGCACTCC
>Ga0209629_10003593_pt1 | contig 11168 bp, 9 predicted proteins | sample TergutCu122P5_FD_187286 | JGI IMG/M metagenome (GOLD analysis project Ga0209629, IMG submission 187286) | Cubitermes ugandensis P5 segment gut microbial communities from Kakamega Forest, Kenya - Cu122 P5 (SPAdes) (version 2) | ecosystem: Host-associated > Arthropoda: Insects > Digestive system >...
CGCGTCCCGCCAGCGCGCGGGCGCGTTCCTCCACCGTGCGCAGCGCGAGCCGGGCCTCCATCTCGGCCGACCGCGCGGCCTGCGCGACGTCGTTGCAGCGGTCACGTTCGGCCGGGTCGGCGTCCGTGGTCTGCGTCTGGACGCTCGCCCGCTCCAGCCGCTCCTGCAGCTCCGCAAGCCCTGCGAGCGCCGTCCGTTTCTGCTCCTCGACCGTGGCTATCGCGGCGTCGCTCCTGGCCATCTCGTCAGTGGCCGCGCGCAACTCCTGGTTGAGCGCATTCGCCTCTTCGGCCAGGGCGGCGTGGGCCGCGTCCGATTCGTTCAGCCGGGCCAGCGCCGCCTCCGCGCGCTCTTTCGCGCCGTCCAGGCCCGCCTGGTTCTCCCCGAGCGCGAACCGCAACCGTTCGACGTTGGCCTGCACTTGCGCCAACTGGTCTTTGGCCTCGTCGAGGGCCGCCTGCACCTCGATGAGCGACGGCTTCGCGGACGATCCGCCAACCGTGAACCACGAACTCAGCACATCCCCGTCGCGGGACACGGCGGTCACGTCGGGCGCGCCCGCGACCAGCGCGCGCGCCGCGTCCAGGTCGTCCACGATCGCCACTTTGAACAGCAACCGCTCCAGCGCCGGACGCAGCGCGTCCGCGCACTCCAGCACCTCGACCGCGTACTTGACCCCGCCGGGCAGCGCGGGCCACGTCCCGACGTCCACGGCGGACGCGCTGCCGAGCAGCATCCCGGCGCGGCCGAGGTCTTCGGCCTTCAGGTGGTCGAGCGCCGCGATGGCGTTGTCCAGCCCTAGCATGGCCACGGCGTCCGCGGCCGAGCCCAGCGCCGCCGAAACCGCCACCTCGTCGCCCTTCGGCACGCTGATGAGCGCGGCCACCGATCCCAGGACGCCGTCCAACCGGCCCGCGGACGCGAGCAGCGCGCCTTCGGCGTCCTTGCGTTCCAGGCCCATGCCCAGCGCCTCCACGCGGGCGCTGATGGCCGCCCGTTCGGCGGTCGCCGTCCGCTCGGCCTGGCGCAACTCGTCTTGTCGCGCGGTGAGTTCTGCCACTTCGGCTTCGGCCGTCTCGTACTGCGCGTTCAGGCCCGATTCCCCGGCACTCCAGGACGCAATCCGCGTCTCCAGCACCGCGAACTCGCGCTTGGCCGTCGCGGCCCGCTGTTCCGCCTTCGCGCGGGCAACGCCTAGGCGTCCAATCTCCTCGTCGGCGAATTCGCTACGGCTGCGCAGCGTGTTCACCTCGCCGGCCAGCCGCGCCAAACCCTCGCGCCGGTCGGCGATCGCCCGCTGCTCGGCCTGATAGCGCCGCTCCGCGTCGATGCGCGCGGCCTCCGCTTCGGTGACGGCCTGCGTGGCCTCGTCCAGCGCGGTCGACTTTTGCGCGGCTTCCGCACGCAACTGCGCCTCCGCCTGCCGGACGGTGGCCGCCTCCCGTTCGATCGCCTCCGGATCGCGCCCCGGACGCTCGTCGTCGCCCGCCCGCGCGGCGCTGCGCGACCGTTCGTCCGCGATCGACCGCGTCGCTGCCGCCCGCTCGCGCAAACCGGCGAGCGCATACCAGGTCTCTTGCGCCCGCGTCACCTCGGGCATGGCTGCGGCCGCCGCCTGCTCCGCCTCGCGCTCGGCTTCCCGCGCCTTGGCCAGCGACTGTTCGACGTCCGTCCGGCGCGCGCGCAGGTCGGCCTCGGCCGCCAGCTCCGATTCCAGCGAACGGGACGCCGCCAGGTAGTCGTCGGCGAGCAGCCGCGCCCGGGCGTCGAACACCGCAGCCTGGATGCCCGCGGCCTTGCGCGCCACTTCCGCTTGTCGTCCGAGCGGTTTGAGCTGGCGCCGGATCTCGCCCAGCAAGTCCGACAGCCGGTTTAGGTTAGCGGCGGTCGCATCTAGCTTGCGCTCTGCCTTCTCCTTGCGACGCCGGTGTTTGAGGACGCCGGCCGCCTCCTCGATGAAGCCCCGCCGCGCCTCGGGCGTGGCGGCCAAGATGGCGTCCAGCTGCCCCTGCCCCACGATCACGTGCATTTCGCGGCCGATACCGGAATCCGACAGCAACTCCTGGACGTCCAGCAGCCGCGACGGCGTCCCGTTGATCGCGTATTCCGAACCGCCCGACCGGAACATCGTGCGGGAAATCGTCACCTCGGAGTACTCGATCGGCAGCGCGCCGTCCGTGTTGTCGATGGTGAGGATGACTTCCGCGCGTCCGAGCGGCGGGCGTCCGGCCGTCCCGGCGAAGATGACGTCCTCCATCTTGCCGCCGCGCAACGTCTTCGCGCCCTGCTCGCCCATCACCCAGCTGAGCGCGTCCACGACGTTGGATTTGCCCGAGCCGTTCGGGCCGACGACGCACGTGATCCCCGGCTCGAAAGCCAGGGTCGTCGAGGACGCGAACGACTTGAAACCGCGCACGGTCAGCGTCTTCAGATACACCTAATCCACCGCCCCGGACGTCGAGTGCCGGTTCCGCGCGAACCGGAACGTCCACAACTTGTTCAAGACGAAGTTGATCGGCGTGACGCACACGATGACGATCAGGTTCGCCCAATACAGCTTGTTGCGCAGCCCCGACGAATCGTCGAAGACGGTGCTGGGCAGCGCTATCGGGGACGCGGAATGCATCAGGCCCGTCATGATGAGCAGGCCGACGGCCTGAGCCGCCAGCCCGACCACGAGGAAGGGCCAGTACTCGTGCCACAGCGGCGCCCGCCGTCCGGTGCGGAACGTCCAATAGCGGTTGATCATGAAGTTGACGAAATTGGCCACCAGGAAGGCGCCGATCGCGTACAGGTGATAGTTGCGCACGTTCAAATCGGTGAACGGAATGCGCCACACCGGGTGCTCGCGACCGGTCCCGAAGACGTCGCGCGCGATGACGTTCTGCGCGATCAGGACGCTCTGGTTGACGACCACGCCAACGCCGCCGACCAGCCCGAACCGGACGAACTGGATCAGGCTGGTGCGATGACGCTGGAGGAAGTCGCGAATGCTCACAGTGTTCCCACCTTACCGGCCGGGAGGCGTTGACAGCGCGGACACCGGAAGCTGGACCGGCCCATGAACGGCTCCCGGACGATCGGACGCCCGCAACGCTGGCACGGTTGCCCCGCGCGTCCGTACACCGCCAGGGACCGCTCGAAATAGCCCGCTTCGCCGTCCGTGTGGACGTACAGGGCGTCGAAAGACGTGCCGCCTTGGGCCAGCGACTCGGTCATCACGTCGCGCGCGGCCGTCAGGACCGCCAGAATGCGTTGGAGCGGCAAGGCGGCCGCATTGGCCGCGTAGTGCGTCCGGGCCCGCCACAGGGCCTCGTCCGCGTAGATGTTGCCGATGCCGGAGACCACGCCCTGATCGAGCAGGACGCGCTTGATGCCGCGCGGCATGGTGTGAATGCGCCGCGCGAGCGCCGGCAGGTCGGCCTCGAACACGTCGGGAGCGATGTGCGCGATCTCCGCGGGGCCCGCAGCGCCGCCCGGGCTGAGCCACAGCCCACCGAACGTCCGCTGGTCGGCGAACCGCAGCACGCCGTCGGTCAGATCGAACTCGACGCGCGTGTGCGCCGTCCGTGCACCCGCGACGAGGAATTGCCCGCTCATGCCGAGATGGGCGATCAGCGCGTCGCCGTCCGTGAACGGCAGCCACAGGTACTTCCCGCGCCGGCGCGGGTTGCCGAACGTCCGGCCGTTCACCGTGGCCTCGAAAGCGGCGGAGCCGCCGGGGTGCCGGCGCACCGAACGCGGATGCAGGACGCGCACGCCGAGCACGGTTCGTCCGGGAAGAAAGCCGTCGAGTCCCGCCCGGACGACCTCGACTTCCGGCAGCTCAGGCATCACTCCTGGCGTTCGCTCAGGGCACGGAAAGCGGCCTCGGCCGCGCCTTGTTCCGCTTGTTTCTTGCTCGTCCCGGTGCCCGGCGCGGACGACCAGCCGTCGACCACCACGACAGCCCGGAACCGCTTGCTATGGTCGGGGCCGGTCTCCGTGATCTCGTAGGTGGGCGCGGCCAACCCGTGTCCGGCGCACAGTTCTTGCAGGCTGGTCTTCCAGTCGAGCCCGGCGCCTTTCGTCGCGGCCTCTTCGATCAGCGGGTCGAACAAATGATGGACGAAGTGGTGCGCGGCGTCGCGTCCGGCGGACATCCGGACGGCGCCGATGAGCGCCTCGGTCGTGTCGGCGAGAATGGACGCCTTGTCCCGGCCGCCCGTCGCGAGCTCGCCTTTGCCCAGACGCAACTCGTCGCCGATGCCAAGCGTGCGCGCCACCCGCGCCAAGGCGCGCGAATTGACGACCGCCGCGCGCAGTTTCGCGAGCCGTCCCTCGGAATAGTCGGGGAAACGCTCGAATAGGTACTCGGTCACCACCGCGCCGAGCACGGCGTCACCAAGAAACTCCAGCCGCTCGTTGTGCGGCAAGCCGCCGTTCTCGTACGCGAACGACCGGTGCGTGAAAGCTAGCTCATACAGTTGCGGGTCGACGCTGATCCCCAACTGGGCTAACAGTTCAGTCGCGCGAGTCACCGCATCGGTCCGTACTACGGCTCGAGGACCTGACGCCCACTCCCGCGCGGGCCGTACCGGCCACACTCCGGGCACGCCGTGTGCGGCAGGTGTTTCGCACCGCAGGCGGCATTCGCGCAGGTCACGAGCGTTGGGACGGACGCCTTCCACTGCGCACGACGCGCACGCGTGTTCGCTCGGGACATCCTCCGTTTCGGAACTGCCACTTCTACTCCTTGATCCTCGCCTGGGAGCCCCCAGGATAGTCGTTCTCCAGCGGTGCGGGCGAACCGCTGCCCAACTCGACGAGCCCCGCCCACCGCGGATCGGCCGCGATTTCGTGCTCATGCCCCGGGTCGCGGTTGCGGTTTTCCCCGCATAAGGGGCACAACCCGGCGCAGTCCGGACGGCACAAGGGCGTGAACGGCAGGTCGAGCACCACCGCGTCCCGCAGGACCGGTTCGAGATCGATCAACTCGCCCTCGACCCGGCTGGCGTCGGGATCGTCCAGTTCCTTGTCGGGATAGCAGAACAGCTCCTGGACGTCGATCACCGTGCGCGTGACGACTTCTTCCAGACAGCGTGCGCAGCTTCCCATCAGGGATACCGTCGCCGTCCCGGTGACCAACACTCCTTCCACCACCGACTCGAGCAGGAGGTCGAGGTCGATTGGCGAACCCGGTGGGACACCGATGACGGAAATGCCGATGCCGTCAGGGGCGTTCGCGACCCGCGTCACCTGTTTGTGCGCACCCGCTCCCCGCCGCAAGTCGTGGATATCAACCACGAGCTCGGACCGGGCGTCGGGAATGCGGCCAGGCACAACGGCTCCTTCCACCACCCGCGACAGCGTCATAACCGAAGGGCTACTTTACCGTGCGTGCCGGACGGGCTCAAACCAGCGCTCAATGGGCGAGCCGTGGCAGGGCCTGGGTGTCGGTCTCGTCCAGCCGCGACCGCCGCGCGAGGTGCGCCCGCATCGTCGCGATCTGGGTTTGCGTCTTTTGCAGATTCGCCTCGAACAACGCGATGCGCTGGTCGACGAACCGATCGATCTCGCGCTGCAGCGCCTCGGCCTCCTGGGCCGCGCTCGCCTCCATGTCGGCCGCCCGCTGGCGCGCGAGTTCGATGACCTGGCTTTGCCCGACGAGGAACTCCGCCTTGTCTTCGGCCGCCTTGATGATCTGCGCCGCTTCGTCCTGCGCACGCTGGATCGTCTCCAGGGACGCCGCTGCCACGCGGGCCGCTTCGGCCATGTCTTCGGCCAGCGCCCGCTTCGCTTGATCGACGAGCGCCAACGCCTCCGGGCGATTCACCATGCAGGACGCCGACATCGGCACGCCCTTCGCTCCGGTGAGCATGCTCTCCAGGCTCGCCAGCAGGCTGAGTGTGTTATCGGACATCCATGCTCTCCTCGCCGATCTTGCGTCGAACCGCCTGCGCAACCGCTGGCGGCACGAACGCGGAAACGTCGCCACCGTGCCTCGCCACATCGCGGACGAAGGTGGACGAGATAGTGCCATACTCCCGGGATGCTGGCAACAGCACCGTCTCCACCTCCCCGATGGCCCCGTTGACGTGCGCCATCTGCAGCTCGTAGTCGAAGTCGGACGCGAACCGGACTCCCTTGACGATGACGCAATCCCCGATGCGCCGGCAGAAGTCGGCCAGCAGCCCCGCCATCGGCTCCACCCGGACGCCCGCGATCCCGGCGGTCACCTGCCGGGCCAACTCGACGCGCTGCGGGGCAGCGAAGAGATAGCTCTTGTTCTGGTTGTCTCCCACGGCGACCACCACCTCGCCGAACAGGCGTGCCGCCCGCCGGACGATGTCCAGATGCCCCCACGTCACCGGATCGAACGATCCGGGGCACACCGCGATCATGCGCCTCCCTTTGTTGCCAGTTGCACAGACGTTTCACCGTAGACCCGATGGGCCCAAAGCTCCAGTTCTACCGGCCACGGCAGGCCGCCGGAACGGCTGGAACGCTCCACGACCACGAGCCCGCCGTCCGCCACCCAACCGTTGCGCACCAGCGCCGCGAGGACCGCGCCGACCTGCTCGTTCGTCAGCGCGTAGGGCGGGTCGGCCCAAACGATGTCGAATGGACGCGGCGGGGCGCCGGCCGTCACGGCCTCGGCCGTCTTGGCCCAGACGGTTGCGGAGAGGCCGACGCTGGCGGCGTTCGCCCGGATCAGGCGCGCGGCGCGGGCGTCCGACTCGACGGCCCACACCGGGGAGGCGCCCCGGCTGGCCGCTTCCAGGCCGACCGCCCCCGAGCCTGCGTACAGGTCGAGGAAGGCGAGACCCGACAGCGCGACGGCAGGGTCGTCGCCCGCCGTGCCGGCCCATCCCGCGATGGTAGAGAACACCGCCTCGCGCACCCGGTCGGACGTCGGACGCGTGCGCGCGCCCGCGGGCGTCGTCAGCCGGCGCCCGCCAGCCGTCCCGGCGATGATCCGCGTCACGTCCGCCCCTATCCGCGATCGAGCCAGTCGCCGGCGGACATCCGCTCGGTGGCGCGGATGGCGTCCACGAAGCCCGGGGTGGACAGGCCGGGGTCGCGGCGCACCGCCTCTTCGGCCAGTTCGCGCGCCTGCGCGATCAAGTCGGCGTGGTCGAGCACCCGCAGCAGCCGCAGGGACGACCGCGTGCCGGACTGGGTCGCGCCCAGCACGTCGCCTTCGCGGCGTTGCGCCAAGTCGAGTTCCGCCAGCGCGAACCCGTCCCGGGTGGACGCCACCGCGGCCAGCCGGTCGCGGGCCGGATCGCCCTGCTCGGCGTGGGAAATGAGCAGGCAGACGCCGGGGAAACCGCCGCGCCCGATCCGTCCGCGCAACTGGTGCAATTGCGAGATGCCGAAGCGGTCGGCGTCCCAGATCACCATCATGGTCGCGTTCGGGACGTCCACGCCGACCTCGATCATCGTGGTCGCGACTAGGACGTCCGTCCGCCCGGAGGCGAAGGCGGCCATCGCCTCGTCCTTCGTTTCGGACGGCAGCTGGCTGTGCAGGACGCCCAGGCGCAGGCCCGCCAAGGGCCCGGCGCGCAGCATCTCCGCGAGTTCGACGACGCCGCTCCCCTCGCGGTCGTTGCCCCCGATCCGCGGGCAGACGACGAACGCCTGCCGCCCGGCTGCGACCTCCTCGCGGATGCGCTCCCAGGCCCGGTCCACCCAGGCCGGGTGGGTGCCCGCGTCGACGAGGACGGTGCTGACGTCGGCCCGTCCGGCGGGCAGTTCGGCCAGCGACGAGACCTCCAGGTCGCCGAACACCGTCATCGCGACCGAGCGCGGGATCGGCGTCGCCGTCAGCACCAGCGTGTGTGGTTTGGCGTCCGCTTTGCCCGCGAGCAGCGCCCGCTGCTCGACGCCGAAGCGGTGCTGTTCGTCCACGACGACGAACCCGAGGTCGGCGAACTGCACCCGGTCGGCCAGGAGGGCGTGCGTGCCGATGACGATGCCCGCCTCGCCGCTGGCGATGCGCAGCAGGGCGTTGCGCTTGGCGACCGCCGTCATCGAGCCCGTAAGCAGCACGACATCGGTGGCCAGGTCGGGTGCGCCGAGCATGCGGCCGCCGCCCAACTCCCCGAGCAACTGCTTGATCGTGTGGAAATGCTGCGTGGCAAGCACTTCCGTCGGCGCGATCAGCGCCGACTGCCCGCCCGAGTCGAGGACGGTGAGCATCGCCCGCAGCGCGACGACCGTCTTGCCCGAGCCGACCTCGCCCTGCAGCAGCCGCTGCATCGGACGCTCGCGGGCGAGATCCGCCTCGATCGCGCGTCCGACGTCCTGCTGGCCGCGCGTCAGGGTGAACGGGAGGCGCGCGTCGAACGCGTCCAACAAACCGCCAGTTTTGCGCGGACGGGCGACGGCCCGGTTGGTCGCGGCGTCGTGACGCCGGTAGGCCATGGTGAGCTGCGTGGCCATCGCCTCGTCGAACAGCAGCCGCTCGGCGCCGCGCGCCGCGTCCTCGGGAGTGTCCGGACGATGGACGTAGGCGAACGCCGTGTCCAGGTCGACCACGTGTGCGGCAACCCGCAACCACGCCGGCCACGGATCTTCGAAGGTCGGCAGGCTGTCCAGCGCTAACCGGGCACACTCGGCAATCTTCCAAGTCTTCAGTTTCGCGCTCGCCGGGTACACCCCGACCAGGCCCGACTGGGCGACACTCGCCATGCTTGTCGCCTTCTCCGACGTGGTGATGATGCGCCCGTGGTCGTCCAGCATGGCGAACTCGGGATGGGTCATCTGCAGGTTGCTCTGGAAGCGCCCGACCTTGCCCGCGAACACGCCGGCCGCCCCCATGCCCAACTGTTTACCCCACCATGACAGCAGGCGATCGATGCCGAAGAACGTGAGGTGCAGGTAGCCGTGCCCATCGGTCACGACCACCTCCAGCCGCTTGGGCGACCGCTTCGACGCGCGGGACGACTCTTTTACCTCAGCCTTGAGGACGCGCGCGATCACCGCAATGTGCTCGCCCTCGGTGATCGTCGACAGGTCGGTGAGTTCGGTGCCGCTGAGGTAACGACGCGGCAGATGACGCAGCAGGTCGCCGACCGTATCGACGCGCAGCGCGGCGAAAGCTTTGGCGGTCTTGTCTCCGAGGACGCTGGCCAGCGGCTGGTCGAGCGCCGCATAGATTGGCGTGCGCCACCCGCTCAAATCAGTGACCCGGGTGTTGCGCACGGGAGTTTGAAGGGGGTTGTCCCCCTTCGTTTTCAACTCAGCCACGCAGGTCAGCCTACGTTGGGCAAACGGGTTGGAACCAACCCGGCTCAGCGACTGACGCGGCCAGCCTTCAAGCAGGACGTGCACACGTGCAGGTGCTTCGGCGTGCCGCCGACGACTGCACGGACGCGCTGGATGTTCGGGTTCCAGCGCCGCAGGGTCTTCTTCTTCGACCAGGGCACGTTGTGACCGAAGCCCGGGCCCTTGCCGCAGATTTCACACACAGCAGCCACTGGAATACTCCTTGTTGATTCGCTCGATTGCCATCGCACTTCAGACACCTTGGTGCCCGTGCGCAAACGGCCTTCCTACAATACCTGAGGTGCGCCGGTCGCGCCTAATCGATGATCGATGCTCAGGCCGCGATGACGATCGGCAGGATGATCGGACGGCGCCGGTGCTGGGTGCTGACCCAGCGTCCCAACGTCCGCCGGGTGACCTGCTGCAACTGGTAGATGTCATCGACGCCGTCTGCGAGCGCGGCCCGGAGTGCCTGCGCCAGCGGCTCGCGGATCTCCTCGAAGATCGAATCGTCCTCGGCGAAGCCGCGGGCATGGAGGTCGGGTCCGTTGATGATCGTCGCCGAGCGCAGATTCACCACCGTCACAGCCGAAATGAAGCCCTCTTCGCCGAGAATCTTGCGGTCGGTCAGTTCGGGCTCGCTGATGTCGCCCACGGCGTCGCCGTCCACGAAGACGTACCCGCACTCCAGCCGCCCGACGACGTTCGCCCGGCCGTCCGCAAGGTCGATCACCGTCCCGTCCTCGACGACCAACACGCGATCTTTGGGCACACCGGTCTCTACCGCGAGCTTGGCGTTGGCGATCAGATGCCGCACCTCGCCGTGGACGGGCAGCGCGTTGCGCGGCCGCAAGATGTTGTAGACGTAGAGCAACTCCCCGGCGCAGGCGTGGCCCGACACATGGACGAGCGCGTTCCCCTTGTGCACGACCGTGACGCCGTTGCGCGACAGCGAGTTGATGATGCGGTTCACCGGGTTCTCGTTGCCCGGGATCAGCGAACTCGCCAGCAGGACGACGTCGCCAGGGCCGGCGTTGATGGCCGGATGTTCCGAATTCGAGATGCGCGACAGCGCCGACAGCGGCTCGCCCTGGGAACCGGTGGAGATGAGAACTACCTTGTCGGGCGGGTAATCGTCGATACGTTTGAGGTCGATCAGGGTGTCTGCCGGGACGTCTAGGTACCCTAATTCGCGCGCGATCGTCATGTTGCGCACCATCGAGCGTCCGGCGTAGGCCACCTTGCGGCCATGCCGCACCGCGGCGTCGATGACTTGCTGCACCCGGTGGATGTGGGACGCGAAACACGCCACGATAATGCGTTTCCCGGCCGCGTCGAACACCTGCTCGATGGCGGGCATGGTGTCCCGCTCGGGGAGTGTGAAGCCCGGCACGTCGGCGTTCGTCGAGTCGGCCATGAGCAGGTCGACGCCTTCTTCGCCGACCCGGGCGAGCCCGCGCAGGTCGGTGAGCCGGCGGTCGAGCGGGAGTTGGTCCATCTTGAAGTCGCCAGTGTGCACGACGGTGCCGGCCGGCGTCCGCATGACGACGGCGAGCGCGTCGGGGATCGAATGGTTGACGGCGAGGAACTCGATGTCGAACTCGCCCATGCAGAAGCGGTCACCCTCGGTCACGACGCGCAGTTCGGTGTCGCGCAGGCGGTGTTCCTTGAGCTTCTCGCGGACGAGCGCCAGCGTGAGCTTCGAGCCGAACACGGGGATGTCGGGGCAATGACGCAACAGGTAGGGCACCGCGCCGATGTGGTCTTCGTGGCCGTGGGTCAGCACGAGCCCCTCGATGTCGGCGCAGCGATCCGCGATCAGGCTCAGATCGGGCAGGATCAAGTCGACGCCCGGTTGGTCGTCGGACGGGAACATCACGCCGCAATCGACGATGAGGATCCGGCCGTTCAGCTCG
>Ga0209629_10003594_pt1 | contig 11168 bp, 4 predicted proteins | sample TergutCu122P5_FD_187286 | JGI IMG/M metagenome (GOLD analysis project Ga0209629, IMG submission 187286) | Cubitermes ugandensis P5 segment gut microbial communities from Kakamega Forest, Kenya - Cu122 P5 (SPAdes) (version 2) | ecosystem: Host-associated > Arthropoda: Insects > Digestive system >...
GGGGGGCTACCAGCAACCATGCATGTGCACTTGAATGCTCTTTATTTACACCACTGTAACCACTGTAATCTTGTAACATTCATAATGTGCTAGGTCAGGTCTGTAGCACACACTGTGTCCTGCTCCTGATTCGACAAATTCTGAAGAGTACTGACAACAGCATATTACACTCAGCATTGCTTGGTGTGTGGACTGTAATGAAATCCTCTTGTCCTTACCACCACATCAAGTGGTTTAAATCGACCGATGTAATACAGGCCAATGCCATCTCCACTGTCAGGTTAGTCTCTGAAGCATTGGTGTATTTGAATCACCAGACATGGCTGTAAGTCCTAGAACGTTTCCTTGAATTTTGTCATCATGAAACTAGAAGATATAAGTACTGGTTGATAGTGTTTGTTTGTTGTCTGTTAGGTAGTTACGTACGCACAGTGTCAAGTGATTTAGATTAGCTGTTTCTGAGTTGGTACCTCATCATCTTTTGATCTCTTCAACTGAACTGGAACTGGAATACCAGACACTCTTTTAATGTTTCAATTGCCAGTACACTCCATTGACTCAGGGTTAATTGCCTGGACCAGTGCTACCAGTGCATGTTTCTGGCAGCTTTATTGACTTTGGACCTCTGACCATTTACATTTAATAACAAGTAAAGTCATCACTGGACCCTGAAAGGTCAACTGATGTTTATGGTAACAACTAATGTTTGAGAACTCCCTGATTACAATTTGTAAACATCTGCTATACCTGCACAATAATTTGATGTCTACCTTTAATTTTATTTAGATATAAATATAACAGAGAAGCATAGTTTTTTCTTTGTTGTGTTAATTGTAAGAATAACATTGGAACAGAAATTTCTCAAAATTTACATGAAAATTCAACAAGTACAGTTCAGGATTTTACATGATAGAAGCTAACATTCTGCCTTCAAACCATCCTGCTGACCAAGTAAAATCATGCTACATTTTCAAAATCAATTATTTGCAGCTGCTTTAAACTTTTACTATATAAGTGGCTACTCATGAAGTCCTTATGTAGGTGACTGAAATTATAACACCCTTATGGGATTTGCACTCCGCGTGATTACAAGTATTTACATTGTCTGCCGCAGTGTGACACCGTTTAGTCTGGTAAAAAATTGTGTGATGTCACATATGAGGCGACAGTAATTTTAATAGTAACTTTCACATTTAGCTTGATGATCTTGGCTTTGATTCCTGGCAGAGGCAAGAGATTATTCTCTTCTCCAAACTTATCTACAGTTGCTTTTGTTCAGTCTTTTTGCTGGCATACCCTTATGACTTGCCATTCAAAACAGACTCTCATGATCACTGGCAATCAGCCCCTTTCAGTGACAGCAAACTGCTGTCTAAACTGGAACATGTCACAAAGGTCATGTGCCTCTACAGTTTTACTTTAAAGGCCCTACTAATTAATTCCAAAAAGAATAAAATCAAGAAAAACATGTCTTAAATACATCCTTGTAGTGGGAAATGAATGATTTTGCTGCGGTCACCAGGATGTACTTGTGAATCAGTAGACAGAAGTAACCAGAGATTCAAGTCTTCTGGGATGTGATGGTGTGCTATAGGGTGACCGGGCTCAATATTTTGACAGTCACAGTGTTTTCAGCTTCAGGGTCAAGCAGTTATTGTTTGTGGACTGACTGCTTAACCCAGAAGATGAAGGCACTATGATCCATCAAAATGCCAGGAGCCACTTGCCCACTGATGCAACATCACAGCAGCACCATAAGACTGAAATAGTTGCTGCGGGAACAGAACACTAGCTCTGCACTACACCGTTTTGAAATTACTACTAATATGGACAGATTATATTTGGAAATGTGCTATAATATATCAATTTACTGGATAAATATTTCATTTCTACCGATTACTTTCCTGCACCTTTTTAGATCTGCTTGCATAGTCATGAAAAGTGCCTATTACCTTCATTATATCTGTCCATATGTTTCCATTAAAAGCTGTTTCTGTGAAACCAATATATTTGTACTAATACAGGATACTGCATTAAGCATTGCTGTGTTTTGTGACGAGAATCAGTGGCAAGAAAACTGCAAATACATCATGAACTGCTGAATTATTGGTGAAAGATACATATTTAATATTAGGTGGGGCCCAACTTTACGGTCAGGATCTTTGCTACTTGGCTAGTATCTTTGACACTAAATCCTATGTGCATGATTACTTGCTATTTTGAGTGGCACTTGCTTGTAATCAACACACAAAACCATTACTGTGAACAGTGATTCAGTTACCTGAATCAGTAATGTAATATACAGAAATATGTTTAGAATTCACGATAATTAAGTAGACCAAACATGATGCATGATATCACAGACAGCATCCAGAGCAATCTTATGGCACTGTTCAAAGAATCAATTTCACTCCCTGTATTTGGAGTTGCCTGCAGGAGGTGCAGGAGTGGTAAGAGGTCAGTTGGTTACATTCAATTACAGAGTGCTGGTCTGTGTTGCATGCTGTCAACTGAACAAAAGCACTCCTCTTCACAGTCAATTATGTGAAGTAGCATACAATGTAAGGATGTGCATCATTACAATAGGCATGAAATATAACAAAAATTATGTACTGAAGTAAGAACACAAACTCATGTTTTTAGAAAAATAGATTCTGCTGCAGGCATATTTGCTACCTCCAACTGTCCATGCTGTGACCCCCTCTTCCTCACAGATGCCACAAGATTGCAGTCTAACTACCTCATGATGAAATTAAAGGCAAAAAATACTGTGCAAATGTTTTAATGAATTTCAATCATTTGTAGAGAGTCTTTAGTTCTATCTGTAAATAGACCGAAGTTCACCAGTGGCTAAGTGATATAAAATACTGTGCAAACATTAATAGATTATGTAAATTTTATACATGAGATTATAATACTTTAAATGAATCTATGGTAATACTATTTAGCACAAAAAAATACATTATAAAATATGACAGCCTCATATCAACTGTATTAACAATGGGCCTCATGTCTTGTATCATCTTCTGACTAGTGGAGACACAGGTTGTTACTAAAAACCTGAAGTAAAGAAGACTACGTGAATTTTGATCTTGATTTTTGGTTTTTGTACCATGTGGGACTGCTCTGTATGGACAGGAAATTTTGCCATATTGGACATTATAAGGGCCACAACATTTATTAGAAGTCAGAAGTATATGTTGTGAAAAGTATTTTCCATGTTGGTCACCCATCCAGTTTTCATTGGCATTGACTGGGCACCCACTGGAGTCCAGTGGGTTGCCTGCCTATGTAACTTACAGCAATGACCACAGTACTTGCTACTTTAGCTTCCTAATATTGTACGTAGCTTCAGATGGCATAGTGCAGTTGCTGCTAGGCTCACCTCTGAATAGCCAGGCAATGTTATACCTGTGTCAAAAACATTAACTTTTTGTGAGTACAATCATAGCTTGTCACTGTGTATGTTTTTGGAATGGACAGAAGATGTCCGGTGGTGCAAGTGTAGTGTTTTGCCTCCTACCAGCTTGCTTCTTCACATTGCGCAAATAAGTAGGAAGTAATCTGGTCACTGCCGTATGCACTTTGACCATAAAGATGGGGGCAGCAAACACCTCCACATTTTTAGCAAATTTTGTGCTGCCACATGGTGCAAAAACCCTGAACATGATCACCATTAGTAACAGATCACCATAAAAACTTACACTCTGTAACAGATCACTATCAAAACTTACACTCAGTAACAAAATAGATGTTACTAACGGGTGTAAACTGTCACAGTATTCTCACAGTCTGCGCGTAGGTATATGTGTTAAAACTGTTAGTCTACAATTTTGGAAATATCAGCAGAAATCTGAAGAAACTTACACATAATACATACAGTCATTGTTTCAGAGCAGGCAGATGTTTCATTACACATACAGAATATTACAATGTACCTCAGCAGGATTTTAAGATTAATGTAATATGTAACTTATTAATTTTTATTTCATCAGTTTGCACATCAAATTTTAAAAAAACTAATTTAGATTTACAATTAGCCTGTTTTATTTATTGTATTGGGTCTATGAAATGAAGATGGAAGGACTTATGATTCTGTAGTTTCCCAAAACTTTTGATGTACCGGCATATTGGTAGTGTTTGCTACCCATTTTGCCAAATGTGCAGAACATTCTGTGCACCCTGTAACTGAGGTGTACAGACGTTGTTTATCCATGACATAAAATCATTTGATAAAAACCATGTATAACAGCAAGTATTAAAATTTAAAAAAAAAAAAAACACAATTACAAGAGGAAGATGTGAGAGTTATTTCAGCATTTTTCACATGTAGTAAATTATTGGAAAATGTTGATTTGTATGTATATTTGTTTGTTTGTTTGGATTTAGAACCTTGTTTAGATGAAGTCTTCAATTTAGTTTATGGTTCATCAACAATACTGAAAGGAGCAATCTTCTGTCATACATAAGTCAGTGTCCACTTGTATGTAATTTGTTATGTGGGTGGACAACTGCTGCAGCTGTGACAGTGTACTACAGTTACTGCTGTTGGTTATATGCAGCCTTAATATTAAGCAGTTTATCAGAAGTGCACACTAATGTGATAGCCATTGACACTAATAAGTACAGTAGTGTGAAACACAATTGCATATTGTGATCATAGATTTTAGTTTATCCTACATATATCATCCACGCATGAATGACATTTGTTTGCAAAAGGAAGTTTACACATGGGTAGGATATACACAAACACAGATATTTTACAGTTATTTTAAACCTTGCAGAATACAGAAGACTGAAACTTTGAATGAAGTCCCAGAGGAAACTGAGGTGCTTCTGTTACCTAGTGTCATTATTTTATGTGACAACTGTCATTTCCCATCTCACAGTGGAATCTTAATGCACATTACATAATCATGCCCACGGGACCAATATCAAACATTGCTGAAGGTGTAACACTCACATTGTATATCAATGTTGATAGTCATACACAATGGACTCATTTGTGATCATTTATTAACTAAACTACTTAGTTTCTGTACTCATTCATGTTCTTGTGTAATGGCCTGATGATGATAACCCATACTCAAAACTAGTTACCAGTTAATAAACAATCGTAAAGGAGTGTACTGTGTGTGAATGTAAACATCAATACACATGGAAACCCAGTCCTCTAAATGTTACTTTCCAGTAACCTAAAGACAGACATCAGTCCTTTCAACAGAGACCACCGTTTTATATTGCAGGCAAAGCAAGTTACAATGCTGTTTTGCAGTCGTAAAATGTAAATTGAGAAATATTTTGATCACACTTACTGACAGCAAGATTTAGGGTACAGGAAACACAATGAACATTCTCTTTGTTTAGTTCTCTGATAGAAAGTCTAGCTATGACTGCCAAAAATATACCGCTCATGTTGGCTGCACCATCACACCTGGTACCAAGACATTCATTTGAACTGAATCCAATTTCTTCAATTGAATTAACAATTTAATTTTTAGTACAACAGCAATTTGATTGTAAAATGCATGAAGTACATAAAATTATTCATTTATTTCTGAACTTTAAATTAATTCTGCCAAAATTAGTGTCCAATATACCCAAAATTTTGATTCGCCTGATCCACTTCTGAAATGTCTTGTGTGGTTATCTAAGATTATTAGAAAAATGCTGCTGTTTTTATGTTATCAGTAACTTTGATTACTGTTAGAGCAGGAGTTAAGGTAAATAATGAATATGCAGAAGAGTTTAAAGTAGAATCTGCAGTAAAATAGCAGATTATCTACCTGCAACTTAGTGTAGTTGCAGATGTAATGTTAAAGCAACTAGATTTAACAGGAAATATATCTACCCGTTAAAAACGGTGCTCTGCCTATGCTGATGGTAAATTTATAACTACAAGAACAAAACAATCTCTGACTGATACATTGCAAAAACTGAAAAATCAATTAATACATTTTGGATTAATTGTTAATTAGCAAAGAACTAAATATTGATGGTGTTCACAGAAAAAATTGGACTGAATAATAAAATTCCAAATATTTAGAACATATAAAGTCCTATAAATATCTTGTATCAATTGTAAATGGAGATAATTCCGTTGAAGAAGAAATTACAGAAAGAAATGCTCTGGGCAGTAAAACTTATTATGTCAATCAAAATAATATTTAAAAGCAAATTAGTATCAAAGCAAGCCAAATTAAAGTTATATTGGACTATGAAGAGTCCTGTGATAAAATATGCCATCGAAATGTGGGTACTAAAAGAATCTATGAAATGAAAATAATTAATAACTAAAAGAAAGATATTAAGAAGAATATTCAGACCTACAATGGACAGTAATGGCACATGGAGAATTAGAACACATGATGAATTAAATAACATAATTAGAAATAAGAATATAATTAACTACATTAAGGATCAAAGATAAAGCTGGTTTGGCCATGCACACAGAATGACAAATGATAGGATAAGTTTTGATAAGTCTTTTCAAATCACTGCACATATTTGTGCTACTTTGGTTTCTCCTATATCACTTTTTGTTTCTGTACTCAATTCCATTTCAGTCACATTTAAATTGGTTCAAGCACCGTTTTTTTGTTAAAACTTACACTTGGGCAGCTGACCTTGCTGCTTTCTTCTGCTCTGTTACTATCACTCTTCAGTTCCACCTGAATCACATGTCTTAAAGAAAAACAAATAAGGTTTTGGTGTAACTTTGAAAGCATGTTTTCTCCCCCTCTTGTGATTTTCTGTTCTGGTAACCACTATTATGCTTCTCTGAGGACATTTGTCAGATTTTAATGAAATTCGGGGGCATGCGGTGGCGCAGTGATTAAGGCACTACGCTACAAACCGGCAGGTCGTGGGTTCGATTCCCGATGGTGTCACTGGAATTTTTCAGTGACATAATCCTACCGGTCACACTATGGCCCTGGGGTCGACTCAGCCTCTAACAGAAATGAGTACCAGGCGTATTTCCTGGGAGTAAAGGCGGCCGGTGCGTAAGGCTGACAACCTTACCACCATCCTGTGCTATTGTCATGAAATCTGGGAACCTTAACTTCCTGGAACCCTCTGGGCCACTCCAGGCCTGTAACGGGACTGCTTTATCTTCCTTTACCTGTAATACCTGTTTGTATACTGCGCTAAGTACCATTATTTCAGCACTCTTTGTATATTCTTGTACTACTTTTAGTATATATAACAAATCTAAAAATTACTACTTTACTTAATGCAGTTTTTATCAGTTTGTAATTAGAAATTTTAACAGTACTAAAGTTTGACATATGGCCAGAGTTATATGCATAGCAATAAGGGTAAGTGGAGTATGTAATGGTGATAATTAAGTACTCAAACTATCATGTCAGGAGACCCTCTGGTGTACCTTCCTTTTTGCAACAAAATACATTCCTACACTGATACAGTGCTGGTTTGCAAGTCCTAACATGCCACAGTGAAATTTCATCTGTTTTATGTTTCTGGCAATAACTGAAGGTCCTTCAATCGGTTCTTGATTGTATGCATTAGCACTGTTCGCTGACCTTGTCATGAACATCGGCTGCTCAACAGACTAAATTTATGTTTGGAAAACATTATGGGCTCACACAACAAAGAATTTGTGTGACTGCCTAGGATAAAACTAATATCTTCAAATCCATTCAGAACTCAGAAAAGTACATGTAAGCAGATGATTATAAATTCTGTTTCACACTCTTACTAGGCTCTCACTACTTCTGCTTCCGCTAATTAGGAAGAAGCAATACACAGTAGAGTCTTGAAATATGTGATTCATTCCATGTCATAAAACCATCAAGAAAATCAAAATGCATTTTTATTGTACAATGCCTTTGTGGTTTCAGAACTTACAAAATACCAGTAAGAAAGGCACACAATAACTTCAGAAGTATAAATAAAATACAGATAGTTTCTGGAAGCATAAAATACAAAAAATAATTGAAGGAGAGTATTATTCAATAACGCATGAAAGCAATGAACCTCACTAAATGAGAGAGCTTCAACGAGCTAGGAGTGATCTGCGGAATAGGAGGAGGGTGGGCAGAAGTCAAGTTGCTAGTCATATGGCCTCCTCCCTGTTTGTCAGAACCAGTCACAAAAGGTTGACACAGTGACACTGAAATGGGTGATCATGAAATGTGGAAATCCTGAACATCGAGACTCTACTATTTTGTGAATGAAATTAGTGTAATGCACTATGTTCTTGTTAGATGTTTACATCTAGTTATGAGTACTGACAGCACATGCTGTGCCAGCTGGAACTCAATGTATTGAACAACAGACTTTCCTAAGACTTGTGCTTACCCATAATATAATTATTACATACGCACAAACAGAGGACAGATGTGACACATCTAATGTGTGCTTGAAATTGTGAAAGCTCTAGGAAAAACATTTGTATGTTTTTTGATACTAATTACTTTCTAAAAATAGTCCTTACAGGGTTCTTTTAAGTGTTTCAAAGGAACTAGGCATTTATTTATTGTTCTATAGATATCTGTATAAATGAGCCAATCATGATTATCGTTTGCACCTGCACAACAGAAAATCAAAAGTCAATTGCAATTTTCGACTATGCATACATGCATGAATGAAAGATATCAATAACCATTTCAACCACTATAGAACAACAGCTGATCATAATATATATATAAAGGGTATATAATACTGTTCCAACCTCCTGTAACTGTGGCAAATTAGGTTGAGACCATGTGAGCGGCAAGTACGCATCCCCCCCCCATCCTGCTATTTCAGAGATAACTCTTAGCACATTCAAGCTCCTTGTTGCATTAAGTGATGCTGATTGCTTTCGTACTTTATGGAATTAGACTCTCCCTCTATCACTGAATGTATTTTGTGTTTCCAAAATGTTATTCTAAGTAAATCTTGTGGCTCTGAATAATATAAGTTAATTTGAATGACCAATTTCCATCCCCAGTTAATCACAAACTTCAAGATTCTCTGCTGCATACCTGTAACATTTGAATAAAAGTATGACAATTAATTTAAATGTGGAAGTCATTCATATAACATGCTGTTTGTTGCATCATACTTAGGCATTACTAGACTTGTCACGCTCCACATCGATTTGCAGGCTTCCAGACCCACACAGAACATGATTCTTAGATGTTGGAATGAGCCACACCAATACTCCAGACACGACTATCCATATTCCAGCCATGTAGAAGGACATATCCCATGCTTGTGTGATGTCAAATAGCAGACCTGGAAGTCATAATTAAGCATATGTTAAGTCTTTACTGCCCAGTGGTTTCTATATGTACCACCAGTTTAACATCCAACAGTTCTACGCTCCCCACACAGTAGGGGAAAGATTCAATGAATAGATAAGAAAACTAGGGAGGATTCTCAAATATACCATATTCCAACCTTACTCAACGGCAAAATAGGAAACAAAAACATGGAAACTGTACCAAGTGTAGTGACTCATAAGAACTGTGTAACAAAAAAGAAAGTAAGACAACATAACATAACGATGATTGGTGATAGTTTCCTCAGAGGAATCAGGGAAAATGTGAAAGCCTCAATAACTGATAAATTTGGCATATATAGTGTGGTAAAGCCAGGTTGTGAACTAAATAACCTTCTACAGTCAGCAAAAAGTGTCACAGGAAATTTAACCCACAAAGATGTAATCTTCATCTGTGGAGGCTCAAATGACTTTAATTTTGATAAGGATGAATCAGTTATTGACCATATCATGGAGTTTATTAAGACAAATAATCACACTAACATTGTACTAGCAAATGTGCCAACCCGATATGATTTGTCAAATTACTCGCAAGTAAATAAAGGAATAAGATCCTATAATGAAAAATTGAGGAAAATTACCAAAGAACATAAGCAGGTAGCCTTAATAGAGATAGACATAGATAGGAAATATCATACACAACATGGCCTACACTTCAATAAGCTAGGTAAATTGCTGTTCTCAAATAAAATAACTCAAATGATATACTTAATACTAGGTGATAAACAAAAGCACAGCACAGTCATGAATGAAAAGTATGGAAACCAAGGAGATGAGAGTGAAGTTGATGGAAAGAACTCCAGCCAAGTAAATAAGGACATCAGAAACAATGAGGACATAATAAAGTTAACTCAAAATGGGGTCAATAAGAGTGGTGAAGAAAAGTTCAACCAGGATGAAGATGAAACTACAAGCGACAACAGTGATGACAAGAATGGGGAAGTAAGGTGTAGTCAAACTATTAATAAGGTGTTTCTCACACAGGAACTAGAGTGTGATGAGGAAAACAAAGGTGTTAATAAATCTGTGATTTTTGAGCAAACACAGGATATTACAGACAATACCCAACCTAATAAAGATAAAATTGTGATTTTTGAACAAACACAGGATATTACAGACAATATCCAATCTGACAGTGTAGACTATATATTAATTACCAACTTGATGCACTGATTATTATTTATACATAAAATATTATTCTCCTCTGCATGTTTCGAGCCTAAAGTGATTGAAACACGTAGAGGAGAATAATATTTTATGAATAAATAATAATCAGTGCATCAAGTTGGTAATTAATATATAGTCAATTCACGATGCATGGTCAGAGAAATATCAAAACTGATAGTGTAGATAAGTTAATAGAGACTTGTAGAACTTCTACAAGAAATAAAAAAACCCCAAGTACAAGGGGTAATGATTTTTTATTGTGAATAAGGCATACAACTTGAAAAATGATACAAATACAAATAAGCAAACTAATAGTAAAAACCTTTTTAAAATATTCCACCAAAGCATTAGAGGACTGAAATCAAAAGTGGATGAGTTATCAAACTCCCTTTCCCCAGATTATCCTCATATAATGTGTTTAACCGAACATCACCTGACAGATTGGGAAATAGATAATTTACCTATAGATCATTCTAAATTAGGATCTAAATTTTGTAGACACAAATTTAAGAATGGAGGGTGTGCATCTTTATTCATGAAGATCTTGAATTTTTCACCATTTCAGGAACAGTATCATTTCCTACATGTAAAACAAATGCATCCACTTATCCACTTCTGCTACTGACAACATATTTATAGCAAGGACTAAAAACTATATTATATACCCCTTTATCAATGGGCTTTCCAACCACGAGGCGCAAATATTAGTGAC
>Ga0209629_10003595_pt1 | contig 11168 bp, 12 predicted proteins | sample TergutCu122P5_FD_187286 | JGI IMG/M metagenome (GOLD analysis project Ga0209629, IMG submission 187286) | Cubitermes ugandensis P5 segment gut microbial communities from Kakamega Forest, Kenya - Cu122 P5 (SPAdes) (version 2) | ecosystem: Host-associated > Arthropoda: Insects > Digestive system...
TAAGTGAACTGTGTCTTAGTAATAAGGGACGAGACGCATTTCTATTTCCTTTTCTTTTGTCATTATATACTGCAAAGGTACGGTTAGTTTGTGCAATAATATTGCCCTACGATATTTTTATCCCTGAAAATTTCTTACCTTTGCACCTGTTTTTTTTATAAAAAGGTTATGAGTAAGAAATTTGCCGAATACAATAAATTAGATTTGGCCGAAATAAATCGGGAAATATTAGCGTTTTGGGAAAAAGAAAATATATTCCGGAAAAGTTTGGATATTCGTGAAGGAGCTCCTTCTTTTGTTTTTTATGAAGGCCCTCCTTCCGCGAATGGAATGCCGGGTATTCACCACGTTATTGCCCGCAGCATCAAGGATATATTTTGCCGTTACAAAACGATGAAAGGTTTTTTAGTCAACCGGAAAGCCGGTTGGGATACCCACGGTCTTCCGGTTGAATTGGGTGTCGAAAAAGACTTAGGTATCACCAAAATAGATATCGGCAAAAAGATTTCGGTAGAAGAATACAATGCCGCATGCCGCAAGGCGGTGATGAAATATACCAAAGAATGGGAAGACTTAACGCTCCAAATGGGTTACTGGGTGGATATGAATCATCCGTATATCACGTATGACAACCGGTATATCGAAACGCTTTGGTGGTTGCTTAAACAACTGTACAATAAAGGCTTATTGTATAAAGGATACACGATTCAACCGTATTCTCCTGCTGCGGGCACGGCTTTGAGCACGCACGAACTGAACCAACCGGGATGTTATCGCGACGTGAAAGACACGACTTGTACCGCCCAGTTCAAAATACAAAATCCTTTGCCGCACATGTCGGATTTCGGCGACGCTTTCTTCTTGGCTTGGACTACTACGCCTTGGACTTTACCATCGAACACAGCGCTTTGCGTGGGTCCGAATATCACTTATGTAGCCGTCAAAACTTTTAATCCCTATTCCGGCAAACCGATGACGGCTGTATTAGCGGAAGATTTGGTCGAAGTTTATTTCAATCCGAAAGCGAAGGATTTGGACTTATCGGCTTACCGGCCGGGTGATAAAGAAATCCCTTATCAAATTGCCGGTTCTTGGAAAGGGCTTGAATTAGCAGGTATAGAATACGAGCAATTAATTCATTGGGTATATCCGGGGCAAGGCGCTTTTCGTGTTGTTACCGGCGATTTTGTTACAACCGACGAAGGAACGGGCATTGTTCATATTGCTCCGACTTTCGGCGCGGACGATGATAGGGTTGCAAAGCAGCATGGAATTCCACCCTTGATGATGGTTGATAAGGACGGAATCCGCCGGCCGATGGTTGATTTGACAGGAAAGTATTTCAATATAGACGACTTGGATGAAGAATTTCTAAAGAAATTCGTTAATGTAGGTTTTTATTCCGAGTTTGCCGGACGTTTTGTGAAAAATGAATATAAAGCCTCCCCAACCCCTCCGAAGGAGGGGCTTAGTTCTCCCCCTTCGGGGGAGTTAGAGGGGGCGACTTTAGATATTGACTTATGCGTTATGCTAAAACAGCGAAACCGCGTCTTTAAAATCGAAAAATATACGCACAATTATCCGCATTGCTGGCGTACCGACAAACCGGTGTTGTACTATCCCATGGACAGTTGGTTTATCCGCACTACCGCTTGCCGGAACGAAATGATGGCATTGAACGAAACCATCAATTGGAAGCCGCAATCCACCGGAACAGGCCGGTTCGGGAAATGGCTGGAAAACCTTCAGGATTGGAACTTGTCCCGTTCGCGGTATTGGGGAACGCCCCTGCCGATTTGGCGTACCGAAGACGGTACGGAAGAAATTTGCATCGGCTCGGTAAAAGAATTATTGGATGAAATAGAAAAATCGGTCGCCGCAGGATTTATGGAAGATAATCCTTTGAAAGAAGTAGTTCCAGGCGATTATTCGGATGAAAATTATGCAGTGGAGAAGATTGATTTACACCGTCCTTTTGTGGATAGGATAATTTTGGTTTCTCCGTCCGGCAAACCAATGAAACGCGAAACAGATTTGATTGATGTGTGGTTTGATTCGGGCGCTATGCCATACGCTCAAATTCATTATCCGTTTGAAAATAAAGATGCTTTCGATTCCGGAAAAGTTTTCCCTGCCGATTTTATCGCCGAAGGCGTTGACCAAACGCGCGGCTGGTTCTTTACATTACACGCCATCGCCGCCATGGTATTCGACAGCGTTTCGTTTAAAACCGTAGTTTCTAACGGATTGGTTTTGGATAAAAACGGGAATAAGATGTCAAAACGCTTAGGAAACGCCGTTGATCCTTTCGCCACGATTGCCAATTACGGTTCCGACCCCTTGCGTTGGTATATGATTACTAATGCCAGCCCTTGGGACAATTTGAAATTTGATTCCGAAGGGATAGAAGAAGTTAAACGTAAATTTTTCGGAACGCTTTATAATACGTATTCTTTCTTTGCGCTGTATGCCAATGTGGACGATTTCGATTGCAACGAAGCGGATGTTCCTTGGGAAAAACGGCCTGAAATCGATCGCTGGATTCTTTCGCTTTTAAATTCTTTGATCAAAGAAGTTGACGAATATTACGAAACATACGAACCGACAAAAGCCGGACGGGCAATCAACGATTTTGTAAACGACAATCTGAGTAACTGGTACGTCCGCTTGAATCGTAAACGTTTTTGGGGCGGCACAATGGATACGGATAAACTTTCGGCTTATCAAACTTTGTATGATTGTTTGAAAACGGTGGCTCAGTTGATGGCGCCGATTGCTCCGTTCTACGCGGATAAATTGTATAAAGATTTGGTATCTCAGCGCGTCATTGCGAGCGGTAGCGAAGCAATCCAGAAAAATACAGGAAAAAGTCTGGATTGCTTCGTTCCTCGCAATGACGTAGTGCAACTTTCTGTGCATCTCTCAGATTTCCAAGCCGTCAATGAAGCGTTGATAGACAAAGCCTTGGAAGAAAAAATGCAAATTGCGCAACAAATTTCATCCATGGTTTTGGCTTTGCGCCGAAAAGTAGCGATTAAAGTACGCCAACCCTTATCGATGTTGATGATTCCTGTTTTGGACGAACACCAGAAAGAAGCTATTGAAGCGGTGCAAGCGTTGATATTGAACGAAGTGAATGTGAAAACCATTAAATACGTGGATAATGCGGCGGAGATTTTAGTGAAAAGGATTAAACCGGATTTCAAGAAATTAGGCCCGCGTTACGGAAAGATTATGAAAGACTTGGCAGCTGCTATTGCCGCTTTGCCGCAACAAGATATTATTGCTTTGGAAAAATCGGGTAAATTAAGTATTACTGTAGCCGGACAAACTGCCGAAATTACGACCGAAGATGTAGAAATATTCTCTGAAGACATCCCCGGATGGTTAGTTGCCAATGAAGGAAAACTGACCGTCGCTTTGGATATTACTGTTACGGAAGAATTGAAAAAGGAAGGTATTGCCCGCGAATTGGTCAACCGGATACAAAATATCCGCAAATCGAACGGTTATGAAATCACAGATAAAATCAGGGTAACGATTCAATCCGATCCGCATGTTAATGAAGCCGTTGAAGAATTTAAACAATACATTGCCAATCAAGTCCTTGCAAACAGTATTGTTTTAGCGGATATCAGCGATGGCGCGGAATTGGATATGGATGAGTTTATGTTGTTGGCGCGGGTTGAGAAGGATTGATTAATGATTGTTTACAATACTATTTATTAAATTTAGCACTGCGGCCCCGAGGGAGGAAGCAACGACTTTACGAGTTCCTCTGCAAGTTTTTTAACGACTTCTCCTATTAAACTTCCTCCTTCAAATTCTTGTAACTGAGCCTGAGTCATTTCTTGTTTGTTGAGTTCCACTTACCGATTGGCAAGAGGTTGCAATAAATTTCATGAAATATCAGGTTGCTTCTATCCGGTTTACCCAATTTTTTGCAGAACAGAATTACCGTTTGGTTGTGATGCGTGAAAAAAATGGCTATATTTTTTCTCGGATATCTTCAAAATTTTTTACTTGCGGATTTAAGATATTAAAAAAAAATTGTATTTTTGCAGCATAAATAATACTAAAATATGCCTGAAATTTCTAGATTTTATGGAATAATCGTTTATTTACTTTGGCGAGATCATAATCCTCCTCATATTCATTTTTCGTATGGCGATTATACATGTACTTATCATATTCTTGAAGGTATTGTGGATGGGAGAGCGCCAACAAAGGTTATTGCCAAAGTGACAGAATGGGTATCGTTACATGAGACAGAGCTACTTGAATTATGGGAACGGGCGCAAAAAGGCGAAGAATTGTATAAAGTTGAACCATTAAAATAATAATTGTTATGTCGCTGAGAATTACGGATGTTGATTATATAAAAGACTATACACTTGCTCTGACTTTCAACGACGGAATTAAAAAAGTCATCGACTTCCAACCTTATCTTTCAGGTAAAGTGTTTGAACCGCTACTTGACCTTAAAAACTTCAAGCAGTATGGACTTACTCACTGGACTGTAGAGTGGGCTTCAGGAGCCGATTTTGCACCTGAATTTTTGTACTCGTTGCAATAGCGACTGCACAACCGAAGATTGTATTGTATTATTTTAAATAATTCTTCAGTGAAACATGAAAATAGCTTTTGAAAATACGGCTAAAATATTTAGGATTGTCAATTCCTACCATTGTCGATACCCCCAGCGGAAGCTCCAACTTTCGCTGTAATAAAAGCAAGGCTCCTGCCTTATAGCCACTGACGCCATGTCAATCGCTTCATTTTATACTCCCCGCCACACTATTGAGAGATGTCTCGACTGCGCCCCTCGCTTCACTCAGGGCTTCGCTCGACATGACGCGACGGCATGAGAACTGGAGGGGGAGAAAAGGCGGCGGCTTCGCCGCCGCCTTTTCTCCCCCTATTTTTTCCAGCGTTTTCCCGTCATGTCGAGCGGAGCGCCGCAGGCGAGTAGTCGAGACATCTCCCGCGCTCTTCTGCTCGGCGGAAGCACCAGCTTCCGCCGTATTAGAGGGCTTTTCAACGTCCGCTTAATTGATTAATGATTGTTTACAATACTATTTATTAAATTTAGCACTGCGGCCCCGAAGGAGGAAGCAACGACTTTACGAGTTCCTCTGCAAGTTTTTTAACGACTTCTCCTATTAAACTTCCTCCTTCAAATTCTTGTAACTGAGCCTGAGTCATTTCTTGTTTGTTGAGTTCCACGATCTGTACGTTAAATTGTTCCACTGTTTTCATTTTTAGATAATTTTATTTTTTCATCTACTCTTTTTTACCGCTTTTCGACTTCCGCGTTCCTGAGAGTTATTTTAGGTTTCAGGATAGCCTTTCATTTTATACCGACAAAGGTATGATCGCTTAGTGAAATGGGATTGCACTGTCGCACTGGTTAAAATTTTTTCTTTATTCTTTTATTTTCAAATATGATTGAGCGCTGGCAAAAAATTCCATGCGATGTGAAAAAGGAAACCGTAGAAAAATCCTAAGCGTAAACGACAAAAGGAAAGTATTGTTGCTAAGAAAAAAATTGGGAATAAATTAATCAGATAGATTAGGAGTAATCGGATATCAAAGTTAACAATATTAGTCAGGTGTGCTAAGGTAAAAATAATAACGCTTGACCTTACAATATACTTACCAGACGATATTTTTATTTTTTCAAGCGACTCTTCAGGAAATCTATTAAATAGATAAATTATACCTGCGCCGGCCATTATAATAAAGCAGTTGATAAGCGCTGCTCCGGTATTAGTTAGGTTGTTGTCCTTGTAAAATGAAACAGTATAAATCGTAATCATTCCCAATAAAGTAAAAATCCAAATATTGATGTCTTTTTTACGAAAAGATAGCGGCAACCGAAAGAGAAGTTCCTCGCGAAATGGGCCTAAAAATGCAATAATAAGAATTGCAGGGATACCCTTAAGACCAAAATCTTTCATTATTATTTCAATTCCATACTTGTATAAGATGAGCTTTTCAATCACAGCAACAATAAAAAAAACAAAATATATTACGATTGCGAGCAAACCAAATTGGAGAAGATACTGAAATTTTTCCTTATAATTTAACTCAACTGAAATTTTCTCAGGGAAGGGATCGTTTAAAAACGAAACCAAATCTGTCAATAATAGTATTTTTGTAAACATAAAATAAAAATTAGTAATGTTAAAAAACAATCAAATGATAAATAGAGCCTGCTGTTAAACTCCACCTACTCCCCGCTCGGCGAAAGCTGAACTCATTTGCTGCTATACGGATTATTGATGTTACAAAAATAGAATGAATTTTTTACATTTGCAATAATTAGATTATTGTTTTTTTTTGTGTGAACTCAAAATGAGCGCATCTCTCAAAGATTATATGCGCTCAAAACAGCAGCCAGATAATAGAAAACAGCAGCTAAAATATGAGGTAATAATACAAGAAAATTTTTCACACTATGTAATAATATACCCACTCCAAATCCATATTTCATGCGGACAAAACTATAAGAAAAGGCTCCTACTAATTGAGACAATGTTAAAAGAGGGGTTAATAATAAGATTTTCGTAGTTATTTCGTCATAATTTGTGATGTGCAGAAATGCAAACAAGAAACAGAAAAAATATAGGATAAATCGAAAATATTTTTCCCAAAATTTTAGTAACTTTTCCTGATATAGTTTTGACATATAAAAAATTATAATGCCAACCAATACGGCGACACCAATCCTTGCAATAAAATGATTCCCTGCATCAACGAATCGAGTATCAAAAATAACGACAGTCATAAAACCATAGGATAACACTAAAAATGAGGCTGTTATATTCCATTTTGAAAATCGTAACGGTAAGCGAAACATTATTTCCTCTATCAACGGAGTGACTATTACCATTGATAGAAATCTTCTTAAAAGAGGCTGTTTTTCTATTGCTTCTTTAACAGCGCTCGATTCATTTTCGGTTAAGTGAATAATAACAGCTATGATTATACTTATAACAGAACAAAACAAAAATAATAAAAAAACATAAAAAAAAGCCCAAAGTGTTTTTTGTTTTTTACTTTGGGCTGTAAACAATAGGATTTTACAATCCCCCCACTCGGCGGAAGCACTCCCCATGATTATTTTACCAACTTCGCGAGCAATTCTCTATCAAACCGTATATTATAATTATTCACCCATTCAACATATTTTTCTCCTTTTTGATAGGCTAAATAATTTAACATATTGGCGTCGTTCAACTGAAAAATCATTTTTTCTATGGATTTGTCATACGCTTTTTTTTCTTTATCCCACAGAAGCAATTCCATAAAAACAAAGCCGTTTGCTAAATCATTGTTACGCGTGATGCAATACAGCGGTATATAATTGTTTTCATTATAGTCCGGGCGGTAATCGTTTTTAATCCACGAATACTTCCCATTCCATACGGATACTTCTTTTTTCAAAAAATCTCCGGATTCATCGTAAAACAATTTGGATACTGTTTTTTGTACATACAAACCATAATCGCCCATTACATACTCGGTTCTCGACACCATTTTCCCATTTTCCCATTTCGTATCGTAAAACGGTTGTTGCGCTTTCGCTACAAAATTAATTACCAAAACCATGCTAAAAGCAATACATACTGTTCTTAAAATTCTTGTTTTCATATTTTTTTATATTTAAAAATTAATTAAATTTATTTGACAAAATAACGAATAGTTAGTGCAATGCCATTGCACTAAGTAAATTATTATTAATACATCCGGCAGAAATTGTATTTTGTTCCGATATTTTTTTCATGTCGGGGTCGAAATCTCCGATGGCGATATTTTCATAATGTGCTCCCCCATTAATCTCATCCATTTCTCTCTCGTTCAAAATCTGCAATTCAAAATTGTCAAAATTTGTTTTCTTACCACTCAAATTTGTTTTTGTAATTTTACCATTTGTTTTCATGACCTTAATTATTTTTTATGATTTATAATGTGTTTTGTTTCACTGTGCAAAGATATTTTGACTTTTTGAATAACTATGTTATCAAATTATTATACATTCTTAACAGAATGTTATATTTTTGATCTGTTCGTTTGGAAGTGTCAAAAATTTCACTTATTTTTGCAGTGAGATAAAAATTGAAAAATGAAAATAAATTATATTAAGTTAATTACTTTTATAGCGTTTGCTGCAATACTTGTTTTGCAAGTAATATGGTTATGTACTAACTATAGGCTTTTAGAGGCAAATTTTAAAAAGAACATAGATAGTCAATTTTTATTCTCTATAGAGCAAGAAAGTGCATTGCGAGTAGATGATCCAAGATATAAACCAAAGGATAAAGTGATACGGGGAACGAATATGAAGTACGACCAGTACACTAACAATAGAGCTATCCAAGATTGGTTATATGGAGAAGATTTCCCCCATATCTCCTTAGAAAAAGTAGATAGTATATTTAGGGGTCAAGCTAAAAAGGAATTTGGAATTATGGATCATTCCTTCATCTTAACCGATTCGTTGGGCCATATAAAACAAACTTTTCCTCAAGAAAAGAAAAATTTTAGTAGCCGTTTTGCTTACAAGAAAACCATCCAACTGCGAAACATTGCTCCCGAATACCTTACTCTTACCATTACTTCTCCCTACAAGATCATATTTGGGAAAATGGCGTTGCTGCTTCTCGCTTCATTGGTTTTAGGCATCATTGTCGTATATGGTCTGATTCTTCAAATAAGAATGATTAACAAGCAAAACAAAGCAGCAAAAATACGGGAGGATTTTACGCAATCCATGATTCACGGTATGAAAAGTCCGATTACCTCCATTCTTATGGGTATCAGCACATTAAGAAGCGGGAAAAAAGACGGTAATCCCGAAGAGAAAGAACGGTATTATAACATCATGTCAAGAGCGGGAAATCGTATTCTGACGCTTGTAAACGAGGCGCTTACCATTGCTCAGTTCGAAGACGACAAGGTTACGCTTTCTAAGCAAAACATTAATTTGCCCGATTTGCTGGGAATCTTGAAAGATAGATACGTAGATAATATTTCCAAGCCGGTCAATTTCAAAATTGAGACCCGGGAGGTCAAAAACATCTATGCCGATTTAAATTATATCAGTGAAGCATTCGGCAATATAATTGATAATGCCATTAAATACTCAAAGGAAAATCAGGATGCGGACATTACAGTTTCGAGTTCCCTAAACGGAAATTATACGAAAATTGTTTTCAGAGACAAAGGAATAGGCATTCCGGCAAAAGACCAAAAGAAAATATTCCGGAAGTTTGCAAGATCAATGGCTGTAATAGAAAGCAAAAATAAAGTAAGCGGTTTCGGATTGGGATTGAACTTTGTGTATCAGGTCGTTAAAGCCCATAAAGGAACTATAACGGTAAACAGCAAGTTAGGTTCTTACAGTGAATTTATAATCAATCTACCCAATACAGATGAAGAAGATAAAACTATTACTGATTGAAGACAACGTTGATTTGGCTTTTATGGTCAAAGACAACATGGAAAATATCATTGAAGGTTACGAAGTTGATTTAGCCTGCAATGGAAAAGAAGGATTGGAACATTTTAAGTCTTTCGTTCCCGATATAATTGTTTCGGATATTGAGATGCCGGTTATGAACGGATATGAAATGGTAAAAATTATCAGGCAAACGAACCGAGATGTGCCAATACTTTTTGCTACCGGAAAGATAAACCCGAAAGATGTAACCGACGGATATGCAGTCGGCGCTGACAATTATATTAAAAAACCTTATACCGGCGATGAACTTGACGCCCACATAAAAACGCTGATTAACCTTAAAAATAACAGTAAACTGAGACTAAAAAACACTATTTATAAAATCGGAAAATATAGCTTTGATCCGAAAAATCTTACTTTGAATTACGAAGATTCGGAGAAAAAAGGATTGACCTCAAGGGAATCTCAAATTCTTGAAATGCTATTAGAACATAAAGGCGAAATTGTAAAAAGAGAGGATGTTCTAAATACTTTTTGGGAAAAACAGGATCCTGTTTTCGCCTCCCGGAGCTTAGATGTGTTTATCACCAAATTGAGGGGGTACGTGTCGAAAGATGAGTCCATCTCTATCAAAAACATTAAGTCAATAGGTTATATTTTGGAGTTTGATTAAGTATTCATTTAATTCTGCCGATTTTTTAATCAGTTCTTTTTTTATATTTTTAGGACAAATTGTTTCATCTTGAGACAGTAAATTCACAAGCAATTTTAATCTGATTTCCAAACTGTCGCCCCAAAAGTTTTCTGTTAAATAAGCATAAATGGCAGTTGCATCGTTTTCATGAAAAAATTGTCTGCTTTTATTGAAAGCGGCAAGATAAGCCCTCGAATACATTTCTATTTCTTTCTTTTTTGTCATCATAATGCTGCAAAGGTACGATTAAGTTGTGCAATAATATTGCACTTTGGAGTTTTTTTTAATAAACCGGCTTGGCGCGTTGTAAATGAGTGTCTTGCAACCATGCGTGTCGTACCCCCTCAACCATGCGCATGGTTACCCCTCAACCATGCGTATGGTTGAAGGTTAACTATATGCATGGTTGAGGCTCGAAGTTCTATTGGTTGCAAGACAAACATCTATTGGTTGAGGCTCGAAGTTCTATTAGTTCAAGACAAACATCTATTAGTTGAGGCTCGAAGTTCTATTAGTAACTTATTGGTGAAATATAATTTTGAGGTGCTGGGTACATTTTTTGTAATACTATTTTTTTAGACATCCATATCAAGGCTGTAAGGTTACTACTCAGGTCAACTTCTGAAAATATATTGACGGATTATTCCTGTTCATCAGCGCAAAAATTGTTTAACCCAAATCCGAAGGATTAAATATGAATAACCCCCAATGAAGCGTAGCGATTGGGGGCAGAAAAAATCAAAACAAAAAGAATTATGGCCTATACTCAAATTCTTTATCACATTGTTTTACGAACAAAACGAAGTGAACAATCCATTGCTCAAGAAAATGTATCTTCTTTATACTTTTGCATAGGTGATTAGTTCAACCCTTCGGGTTGCTGATTAGGGGATTTTCTGCTTTCCGGCCCCCAATCGCTTCGCTTCATTGGGGGTTATTCATATTTAATCCTTCGGATTTGCGTAGAACAACTTTTTTGCTGATGAACAGAAATAATCCGTCATTATA
>Ga0209629_10003596_pt1 | contig 11166 bp, 12 predicted proteins | sample TergutCu122P5_FD_187286 | JGI IMG/M metagenome (GOLD analysis project Ga0209629, IMG submission 187286) | Cubitermes ugandensis P5 segment gut microbial communities from Kakamega Forest, Kenya - Cu122 P5 (SPAdes) (version 2) | ecosystem: Host-associated > Arthropoda: Insects > Digestive system...
AGGTAAAACTCGGTGTGTTTTGATACATTTTGACAGTTCAAAACCTTGTGTATGTCCTCTGTATAAATTTCTATAAGCTTTCAAAGTTGTAACGCTCTTTTTGAAACACCCTGTATTTTAAAATCATGTTGTCACAGGATTAGGTGCTGAATTCCAGTCTAAATACTGTAATATGAATTTCATTCTGGGAACAATATTTTTAAAACTTATTTTATCACAGGCTTTTCGTTGAGAACATATTTTCATCCATCCTGTAGTGCTACGCCATCATCATCATCATCATCATCATCACCATACTTTTCTGTCAAAGGAGACTCCATTGCGACAGAGTAGTGAAGCTTCTTGCTGCGAATATAGCTGTGGCTATTATCAAATATCACAATATCTGAAACAAAATGTATTTAATGTGGTTTAAGTCTGCATAGCACAGAAAACTGTTTTGTGTTGCATTATCAAGTGGTTAAGTTATTTTCTTGCACAAAAACATGCTCATACATAGAAGGAAGGCCTCTGCAGCACAGGGAGGCATGTTGGGGGCAGGCCGCCTGCCACACATATGAAATACTAATGTTTGTTGTGGGTTCTTTCAGACTGAACTACGTCTTCTGACAGAAGCAAGCGTTCTGGGTCCCTGTTACAGATCTCTGGGAGTAACATCATTAATGTTTATAGGGAGGTCCTAATTAATGAGTGGTTGAGGGGGCCTTAGCTGGTAGCTATGCTATTGGAAGGATTTCGGGGGGGGGGGAACCAATTAGAAGTGAAATACTGATAGATGATGGGATACTGGAACAAAGTATTGCTTGGAGTGTAATATATCTTCAGAATTAGAAAGTGACTTAAATATAAAAATTATAAATTGTGTGAAAATACTAGGAATTATAAATCAGATTTTCAAATCTTTATTAGTTCCTAAGCCTACAAGAATAGCAGTTTCTAAGATGTTTGCTAGACTGACTTTCTTTGTTTTGTGGTAGTGAATCATGGACACTGAGAACTGACAGGACAAGGTGGCTATAAGCAGTAGTATGTTCATGAGTATGACTGTGCGATACATTCTTTCAGACCATGAAAGGTGTGGGGGATACATGCACACAGAAACATTAGGCAGGCATGTCTAAATACTTTCAGGTGCATGCCTTGAATAATGCCAGATTCTGTGCCACTTGGTGTTTGAGTTTTTAATATTCATATTGTTTGACACACAGCCCTTTTTACAGCACCTGTTAAACCCCTTCATAATGGATTCTGGTGAAGTATCCTTTTAGTTAGCCTTAATCCACTACCCATGTGGTGCTTGTAGATGGTCTTGTGTTTTCTGCTGTTGTTAATGGGCAGTTCCCAGATAGCAGCAACTTTTCATATGGGTGACAGAATATGCCTTTGAATAGTTTGTTTACTACCACATCAAGTCTCTGCAGCTGTTAGATGATGCCGCCAGGTAGTGTCTGAATTGAAAGTCGGTGTTCACTTTGTCTATTCAGTGACCTTAAAGCAGCTAAAACCTGTATTCCTGTTTTCTTTAGAAGAACACCTGGTCTACTGTCACAGACTTCTCTCAGGCATTCTACAATGAGCTGTTCTGTTATCCACCCTTTCTCATTACATTAAATGTAATTCCACTTTCTTTCAGAATATTTGCTTTCTTCAGAATAGCAGCAAATGATGTCAGTTTCCTCCTACCAGCCAAAACTGAAAGTGTTATATTGTTTCTCAGTTTTTCATGGCCTATTGTGACAAGTACTGATTTTGATCCTTTTGCGTCAGTTGCATGGTTCATTGACATATAAAAAAAGAATGGGGTTTCATCCTTGTCACCAGTTTATTCTAAGAAGCAAGCATGTTTTTGGCTCCCAGCATAAACACATCAGTTCTACTGCCCAACCATTATTGGCTTTGAAATGTTGTCATGGGATTTTCAAGACTCTACTAACTCACAATACCGTCATTCATATTATCTCTCTGGTAACATGAAGGTCATTTTTATGTTTTTCCGGCAGTAGCGCCAGGACTTTTTCATCAGTGACTGAAATTCCGGTGTTTGGGCCCACAATCCTTCAGTTTGAATTTGCTATGTTAATAACAGTTCTTTGTTTTCTGCAGCATTCTGTTCTGTGACATGAAACTTCCATGCCGCAGTGTGTTGTTTTCTTCTAAACATTTTGTTACTAGTAATTTAAAATCAGCTTTATAATTGCAACATATAGATTATGGTATTTTGGATGCTGTTGTGTCCTTTCCAAATGATCACCAATGATTTTTACAGAATACATTAACAATGTCTCGCTGCAATGATGTGACTTGAACTGAGCAGTTGGTGTATAAATAGTGAAATATGATATTTAAAATAATGTATTTACTTACTGCAGCAACTGTGTAATTTTCTTCATTCATGTAGCCTTAGCAGGTACAAGAATGTTTGCCCTGTTCACAGAATATGTTCAACTTTTTGAACATTCATAAAGTGACCTCAATCCCGCTGTTTCAGATTATGAATTAGGGGAAAAATTCTTGCCTGATGTTTGAATAAAATTGGTAGTAATCTTAGAAATACAGTGCAGTAAAAGCAGGTTAATAGAATATGCCCCAACATAGTAGGGCAGTAAATAAATAAATCTTATTTTTTTCCCTTCTTTTTTTACAGGACTTATATAAAACATGGTGCAACCCTTTATAGACTAACTTTATCCTGCATTATATTTAAACAGTCAGTACATACTATATGATAAACACTCCTCAGTTTTATTGTATAGGAAAATAATAACTACTTGTTCTGAGAATCATACAAAACAGTCTGTGGTCAGAATGTAGTTTTGATTGTTAGATCTTGTAGTAGATAAGTAACCACTAGATTTTAAAGGGTTAAAATATGTTATGTCTGACATATCAGTGTACAGAATAAATGTTGATTAAGAGGGAATGCAGGAACTGGGATGACATAGTGTAGTGAATGGGCTACATGTGTGTGATTAGGGTTTTGATTTCTGGCAAGCGCAAGAAATTTTCTTCTTCTTCAAAATGTCTCGACTGGCTTTGGGCCCCACCAAGCCTTGTATTCTGTGGGTATGTGGGAGTACAGCAGCTGGGATATGAAGTTAAAAACTGCTTTATCTAGTGCTGAGGTTGGGAATGAGCATAGCTACACATCTGCTTCTCCTATATGCCTTCATGGCATGAACGGACAAATTTACAGTATCAAATTCACAAGATAATGTACAGAAATACATTGAGAAATTTAATAAATTGTAATTGATCATGTTAAAAGGTGCTTTGGAAATAGCATGGGATCAGAAGTCTCAGTAAGAATTCATATCACTGTCTTCAAGCAGTTATGAAATATGACAGTGGGTGTTGAGGAAGGAAATAAGAGATAAGTGGAAACCTGAAATGAAAAGTTTTAGAATAGTATAGGAGTTACTCTAAGAGTTACAATTAAAAGTGAAACAACATGAGGCAGCTGGAAATAAGCATTATTGTGGAAGATATACAGCAGCACTAAAAGGCATTAACATTTCGAAAGAATGACCCTGAACAGTTACTGTGACGTGCATATTCTTACATCCCTATACGAAGATGAGGTATAGCTTATTCTAGATTAGAATGGAAGGACAAATTTACTTAGCTGGAGAATGGAACATACAGCCCATTCTTTGTTATAAGAGGAGGAGGATGAAGGAGAAGAAGAAACAAAAAGCCAACAATCTTCTGGGATGTAGCACAGTGTAGTCTGGTATATATGCAGTAACATTTTAGACTTCTGCGATACTAGATGGCATCACATCTCAGAAGATGGTTGTGTGGTCATCGCCAAAATAGTTCGTAGGGCTGTTGACTAGATTTAATGGCAGATCTCTGTCGTGGCAGTAACGAACCTGTTGGTGCCATTAACAGGAGCCAAGTATTGGTAACTGTCTGTCTGGAGGAAACACTGTGAAGGTTTTAATTTTTGGACTATTCTTTACCCTACATTTTTCCACACATTAAATTACTCTTGCAATATTTCTACACACTCTTGTCCATCAGAGATGTATACTTACAAGTTCCTGGTGTTGGACATGTGATAGCTCCGGCCTCATGTGATTGGTGGCTATCAATCTTGTGTACTGGCACTGGTGTAGACTCAATTCCATCAAGATCTTGGCATGTTACACAAAATTTGATGTCGTGGCCTTCAACCCGGAACTCCCACCTTCAAATACATACATAGAACAAGCATTTTCATTAACTTGGAATATGTACATGTATGTTCACTGATTTATATACTGCTTGATTCATGAACTGCCATCAACTATGTTTAATGCTGAGAGCAGGTGATGTGTGGATTATTCATTGATTCTTTTCTGCTGACGGTGGTGACTGTAAGCAAATTGTAGTATTACATTTCTTTTGTAGTTTATACTAGCAACTAATTCTTAATTAAGCGTACTGTAAAGCAGTATGGAAATCAATAATTTCATTTACAGTGTTTAAATGATACTTTGTTAAATGTACTTGCTAGATAAGTGAGAATTGATATAGATTTATTACTTTTTATGTGCATGCGAATGGATAGTTCAAAGAATGATCAGCATTTTGTGTTCATGTGCATCTTTGTTACTTACTTGAGTATGGAATTTTCTACTGCAGCTATGAATGGCAGACAGAGTTTTTCGCCTTTCTTAATTACAGCTGTTGTGAAGGTGTTATCTTCTGGTGGACTTGTGTTGTTAGTCTTCTTGGAATAGTAAGACTTAGGAATTTTCCCTCCCTGACAGATCTGAATCAAAATCAAATGGTGTTGAGAGAATGGTAATTGTGTCTTGGCTTCAAAATTGCATCAGGCATAAACTGAATGACAAAAAGGAGGTTAGGGTCACTTATTGGTGGAGTATGCAACAGAACATACTTTAGTTGTGTATCTTGGATTCCCATCAGGATCTGTCAAGGTTCCACCAAAATGAGCTGGCAGTTGATCACGCTCAATTGCTTCTAGCAAGATGGGCTGCCACTTCCGAGGATCACTCTTAATTATTTGCATTTTTTTTAATGTGTAGTCATTCAGGAAATTCTTTATGACAGCATAAGCAATGGCAAATACTTTAGGAGCTGAAAATAGTAAAAAGTAAATCTCATATAGAACTGATTTCTAAGAAATATGCTCTTATTTTGTTTTACCACAAAATACTTCTTACATTAATATAAGTTAACCATCATCTATAGGCATCACTTACCATTTATTATGTAACAGACTTTGAGGATTTCTGGGTAATTGGCTTCATACATTTGGAGCAGTGCCACGACAACTTCTCCGGCTGCAGCACATATTTCAACATCAGTGGTGAAGTTTTTATTATCAAAAAAATACAAATTATATGTACAAGGTGTCTGTGTCATTAACTTTGGAGCAGATAATTTGATCTAAATTTGCTATTGTGACCTAAGACACAAGTGTAAGTAAGAATCATGCATGTATATCATGAGTCATGTTCAGGAGCAATTTTTCTGTGATTTTTCAGAAAAGATAATGCTTTTACACATGCATTATTATTCTGTTAGGTTTGCGAAGGAAGCTGTAATTTGGATTTCTATTTTAGGAAAAGTTAACTCTATTCATATAAGTAAAGACTGCACTTAAACAGTATCTTCACAGGTTTAATATATATTTATCTCCCCCTTGTAATTACAAGCAGTTCACGATTTTCACAAAGCTTGGTGTGAACTGTATGTCACTGGATGCATGCATGGGCCCATTGAGGCAAAGTTTTTGGGTAGCAGTGATACTCTTGCCACTTCACATATTTCACTCCTCAGTGACAGTTGCTCAGCCATAAAACATGACACAACAAAAAGCCTACAAGGCTTTTTAGTAAATGTCACCAAAAATGTTACCAATGAGCAGAATCCTTGAGAAGCTATTAATGTCACAGTCAATTCCATACATTTTCTGACATGCAGTGCTTTGTTGCCATATTCAAAAGAGACCATCAGTTGTCATGCTGAGCCAGATGCATCCAGTCATCATCATTCTCTGTTTCTCTAAGGAAGTATTACAAAATGAATGAATACTTTTCTTTAAGGAAATGTTACCAAAAAGTTCTGTAGGTCAGATCTTAGCTCTTCTAGGTTGTTACGCAGAATACGTTGGTAGTTGTTTACCTGCTTTTCAGGACAGCATATCAGTCCCATCTTCAAGGGTCAAGCAGTCCATGTAGGTCAGACCAATAGGCTGTGCTTAAATATCAGGAAACAAACACCAACATACTCTGCATATCAAACCAGAAGAGCAAAGACCTCTTCTACACAATGGCAGAAGCTTGACATCTCACACATTCTTTAGGTTGCCTGCTCCTCTTCATCTGTTAAGGGAATTATTCTAGCTGTCATTCATCTTCAGAGTTGCGGCATGCCCTAATGCTGTGTAAAAACACAAACACAAACAGATGCTAACAACAGTATGAATACCCATGTGTACTTGCTGAAGCTGTATTTACATGTGTGTGCTTATATTTGTGCATGTGCATGTGTGTACATAGACTGTAGATGCACTCTTATATTTCGTTGAAGGAGCGTTAATAGAATTTTCATTATAGGAAATTTCATTCATGATTTCTGATAAAAGCCATCTTCCTTCCAAGTATTTCATTAGTTGGTGATAGCCTTCTAAAGTTTAATAGTACTGTATGTATCACCCGATGTGACATTGTGAAAACTGCATTTTGCCATGCAGTATGTGCATATTTATGCATGCCATATGATTATCAGAATAAATACTGATCATTGAATGTCAGCAACCATTTGCTGCTTGTAATGGAGAGGAGTTTTTTCCCTGTGAGTTAGGAACTGCAGTTTCATGTATAATTTAGATGAATGTCATTCTTCAAGGAGTTACTGTGCAGAACAAGTTCAACAGAAAATATATTCTGTCTGTTTAATGACAGCCATGCAGTTATGTGAGTTTTGGGGTGTTTACAGTGGTGAAAAGGCATATTGTAGTCATAGGGTAATGAAGCCGTACAGTCTGATCAAAGTAACATGTCATCAACAGTTTGTTCCTCCAAAACAGTGGTACTCACACACTGTTGCTACACAAAATGAACTACGCACTTGAAGATTCAAATCGTGTCACCTTATAAAACATTGTATGAAATAGATCTTAATATTATTTACCAGTTCCATGCAGTAAACATGTTATTCATGTAATTCCAATAAAGGCACTTACAGTTAAGAAACCTGTAGTGTACTATCTCATGCTTTACACTTCCTACATATTTTATCTTGAAAAAGCAGTCTTCAGGGAAAATGGAGCACAATGGATTTTACCTGAAGGTGGTTTATTTAAGCTGAAACATGTAGTAGAATATGTACCGTGAGATAATAAACTGTAGATTTGTTAATATGAAATACATCTCAGACAAGCATGATATCCATCATACTTGTTATATGATGAATCAGTGATTGCCACAGCTTCTCAGAGAATCTTAAGCAGATTAAGTTTAGTTTAGTTTTATCATATGTGTCTTTTCTTGCAACCCATTAAACTTCATTTGAAACTTTGCAGGAATGCTTCAGTATGCAAAATTACTGGTAGAGACTGTATATGCTAATACTTTGAATTATGTATTAATATTGACCTGACACCAAACTCATTGTCCACGATTACCATCTGCTGACTCCTTTGAATTACTTGCATCAATAGCAAGAGTAGAACTGTGGAACAAAATTACATGGTTTTTAAAAATCTGTACTTTAGTTCAGACAAAAATCTGATATAATTCTGTTCTGAAAGGTGTTGATACATTCTACTTGTTGCTGCAGTGTGTTGATGCTTTCTGATTCATTTCAGTGTAATATATAGGGACTTCATACTGTGCCATAAGTAAATTATCATGATGTGATATTTACCTGGTCTCCAAGCATACTGACGTATATTGAAATTTTCCATGTCCATAATACAGACAACCTTTGCAGCTGCCTGGCCAAACTTCTGTGCTTGTTCTGCTGCTAGGCTCAAATATGATTCCACAGTTTTGATTGTCATTTTAATTAAGTCTCTCTTGCTAACAGTGTGCAGAATTCCCCATATATCCAGGCCAGCAAATGGAACAATTATTACTGCATAGAAAAATGATATTTTTGTTAATATTCTGTTTGAGGGTATACTAGTTTGTCAATTACAATATATGTGACCAGTTTCTCCATTGTTGAAGATAAGACTGCGGTGATGTTTTATGCAGATGTGCGTGTCTGACGATATGTGTAATGATATGTTGAATATAATGTTGTTTGGGTTGTGTGCATAGTAAGTTTTTCTGAACAAATTTTGTGAGCAGAAGAAAATTTGCTGTTGAAAATGCAGGAAACATACCAACAATGAACCTTTTTTTTTAGGTGCATTTACAAAACAATTGCAAAAAGTGACCTTTGACTTCATCATGTCTGTATGTATGTATGTATGTATGTACTGAAATATGTTGACCAAATTCAGTTTTGTTTAAAATCTGACAAATATTGGACACTTTATATGAAAACATGCAAGAGTTATGACAATATCTCACTGAATTCTTCTTGTGTTTAAAAAGGGCATCAGGCAAATTTGCAGAGAAAATTAAAAACATGTTTTATGCTGAATACATTTTATCCCATAAACTATGCTATTTACGAGATAAGTACACGAAAATGGTTTAGCCAGAGAGGTAAAAGGAATAGTGAATTATCTACATGGATGTGATTTGTGTGCTGGGTAGTTGAGGTAAAAATGCAAGCATGTAGTGTGATCTGTAGTCTGAGGTACCTTTTCTGAGAAATTGCTCAATGAATTAACTGTGAGCCTCTGTTTAGCCACATTGTATGTATATAGCCATGAATGAGCAGTTGTTTCAATGCATTGTTTTCATACCATTCTGCAAATGTTGGTACAGTGTATGGAAGTAAATGGGTGTCAATTAATGCAGTTTCCTGTGGTGGATCTTCAATGCACCCACAACATATGAGACAGGTTTTCCTGACTTCCCAACTGAAACTCTTTTATAGGTGAAAAAATGAGAAATCGGAAGCAGCGGCTACATATATTTTGGTGAGCATAAGGTTTCTCTCAGGGTCTTACCAGGGTTACAAGACATCAACTTCATCAGGTCAACATTGTGGAGAGAAAATAACACTTGTCACCACCTTTGATTTATTCTGAATTTCGTGAAGAATGTATCTGCATTCACAAGTGCACATAAAGAAAATGTTAAATATATTTTCTTGAATCACTGTCTCCTTCGGACACTTCCTGCTCATTTTCTAATTGCTTGGGACCTCTTCTGTCACATCTGAATTTTTAATTCCCTCAGTCCTTCCACACATCTCATTATCCAGGATGACACCTTCAACACATTTTGACTCCTGTGATTGGTCAGGCAACGAAAGAGGGTTTACTTTTGTTGACTAACGAATGTTTAGAAAACTTTACCTAACTTTTATTGGTCAAAGTTGAATGAAGTTTTCTGTGGGAATAAAATTTCCACACAAAGTATAGCTTATAACTCACACATGCCTCAGTTCAGAGGTTAAACCCATAAACTTGTCAATGTGAAATGGGAATGCCAAATGTGACTTCCAAAGGTCTAGTTCCTGTAATGAATTTCATAGCTGTCATGACCAGAGGTACATGGGTGAAATTCGAGGAGGTAAGAGGGTCAGGGAGTCCTTCCTTAACAAGGGTGTGGACACAAAAAAAAATTCTCCTTCTTCATGCCAAGGGGTGGTCCGACTGGAACTTGAACCCAATCTGTGTTTTGCCACATTAGTTGCAACATTGTTTTTGCTTAAAATTGGTACAGAGAGTTTTAGAGTTAGACATCGTACTGTGTTTTCATATGGTTAATTAATGAGTACAAATCCTTAACAAGACTTTATTTTTAGTAATTTTACAGTAACATGTCATCATTAGGCTGAAACTTGATAAAACACTAAAAAAGTTATGGAATTGTGCCAAACAGATCTCAGTTTTTACAATTATGTGTGTTTCATTTTTGTACTTGTTGTTTCTATGGTAAATTAAAATTTACGGATAAGATAATGCGGTGAATGTGATGGATTGGTGGTGTGTTGACTTTGTTTGGTGGAGCAAGATGAGATATTCTATTGTTATTATATTTCAGTATACAGTTATTCGTAAGGTCATTCCTGCAATGGTATATTATAATTATATTAAGATTTTCTGAATGGAATGATGATTTATTACTGTTCTTCTGAATGTAATACTTACAGTTTGTCAAGAGATGGTTTATAAACTGGCCTGAGTTAAGCTTATAAACCATCTGCGAAACTGTAAGCATTACATTGAGACAAGCAATACAAGTTATCATTCAGTTCAGTTATTATTATTATTATTATTATGTACCATTACAGAAATGACCTTACAGATAACTGTGTATTGAGATGAATACACAACAGAATATGGTGTCTTGCTTCATCCAGCTACATCATGACACCACCTGTCCATTATATTAACTATATTATATTATCCATAAATTTTAAATTACCACAGAAGCAATATATATAAAAATGAAACATACGTAATTGTATAAATTGAGATCTCAGTTTAGCAAAGCAATTGTTTAGCTTTTTAACTGTTGTGTCAAGTTTTAGTCTGATGATGACCCTTTGGGCCAAAACATTTTACTGTAAAATTACTACAGATAAGTTGTGTAAATGGTTTATATACTTGTTAATTAAGTACACAGAGTTATTAGAATTATTAGTTTCAATGTGTTGTAGAGTTATGTCAAACTGTTTTGATTTGCCATATCTGTTGGGGAAGCTGTGTGGACAGAAACTCTTGGATTTAGGGCTGTCTGCTGTTAACAAATACAGTATGCAAATTGACTGTATATTTCTCTCAGTGCATATGTTTAATGACATAGTGTGTGTGTTTGGAATATTAAACATTTGTCACTCAGATCACACCTGTTACGAAATTAATACTGATAAATATATTCTGCCTTTAACCCTTAGGCTACCGGATTACATTTCACTTGCCATTTAATAATATTAACCTTTAGGCTACTAATTTCTTATATATATGGAGCTCCTAGTAAAGCCAGAAATGCTAACGTTGTATATATATGGACCTACGTTTGGCAACGCTGAAACAGTCTCTTTCTATTTGCTGCACAATGTTTCAACACTGAATCAATGCAG
>Ga0209629_10003597_pt1 | contig 11163 bp, 7 predicted proteins | sample TergutCu122P5_FD_187286 | JGI IMG/M metagenome (GOLD analysis project Ga0209629, IMG submission 187286) | Cubitermes ugandensis P5 segment gut microbial communities from Kakamega Forest, Kenya - Cu122 P5 (SPAdes) (version 2) | ecosystem: Host-associated > Arthropoda: Insects > Digestive system >...
GTAATGTACCGGAATTGACGGAAAATCAAAATTCTTATAATAATTGTCCATGCACCATTTCACCTTTTCGAGATCTCTTTCCAGCATACAATATGCCATCAGGTATTCGAAAGCCATACGGTGTTTTGGATTAGCTTCCAACAACATGAGCATCGTATATTCCGGCATCTCGTATGGAATAAAGAAATCTTTGCAGTGAACGGGTACCGGCGTGCCGGGTATCTGAAAAGTTGAATCAGCCATTGCCGCAGCCAGGTTTACTCGCTGTTGCTGCGCCCATTGGCGGTAAAACAGGCTGTGGTCTAAAAAGCGGAGGTATTTGTCTGCAGTTGCTGAGTCGCGTCGTGCAATGTTTGTAAGAATTAACCGTTGCAGGATTCTTGCACTGGGTCCTTTCTGACTCGACACCATCGATTCGAAAGCGCAGTGTTCTGCCTGAAGAATCATACCAAAACGGTAATAATCCTCGCCAAGATACCACACTATATTTCCGGCAGTTGCAAATTCCCAGTTAAGAAACAAGCCTGCAACACCTAATTGCTTGTAATGAAACATACTGTCGGGCATCTTCCCTGATTCGTAAAGGGCAATATTGGTTAAATAGCAAACCAAACGATTATTGGTTGGATTATCTTTGCCTGTTGCTATTACCGAATTAAAATTGCGGTTCTGCAGTTCAAAAGTCATCCGGTTGATGAGATTGCCTCTGCGGTTGTACAGGGTGTATACGCAGTAAGCAGTTATCACAGATACTATTAATAACTGAATAACTGAATGATTGAATAACTGAAATTTGGAACTTTGAACATTTGTCATTAATCTCCATACAAGATACAACACCGGAATAGAAAGCCACAGGATTATAATGTCAATGGTTGGCTTAAAGAAATTAGCCGGAGTGATTGCAAAGTATGCTTCGTGCAGTGTTACGGTATATAAGAAACGCCAGGACAGCCAGGGCAATAATGCCGTCCAGCCTGTTAACAATATCAAATAAAGCAATTTGCTCCGCTTTTTTGTTTGTTCTTTTTGAAAATTCAAGCCTGTTAATTCGTAAATCAGTATCAACGCTGCCAATAAAAGCGCATTTCCACTGGCAATATAATAGGTGACTGTAACTAAAATGATTCCGAAAATTCCAATCTTTGAATCTTTAAATTTTTGAATAATAAAAATATAACATCTAAATCCTGCAAGCACAAACAGAATCCCCAACGCTGCCGACATATCGAAGAAAGTATTTGCGAAAGAGGTCATAAGTAAAACAGCCGGAATAAACGGAATGAAGAACATTTGCCTGATGTTGCCGCAAGACTTGCATATATAATAAAACAGTAAAACAACAGCTATAAGAATGACGGTAAGAATGAAGGCGCCTGCTATGGGATAAAAATAAAACTGAGTGAGGAAAGCGCCAAAGTATTCGCTTAAACCGCCGGGGCGACCAAGACAGGAAAGAAAATAAATGGTATCGAATCTGAAAAGTTGCGTTTGTTCTTGATAGTACAGTATAGCGTAACGGTTAAAGAACAAGAACCATACAAAAGCAAACATGCCGAACAATACGAGCGTGATGCCCAGCGGTATTGAAAATTTTTGAGATCTGAGTTTAAGTGATTTCAACATGCTTTAGATGAAATATATTAGGGAACAAAGGTAGGAAAAAAACAGAAGAGATACAAACTAAGTCGAATCAAAAACAAGCAGAGAAAGCAATCTTAGCCGGTAACGCTGCTCAAAGTGAAATATCAGATCGGTTTCGAAAACGCTTTATCATTTCCGATCATCAACCGGTCGAATGCCGCCGCTACATTGCGGACAAAGAACGTTCCCTGTTCCGTCACATGAATCCGGTTTTCATCCATCGTAATAATTCCATCTTCCACAAAAGTAGAAAAAACTTGCGGATTATACGCTGTCGCCGCTTTGATTTTTTCGACCGGAAGCGAAAGACGTTCCGAAAGTTCACGCCAATCGAGACTGTAATTACACATCCAAGTTTCGATTACTTCGCGGGTGATTTGTTCTTTGGCGCTCAAGCGATAACCTTTGACAGTAGCCAAACCGTTTTCCGTTCGTGCAATGTAATCTTCTATATCCTTGCTGTTTTGAGCGTAAGCAACCGAAAGCTGACTGATGGCGGTAACGCCGAAAGCATATACTTGTCCGGTGGTTCGCCGTGTACAATACCCCTGAAAGTTACGATGCAACTGTCCGTTTTGCAGAGCCGTAAACAGCTCGTCCGTCTTCTTCACGAAATGGTCTAAGCCGATGGGCTGATAACCAGCTTCGCTCAACAAATCTTTTGCTCGAACATACATCCGGCTTTTTTCTTCGCTTGCCGGAAGTCCCGCTTTTTCCAATAACGTTTGCCGTTTGTTTACCCAAGGCACGTGCGCATAAGAGAAAGTTACCAAGCGGTCAGGTTGCAATTCAATCGCTTTCCGAATGGTTTCGGCAAAACTTTCTTCCGTTTGAAAAGGCAAGCCGTAAAGAAAATCGAGATTGATTTCGCATTTTTTCTCACGCAGAATCCGGAAAACAGTTTCCAATGGCAGCAATGTCGAACGGCGATTGACCGCATTCAACACCTTTTCATTGAAATCCTGAACGCCTATGCTGAAACGGTTGAATCCTGCTTCCGTTAATAATTGCCAATCATTTTCCTGTAAATATCCGGGATGACATTCGATGGCGATTTCCGGTTTCTCGATGCAGGAAAAAGCGGATAGCAGATGCTCGTTTAGCTCTTTTAGAATGTTCACCGGAAGAATGGTCGGACTTCCTCCGCCGTAATGGATTTGCGCAATACGCCGATTGGGCTTCAATTTCCGTATAACAGTATCTATTTCTTTATGAAGCGCAGAAATATAGCGGGACGATTGGTCGCCCTTAGTCATTGCGAACGAGTTGCATCCGCAATAATGACACAGTTGGCGGCAATAGGGAATATGAATATAAAACGAAAGATGCTCCGGTTGCGTGTCGTTCGACTGTTTCAACGCTTCTTCATAATCTTTTGCCGCGAACGATTCGGAGAAGTAATTGGCGGGCGGATAGCTGGTGTATCGCGGTACCGGCACATTGTATTTTTGAAGAAGGGCAGGGTCAAGCATTTTCCGTTTTTTTTCTGAAAACAAGTAATACATAAATCAATGACAGGCAAGCTAATCCGAACTCAAAAAGGAATAATTTGCTATAACCGGTATGGTCGGCAACCCATCCGCTCAGGGCTGCAATACCAACTCCGCTTGCATGAAAAATAACTGTTTGAATCGTAAAATCAGTACCTTCACGTCCTTCCCGCGCTAAATCCATCGCCGTTGTATAAACTACAACCGTCGCCATTCCATAACTTCCCCAAAGCAACAGTATTCCTATATATAAAAGTTGAATTTCCGGATGAGCCATCATCGACATCAAAAAGTAATAAAGGGTGGTGAACAGGATAAGAATAGCAAATAAGATACGCGAATAGTAACGTCCTACTTTGCGGATAATCAATCCGCCGGCAAAAGAGGAAACCAATCCGGCAGCCGTTCCAAATATTCCGCTCATCACGCCAATTTGTTTCGTATCATATCCTAAATCAACCAAATAAGGACGCATCATAGCCAGCGTGCCAATCATTGAAGCGCAATAAAGCAGCAGGAAACCGACCTGTTTTCCAATACCCCGCTGTGTAAAAAAAAGAAAAATATCTTTCATTTTTACGCGCTTCGCTACGGATTGTTCCTTTTTGATTGTTATTCCCCGATTGAAATACAGCGGTAATAGCACTATAATAACAAATAATGCCAGAAAAGGCAGCAGATTATTCCATCCGATTTGTTTGTAAAGCCATAGCAACAAGCCGCTTCCAATCATTGCTCCGCCAAAACTTCCCATCGATTGCATGCTGTTTACCATGCTTTTGTCTTTCCGGTCGAACGCCAATGTCGCTAAAGCATCGGTTGCAATGTCTTGCGTGGCTGAAGCGATAAATGAAATGATTACCAAAACAAGAACGATATAAAAACTTGTCAATAAATCAAAAAAGGCAACTGCAAAGATAAAACCGGCAAATACAAATTCCGACAAAATAATCCATCGTTTGTAATCCCTAACGGTCACATTGAACCGGTCAACCGCAGGCGACCAAAGAAATTTCAGTATCCATGGAATCTTAAGAAGCGCTACTATAAGACCAATCGTTGATAATGAGAATTTTTCCTGACGCATAATCACAGGAATGATTGTGGCGAAAAAACTCATCGGAATTTGTTGTGCAATGTATAAACAAAAGAATGTAAAAAAATTATTCTTATTATTTAAGTTAGCCATATAAAGATTATTGAATAGTTAAACTTACGCTGACTCCCAACATAAACGGTCGTCCTTTTTGTGCATACTGTTTGCCCATGGATGCAAAATAATAAGCCGTATATTCCGTATTCGTAATATTTCTCGCCCAGAGCGAAGCCGTTAAAATTCCTTTGGTAGCGGATATTTTCCCATTCAGTATTCCGTAATACGGCTGAATGAATTTGTTATTTTCTGCCCAGTACAGTTTGCCCGTGCCATTGTATTGAAGATTGATTGATAAATCATCTAACTGTTTCAATAGAACCGGAATCCGGTAGCTCGCCGCCAAACCCAGCGTCTGCGCCGGAACAAATGGGATGTAGTTTCCTGAGTATTCAACCGTTGCACTTTGCGCATAATCCAAAAACTTAGCTTGTGTCAGACCTCCGTTCGCTTGAATCGTTAGACCTTGCAGGAGATTTGCTGCAATGCTTGCTTCAATTCCTTTGCTTTGCGAATGTCCGGCATTTTTCAGCATCTGACCGATTCCGCTCGAAAGCATTTGATAGATTTGCTGATGTCGCCAATCAATGTAGAAAAAACAAAGTTCTGTGCGGATGCGGTTTTGCCAAAACCTGCCCTTTGCTCCAACCTCATAATTCCAACTGTATTCAGGCTCGAAAGTACGGTCTTCGTCCCGCTCGAATGAAGTATTGAATCCGCCGGTTTTATATCCTTTCGTCGCCGAAGCATAAATCATTTGTGAAGAAGGCAAAGTATATTGTAAAGTCACTTTTGGAGTTAGCTGACTGAAACTTAACTTGCTGGAATAGTCGCTCCCAAACGGTTGATGCAAATCGGCAGAATCCTTGTAAGCCGTATAATCATTCGACGCCCTTTCATAATCATATCGAATACCTAAAGTTAATGAAAGTCCATCGGTCAATAGATGATTAAATGTGGACTGATGATAAACAGAAATACCCTTAGTAGGCATATCGTATAATTTTTGCGTGGAATAATTCTGCTTTTCATAATTCAACCCTACATTATTATTGATTTGTTGATTAAAAGCAAAGGCTCCGAACAGCCACTGATACCAATGAGATGTTGATGATTTAATATTAAATTCTTCGGAAATAGTGGATTGCTTTTGCTTTTGGGTGGCGAAATAAAGGGATTGAGGACTAAAATCCTGATCGATGCCCTGTTTATCAGATAAGTATTGATAAGAGGTCTGGCTGTTCAAACTGAATTGTTTCGCCGTGTAAGTCAACGAAAGTCCGGTGGACGACAGGGTGCGGATATAGGAACTGTATTCGTTGTAATTCACATTGCCGATCTTGTTTGTTGAATCAACCGGCGCATAAGGGTAGCCTCCCTGATTGGAATAATCTACGTTCTGCGTTAATCTTAACAGCAGATTGGGTTGCGGCTTCCATTCCAACCGGATGCGACCACTGCCGGCATCCACTCCGTCTGCATTTTTTCCTGTATAATGATTGAGAAAATAACCATCTGTATGATTGTAATTACCGGAAATAGCATATCCGAATTGATTATCTGTTTTTCCGTAATATCCCAAAGTAGCGTTTCGATTATTATAATCGCCGGTTGAAGCCAAAACATATAATCCTTGATATTGCAAAGGCGATTTGGTATAGACATTGATAAGTCCGCCCATTGTATTTCGTCCGTACAGAGTGCCTTGCGGACCGCGCAAAACTTCAATGGATTCGATTTCGTTCAGGTCGAAATCCAAAGCCGATTTCTGAAAATAAGGAATACCGTCCACATACAGCCCAACGGAAGGGTCGTTTATTTTTGAACCAATTCCCCGGATATAAACCGGCGAAGTTAGTTTTGAACCGTAATCCGGCATAAACAGATTGGGAATAAAAGAACTGATGTCTTTTATATCTAAAATGTTCCGGTTTTGAATTTCTGTTTTGTTTATCGTTGAAGCAGAAATTGGGAGAAAATTAAGATTTCCGCTTTGTTTAAATGATTGAACGATTACTTCATTCAATTCAACCGGCCGTTTGGCAGTACTGTCCGCTTCTTCTGCAAAAGCCTTAAATACAAGGAAAATAAATCCTAATAGTAAATATGTTACCTTCATAAAATAAATAAAATTTCGGCAAAGATACGAATTTTTTTATTAAAAATGTAACAAATGTTACTAAAATATAAATAAAATTGGATTCCCTTTCCCTCACGGGTTTGACTACACTTGGTAAAATCCATGTTGCCTTACTTCGGCTTCGGCACGATATAAGGCTTTTTAAAATCAATATTGGGAATACGATTGATGTCTATTTCTTCAAACAACATGGCAGCGGGGTAAATAACCGTTGCTTGCGTAGCGTCAAAACTGTACATTTGTTCTTTTGCAGAAGCGCCTAAAATGCGTTTGAAAGCTTTAAGATTGCCTAAATCAGAAACTTCAGCTCCACGAACCAATTCTTCGCGCCCATCGGCAACATAAACCTTGTAAATCAGATTAAGAAAAATATCACGCACAATATAAGCATATTCCAAATCTTCTTCTTTAGCAGCTTCAAGCAGTTTCTTACGCAACTCCTCATCGCTATACTTTTGATTGCAGGTAATCAAAATGTTGCCGGGTATTACTCTGAAGCCGCTGTTACTAAAATCAAAGCGGACATGTCCATTGGAATGTTGAAATTTTTGAGTAGGCGTCCTGCCATTAAGCAAGTTGCGCAATATTCCATTATCTATCAGCGTTAATTCTTTGTCAGGTACGACACCTTCGGCATCCACAGGGTAATAACCGTTGAGCCGCTGCCCGTTGTAAAATTCCTGCCCTGTAATAGATTTTATAGTGAGGCTTCGCGAAACCACTTTTTTGTTCAGCATCAACTCAAAATCATTTCCTTGTGTTGGAGCATTGTTATCGTTGTAATAATAATTATTCGTATTTTGTTGAACCAACTTTGGAGCGGCATACAATTTATTGCTATAGAAAAATGCCTGACGAAAAAGGCGTTCGACGGCGTTGCCTTCAAACAATACGGGTCCGCTGTATGCTTCATCAATCACCGGAGCGTTTTTTAATTTCAAAAGGTTATCCATTAACGTCTTACAGTCTTTTATATAGGTGTCGATATCAGGCATTTGCTCAAAAGTAGCATTTTCTGTATAAAGCGAATGACTAAGTTCCTGACCATCGTTTGCACGAGTATTGGCTGTAAATATCAATTGATAAAACGTAACAGGAACAGCATAACGGCTTCCTTCGGTATTGTAGGTGTAAGACATTACATTTCGCAGGTGAAATGAAACATTGGAACTCAAAATATCGGGATATTGTTTTGCTACTTCTGATGCTTTCCTTAGATAATTTTCCCAATAAGCCTTATCAAAATTCACAGGAACAGGTTGTAAAATAATGTTTACCGGTTTGACCTGTTCATAATCGGGCAAATTCTTTTCTTCTTCGGTTTGCGTTTGCTGCTGGATTACCGCCATTTTTGCTTTGTATTGTTCAATGGCAGTTTTGTATTCCCTGTCTAAATCGTTCCATATTGCAAGAGCAATACCTGGAGTATTCTCATAAAGACTTATCGCTGAACGATAATAATAGTTCTGTCCTCCCGATAATTTTAAATTATTCCGCAGGTAATCACCTACCAAGAGCCTGGGCACCCCCCTTCGAAGATGGTTTTCGTTGTAATTATCGATGCTGCCCAGCGAAGCAGAAAGATAGTAGGTGTACATGTCAAGTACAGTATAACTGATAAAAAACGGCGACTCCATGCCTTCCTCTTTAAGATTTGCTTTGTTTCTGTCAACTTCTTTTTGAATAGCAGCAATAACAGGATTTTCGTTTTGAGCAAAAACGCCGTACAGTCCACCAAACAGAACTATAATTAGCAATATATATTTTTTTGTTGTGTTCATTTTAATAATGATTATTTGTTTATAAATCTATTGAATTGAAATATATTACGGACGATCTAAAATCGGCGGTTGACTCTGTGATTTTGATTTCTTCTGGGTTTCTACCGTTTTTACATACAGTGTAGGTGAAACGCAAGCCACAGGAACGCTACCCGATTCTGCTCCGCAATAGCCGGTAAAAATATTGTAATCGTTTCCGCAAGCGGCAATTTGCGAAAATATGGCTAAGGGTGTTCCGACCAAATCCACGCCCCGTACAATTTCGTCTGGACTTCCGTCGGCATAGATGCGATATACCAGCAAGGGGGAAACATTAAAAGCATTAGGCATATATCGTCCGGTAGTAGTGAAACCGCCTTCTACCACATCCATCAAGTAGCCGTAAGGTTTACCTTCTTTTTTTAACTGTTCTATTAACATTTCCCGCAATTCCTTATCCGACTTTGGATTGGTAGATTCAATGAGTGTATTCGACTGGCGAGTGAATGTATTCAGATAAATCATGCCGCGCCCATGTCCGTTCGATTTCGGAAAACCTTCGATGGGTGACCGGCTCATCAGGAAGGAATTAAGTTTTCCGTTTTTTACTATTTCAACCCGTTGCCCGCGCACACCTTCATCGTCAAATACATATTGACCGCTCAGGAAAAAGCCGTGCGCTTTTTTCAATTGCGGGTCATAAATCACCGACATATCTTCAGGCAACACCATTTCACCCATTTTCTTCTTAAAGGTTTGGGCATCGGTTTCATTTTTCAGGCGCGCTCCTTCGATGCGGTGTCCGAAAATTTCGTGGAAAAATACGCTTGAAGCCTTTCCCGACATCAACACAGGACCGGTATAGGTTTGTGCTACCGGCGCAACGCGCAGTTTAGATAAAGTTTCGCTCACTTTTTTTGCATCGGCGATAATTTGTTCGTCGGAAGGTAATTCCTTAAGGTCGTAAACAAAGTAATCTTTATACAAAGGCAATTCCATACCATCATCGGCTTTTGCGGAAGCGCTCAACATCAAACGATAAGAGAGATGAGGCTCGCATATTTCGGCGCCTTCGGTATCAGCAAAATATTTGTTTAATAATTCTGCCTGAAGAGAAAACTGACAGTTGACAATGTCTTTGTTGTCTTTGAAAACAGCGCTGTATTTTTTCAGTTTTTCTTCCCACACTTTAGGGTCGAATTTAAGGTCGGAGAATTTGACCGTTTTCTCAATGAAGCGTTCCGGAGTTTCGACGCTGAAATCGGGTGATTTGTCTTCCGAACTTACCTTAACGGCTACATTTGCTTTTACTTTTTCGAAACGTTTGGTCGCTTCAACATACATGGCATCAGTCTTTTGCCAGAGCGCTGTTCTCCATGCGGTCGGATTATCTTCCACTCCCAGCGATCCATAGCCTGAAGAATTGTAATTGGCATACCCCCGTTCGTTTCCTTCTTTAATTTCGTGGGTATTGTCCAATTGGGGACTGCCAACCCTGACTGCCGCATTGAAAATTCGTTGCGTATTGGGAGAGCTTTGCATAACATTGCCAAAACTGGCTGAAATGTAGTAAGAGTTTACATCATACACCCTGTAACTGATATAATAAGCCGGTATCGGCTGTTTTTTCAGTTCCGCAAGATTGCGGTCTGCCTCGCTTTTTAGCGTTTGCAACAGCAAATTTTGTGCTGCCATCTGCTGAATACAGATAGCGGTTAGTAATAAAACAAAATTTTTTTTCATCTTTTTGCATTTTTATGGATTAAAGAATAAAAATTATGAATATTCGACAAAGATATAAAAATAATCTGGACAACCGCATCAAAATGTTGTTTATTTATTTGAAATCTGTATTTACTGTTCCGTTTTGCTGCACCGTAAAGGTTAATCCCTATATATCCTTTAACACACGATATTTCAGGCTGAAGAATTTCTACAAATCAGCATAATTCGGTGAAAAAGTATCTCCGGCGGAAATATCTCCGGTAGTTGCGCCTTTCTTCAGCCAGCGAACCCGTTGAGCGGAAGTGCCGTGATTGAAGGCATCGGGAACCGTATAGCCTTGCGACTGCATTTGCAGGCGGTCGTCACCGATAGCGCTTGCGGCATTCAGTCCTTTTTCTAAGTCGCCGGGTTGTAACGAGTTGAACATCTTGTTATCGTTGTACGCCCAGACGCCGGCATAAAAATCGGCTTGCAATTCCAACCGGACGCTTAACTGGTTGCCGACTTTATCGCTTGACCGGCTTTGCATTTGATTGACTTTAGTGAGCGTTCCTAAAAGATATTGCACGTGATGTCCTACTTCATGAGCGATGACATACGCATAAGCAAAATCTCCTCCCGCACCTAATTGACTCTTCATCTGGTTAAAAAATGAAACGTCGAGATACACCGTTTGATCACCGGGGCAATAAAAGGGTCCGGTTTGAGCGCTGGCGCTTCCGCATCCTGAATTAGTAAAACGGTCAAATAAAACCATTTTAGGCGGAACATATCTGCGTCCCATTTTTTGAAACTCTTTTGTCCAGACATCTTCCGTACCTGCTAAAATTTTCTTAGCAAAACTGGCCATAGCATCGCTTTCCGCAGACGGCTCCTGTTGTACTACGTTCTGCGTAACATTTCCCAATTGATTGGTTAATACGTCCAATGGATTTCCACCCATCAGCCAGGTAATAATTCCTACGATAACCAATCCGCCGATTCCCAGACCGGTTGCTTTTCCTCCGCCGAACCTGCGGCGGTCTTCTACGTTATCGCTTTCTCTCCTTCCTTCTAAATTCATAATTACAGTTTTTTATTTATAATTCATAATTATTTACTTCTTCTCCAACTCAGGATAAACAATCCGCGCATGATAAACCGACAGCAGCCGTTCGACAAAAACGTTTTTGACATCCGAAATATCTTTGAACGTCAGCGGAGCATTACTTAATAAATCTTCGGCAATTTGTGTGTTGATAATCCGGTTTA
>Ga0209629_10003598_pt1 | contig 11163 bp, 5 predicted proteins | sample TergutCu122P5_FD_187286 | JGI IMG/M metagenome (GOLD analysis project Ga0209629, IMG submission 187286) | Cubitermes ugandensis P5 segment gut microbial communities from Kakamega Forest, Kenya - Cu122 P5 (SPAdes) (version 2) | ecosystem: Host-associated > Arthropoda: Insects > Digestive system >...
TCCTGTCGGGCGCGATTGGTGACCATGGACGAAACCTGGTTATATCACTATGACCCGGAGACAAAGCAACAATCAATGGAGTGGCGGCATAGCGGCTCACCCCTCCCCAAATATTCCGATTGCAAAAATCCGCTGGAAAATTTCTCGCCTCGATTTTGTGGGATGAAGACGGCATTCTCCTCGTTGATTATCTTCCAAAGGGCCAAACTATCAACGCGGAGTATTACTCATCTCTGCTGGTGCAATTGAAGGATATTTTCAAGGAAAAACGCCGCGGGAAGTTCACCAAGCGGATCTTGTTCTTGCATGACAATGCCCCGCCTCACCGGGCACTTGCAACCCAGAAGAAATTGGCCTACCTGGGCTTCCAGTGCCTTGATCACCCACTCTGTTCTCCGGATCTGACCCCGTCGGACTACCACCTGTTCCTTGGACTGAAAAACAATTGAAATTTCGGGTCGCAATTTTTCGTCCGACGCGGAAGTATTGCTGATGCGGAGACCTGGTTGGACGGACAACCTTCTGAATTTTTTTTTTTGAGTGGTTTGCAAAAGTTATAGCAACGGGCTAAGAAGTGTATTGAGCTTCTTGGGGGAAGTATGTTGAATAAATCTCGAGTTTTGTCACTGTAGCTTGCGTGCTTCCTGGTCGGGCCAAGGACTTATCAGCACCCACTCGCAAGTTTATCCATGTAGTACTGCCACCACAGGATCGCTCTCTCTACGGTCCCCACATCGGGGAATTTGCCACCAGAAAATTAGCACCCGTGCCGAGAATTAAAATTTATTTGAAATATTTTTAAGAATAAAAATTCAGCAAACTATCGGACCATTGTTTGTGGGCCTTCAAATTCCCTGTCTTGTGTTGATTACCGTTAAGGCAACTTTAAAAATTTTAGGCATAAAGTTCACTTTAAATCGTTCTAAACTTTGAACTACTTCTATATAACTTATTAACTGCACATGTAATTACAAATCTTGCATAATACCTAACTCCAAGAAGAAGAGTCTTTTTGGAGAAAGTAGTAGTTGTTAATTTATTGTAATGGAAGACGTCCCGTTGTTTTTCAATTCTCACAATAAAACAAATAGTTTATTACGTCAAAACACAACAATATTATGTAATTATTGGTATTTGCTATGTCCAATAATTTTATAATATTTTTGTTGTTTTTGACATAATGAACTATTTGTTTTTTTGTGAGTAGTTGTTAAACGACAATGCAAATGCCAGGCTTTTGCAGAACCCCAACGTTCATTACATGTTCATATAAAGTTGCCACTGAGCTGCATGAATCCCATTCCACCTCTTCAAGACATGTATCAGCCTCGGGTTCTAATACCAAAGCGTTATTTGCTTAGCTGCTAGTTAACTCAGCTCTTTTGGTTGTTCATTTGTTAATGAAGCAGGCGGATTTGGCGCGTTTTAATTCCTTCAACTGTACACAGAGCGTGTATGGGTCAATATGTTTTATATTTGCCTTGATAAGATTATCGTAGTTACACGGCAGCAGTTTTTCATACAACCACACAAGTTCTGGCAGGAAGGGCTGAGTGGCTGAGGAAGGGCCGGAGTGACGTCATGTCATTGGGCTCCCAAGACTTCGGACACTGCTGGTTTCAGTGCGATCTGTTCCCACCTCGAGTACGGACGTGTACAATTGCCGCGAGCTGCCAGCGGTTGCTTATAGTCTGCACCGCCACGATTATCCTGCAGCGGCTACAACTGGACGCGTGCAGTAAGCTCGCTTTTCGCGTGTTTAGTGGGATTCTGTGCACAGTGCCTTCCATTATTCGGTTATACGAATTTGAGTGAGTGGGAAAGTTGAATAGAGAGATAGCAGAGCAAAGTTACTTCAAAACAATACACGTTGAAAGTGTGAGAAAATTTTATGTTTTTCTGAGCCGTTCGTTTATTTCTTCAAGGATACTCCCGACTAAAGTGCACTTCATTGCATCTGGTCTTAAAGGCAAGGTCCGCCCGTAGTTCAGTGTTATCCGTCAGGTTACCGGAGCGAGAAACAGTCAGCGAAATATACGGTGTTGTTACGTCTACGGATAAGAATGGCGTCTGCGGAAGGAGTGAACGTGGATCGAAACGACCCCAACGTGAAGCGACTTGTGTACAACATGTATCGGGAAATGCTGGGGACATACAACAACAAAGCTAATGATATCATCGGGGCTCTGCCCAAGGAAATGGTGCGGGAGGATCAAGGTATCGCCCGACATCTGGAAAGTATGATGTGAGTATTTGTCTCCTTATGGAAAATAAATTTATTCAAATGTCAAAACGGTTTCGATACGGGTCACTTAGTGAAATAAGGGGTATTATCATGGACTGGTAACTCGAGTGAGGGACACAACATATTCGTGTAGAATTTAGGTGGGATACTCCTTATAAAAGATCACTTTGAAAATTTAAAAGGAGGTGAGGACAGTGGATATTAGGTGCCGACGTTGAGGATGGAAGCTGTGTGGAACTGGTTCAGGATGGAGAATTCTGTTTTTGTAATAAGTGAACTATCGGGTCTACGACTTTTCATTAGTTCGCGTTTAATGGACATAAGCGATGAGGGTAAAGAGGATCGTGTCCAGTGGAAGGTTTCAGACCTTCGAGTTATGTCACTAGTTAGCTATTTCGTGACTGTTATAAAGGCACCCGGGTAGCTCAGCCGGTATAGCGACTGTCTAAGGGCTGGACGGTCCGGGGTTAGAATCCCGATGGGGGTTCAAATTTTTCGGGACCCGTCCAGACCGTTCCCTAGGCCCAACCAGCCTCTTGTACAGTGGACACTGGGTCTCCTTTCCGAGGGTAAAGCCGCCGGAGCGTCGCGTTGAACCCTACCCCGTTGAGTGTGGGTAAAGCTATACTTCTACCTTCTCTTAGTTCCTGCCTTTCATTACTGCTATAGATATTGGGCTCGGGGAAATAAGATTTGAGGGTGGGAAGTGGGTGGTAACAGGATGACATCCAGTGGCATGGTTTGGTACAGAGGTGATAAGCCATTGACTTAGATTACTTGAGAGTTACCTTGGGCTGGGCTAAGACTAAGTGCACACGTCAACTTTTCACTACGACGGTTGGTACCAAACGTTGGTTATATAATGTAATATTTCTTGTGAGGCTGAGCAGGATCGAACGTGGAACCAATAAAATATCAGGTAATCATTGGTGCTAGATTAATATTCAGTGAGCACTGCTTCAAATTCCTTCACTGCCAGTAGTAAATAAAATCAAATGCACTATGTGGGGCACGCGGTGGCGCGGTTGGTTGACGCATTTCGCTACAAATCGGAAGGTCGCCGGTTCGATGGGGCCATTGGGATTTTTCATTGTCATAATCCTTCAGGCCCCACTATGACCCTGGGGTCGACTCAGCCTCTACCGAAAAAAAAGTACCAGGAATATTTCCTGTGGTAAAGGCGGCCTGTGCCTAGGGCTGACAACCTTACCACCTTCATGTGCCGAATGTCTGAAATCTGGGAGCCACAACGTTCTCGAACCCTCTGGGCCTGTACAGAGGTTGCTTTACCTGTGTTTTACCTCATTATGTGGAACATTATACTGTTATGTACATATCGCTAGTGGTAATGGTAAAAAAGTTAAAGTTCTAACATTCAATGAAGGTACAGACGGAGGGTAGAGGTATAGCTCTACTCTTTGTTTAACCTCAGCGCTAGATGGCGGTGGGTGGTAACGCCACCCTCCGACCACTTTACTCCTGGAATAACCCGGTACCGTTTGTATATGAGGCTGGGTGGGCCCAAGGACGGACGGTGGGGGACTCGATCCTCGGACAGTCCAGCCCGAGTCGCTGTACAAACTGTGTTAACCCCAATCGCTACTGGTCGAATGGTAATTAGTTACCGTAATGTGATCAGGAGACATCTTAATGCAGTGACCATATGCGTAAATCTGTGCACCCATATACTGGCCGAGTTTTCACAACACCATCGAATTTCGGAGATACTGAGAAGACATTCGGCGCTAGAATTTTTCATTGCCGGTTGGTACTGTATCATGCTGAGCTGTGTGGAATGGCATGCTATCAATATCCTCGAGCTTTGTGAAAACTGGTGAATTGATATCTGTAATAATGATGTCCGAAAATTAAACCGTTAATGGCCAGATGTACACGTTTCGGGTTCCGAAGAACAACGCAGAATTTCATGTGACAGCTGAAATGCCGTGTACTGTCAGAATGGTAGTGCGATGAGACTAATAAATCTGTAAGACACTGGAGGCGTTACAAACTGAACAATCTTGCTTGGTTGCACTATCAACGGATCACCACAGTGCAGGTTTTCGCCACAGGGATTATTTTCGCAAAACTGAACTATTACATATAAATGGGGCAATTAGATGGAATCTGACGTTTATTCCAAATTTTATATTAAACCTCAACATGTGCAACTCCTGCAATTTTTCTGCAGTGCTTTCTGCAAGTTACACTCAAGGTCTGAGTTTCTCACAGCGGTGTTACTGAAGATTCAAGTCTTCTGGGATGTAATGCGTTGTCGACTGGTAAATACTCACCGACGCTTGGATAGGTCGTAATCCTTTCATATTCAATCTGAATTCTTTGCCGATTGACACGGCGTAACATCTCTGGAGTTCTGAATCTGCAAGTCTCAATCACCCAAACAATACCAGCTGAAGAAAACAGACCATGAAAATCATCTGTGTTTATCTCTAGTTCATATACAAATATTTTTCTTACAGCAGTAATTTGTTCTGAAATTGGTCGCAGAAGTGTAAGTATTTTAACACAAATTTCGACTTCCCAAATGCAACACAGTGATTGCAACATGAGTTAGCTGTCTAAAGCACTTAATATCACCACGTATCTCAACAACAGTATACAATGAAAAGGAAAGAGGATTCAGATCTTCTAAAATATTTGGCCGTGTTGACTGACAACTCTTTGTTTTCAGACATTTCTAATTTATATTCGTCATAAACCAGTTTAGTCTAGTCTAACCTGAAAACTTCGTTTGTTACAAACGTATTTAATGTTGTCCTTCCATCTATAACTACGTTCGGCAGGTGTTTTTTTTTTCCTCTACAGACTTTTCAATTATAATTTTTCTCCCCTCACCATATCTGTAAACACTTGATTATTACATCTTTGTTCGCCGTAGGGTGTCGCGTTAGCATCAGTCCGCTGCCTGGTGATAGTTAAAAATTCATGTGGCATTTTTTCATTAGGCTTACGTCAATATGCCGAGCGCGGGGTTAATGAGGTCTGAGTTGAAGTTCTTGAATTCGGAATTATTTGTCTTACCCTAAAATACAGGTTGCATGCAAAATCATGTCCATACTTATTGCTCGTTGTCCTAACATTCCATACTCGATTTTCTGCCTTACCGTTGCTTGTAGTCGCAGTACGACGGAAAACCTGCAGGTACTGAGACGACACAAACTGTCCAATATGCCCAGCTGTGGTTATTTTAATCGTACATTAATTGTTTTGTGAAGGAAAATATTTCCGAATTACTCCAGTATCTGTTCACTATAGCAGCAACAAATTATATCTCGGTAGCTATGAATGATATTCAGTAATACGACTCCAGTAAAGTGACTGCGTTATCGTTGTTTAAACAATGAAATCTTTCAAGATACGCAATTTAATTTTAATATCACAAGAGAAAACAAAGAATTACGAAGCGATCCGAAAGTATTCGGGCAGTCCCGAAAAGAGACAAAGCAACTCTGTCATTACACACTTCATTAGGCGTATGGAAATTATTTTGAGTTTCCCAGCGCGGTGAATATGAAGATCATGTTCTTCTGGATTGTGAAGCCGTACGGTTTGGTGGATATATACCATAGTCTGGGTGAAGACTGCTGTTTCCATCTTCAAATCTTTTATACCCTGATGATGAAGGCAGCAATTTATTCCGAAACGTTGGTCGCTTTGGATGCTGTGGAGAAGAAAAGGAGTTGCTGGTTCTGTGAGGAATCGAACCCCGCTTTATTGATCTTACATACCGCATCCCCGTCAACATACCGAATCAAGTGTTCTGATCGTCTCAGGGAGGTCCCGTACCATGGGGTTAGTTGGTATGAAAGGCCCAGGCAAGGCTGGCAGTGCTCAGTATAGCCTGCCTGGTGCCGAAGACAAGACTCGAACCCTCAATCTCCGAATAAAGAGAGGGCGTATGAACACTGAGCCAATGAAGTCGGTGAGAGGGAAGTCACCGCCAACGTTTGCAATGTATAAAATCACTCACGTCAGTTTGAACTGCGGACCTCAAGCCGAAAGTAGTCCACAGTTCTTTACCCGTGTCTGCAGACCGGAATTCCCGATCTCTCCCGGAAGTACATTGTGCCAAACGACATTCTGGCGTACTATTTCACGTGACGTGTAACGAAGGTGTGCTAACGATATTAACGTTTAGTTGCGTTCTGCCGTGACACGTCGAACGAGTTTGTTAGGAATCGGCGCTAGTCGAACGAGTTTACTTTAGCTGTAGATTAAAAGTGTGTAGATACTTGACTGTCAAGGCCGTATTAAAGTGCGCCGAACCTACAGTAGCATTCATGATGCAACCAGTGCCAGCTTATAACTGGGTCGGGATGTGAAAGCCCACCTTCCAACAGCTATCAATGTTTGACATCTCGGACGTCAATTATAATAAAGCCTGCTTACGTACTTGCCTACTCACTCCATACTAGAGTCCTTTTGAGAAAGCTAATAGTCGTTCAGCTGTACAAGAAATCCCCCCCCCTTTACGGAAACCGGATATTTATTATTTCCGCGTACATAAGAGTCCTTTGCCAGTACCTGTTCTGCACGAAAAGATTCCAGTCCACAGACCGTTTCTTTGTGATATATTATAGGCTTTTGTCTATGTCAGGGTCTCCGTAAGTGCTCTTTCTACGTATTAACGTATTAACGTTTTGCGACAAAACTTAAATTTCCCCCATGACTGCTTTGCGATCCACCCTTATTATTATCCTGGAATTAATAAACATAATAATATTCGATGAACAGTAAAAACTATGAAGTTGCTGATTTTGCAGATTTATTCAGCGTCCTCTAACTTCCTTCGTCTTAGGACTAAATATTGTCTGCAGCACCCTCTTCTCAGCGTCCTGCATCCTCTGCTTTGACAATCGGTGATCAAGCCAAGATTTGAATCTTAAGCCCACAGAATACACGCTTGGAGCGACGCCACAACCCAAAACACCTGCTGGTTACCAGAACTCTTAGAAGTGTCACCGACAAGACATCCTGCTCATTGCTGTTGTTAAGAAGTGTAACCAAAGAGATAAGCTGTTCGCAGTCTGTATTGTGGATATATCCTGTCACCTTCAGTACAATAAATTGCCACCGGAAGTATCTTTGTCTCAAGTCCATTGTGCAGCGTATGTAACTGTCAGCACTTCGTGCGAACTTTGTTCTACGTACTTCGTTGCGTAGGCATTTTTCCCAGCCTCCACTATTCCAATACACTCGTCAGAGTATATGGCTGATAATACGCAATTAGTACTTTTTCACTTTGTTTTCCTTCCTTTATTTATTCCTCCTCCTCGTGTTTCGAAGCGAATGCACATCTCCGAGCTTAGGTCGTTGCTATCTTGAACGATAAGACGCAATCTGTAAATTTGTATGACGCCTTTTTTTTTCGCCATGCTATGAGATTAGCATTTTTTTTTCTGTGTCTCTTTTTCCCCTCTCTCACCATTTGAATCAGCAGAGTGATTTTAAACGAATCTGTTACGAACGTAAGGAGACACCCGAACTTCATGCTGTTGAATTTCTTACTGTTGACGACATGAAAATGGCAAATGTACAAACTTGTGAGAAGACAGCTGCACTAGCTCCATCTAGTAGTATACATGGCCCTTAATTGATACATGATGCTACAGGTGTCCCGTAAGGTAAAACTGAAAAGGTAAATTATTTTAATATATTTACCGTGCATCTCTTATTATTTTTTGTTATAACCAAACAATAGATTAAGATGCCGGGAAACATCTTAATATACATATTATATTTCCAACAGCTGCAATTTGAAGAACGTGTGTAACTTATCGAGGCGTTGTTTGTAAACTCCCTGATGATGACACGAAAGTGTCGAAAAATGTAGGAGTATAGATTACACAAAGAGACTATTGTGATATATACTTTTATAATATAATTGTGTATTTGGTGGTTATAAGAAAAAATTATGATGATAATGATTGTGTCAAAGGTGACGAGGATAACGTGTTTACAATTGTAAACAACGAAATATTCTGTCTTGACTAGAATTGCATCTTAAGTTAATAAGCGCACGACTTAAAGCTACCCATAGGCTTACCTTGTATCTGACTCTTAGACTACGTTGTTATCACTTCAGCAAAGCCCTGAGGAGAAGATGTTTACATTACCTAACCGTGACACTGATTATCAAACAAAAATGTTTGTAAACTGTAAATGTGTGCAGTAAGAAAGTAAACTTTGTGTTTTGTGCTGGGGACTCATTGTTACGGCACCTATTTATTGCAAATATAGCAGGATAGCTTGTGAATAGACTTTGGGGAACAGCTGTCAACTGCACAAGAGGATAATTTTAAATTATGAGAGACAGACAAATCTTCTGTCGCATTAAGTGGGGGGGGGGGGGGGCGGCATCACACCTAGTAAGCAAGGGAACAAGAAACCCTGAAGGGAAGAGACCACTCGGAAGACTTCGGTGTAACTGGGAGTTTCAGAACAGGGATCAGCAGAGGGTTCTTTTATATGGGTTTGGGAAATAGCAAACAGGTTATGAGGGCTTGGACTCAAATATGACTCAGTGGCAGATGTTTATGAACACGACATAAACTTTAAGTTTCCACAAAAGTAACGAATTTCTTGGCCAACCGTGTAAATATTAATATTTACTGCAACGCCTTGCAAGGTATTTTATTTAAGAAAACAGTTTAATCAGTAAATACCTTCTCCTGTCTTCTCTAGATAAGTATCTTGGGCCTCTAATTTAAATTCTCTGATGTATATAAGAGAAAATGTAAAGCTTTACTAAAGATCCTCGGGCATAATGAAATATACATTTCTAGAAATGGTGTAAACCACGAAAACAACAAAATCAGAATTAAATACTGATCTGGCAAGATTCCAGCCTTCTCCCACAGGTTCTTGCATCTATGTACAAACACGTCTTCATTAGCTACAAGGTCTTTAGTGAAATTATTTAATAGTTTTTACAGTTACTTTTCATTATTGTGATTTGATTTTAAGGAAGGTATCACATTTCATTATTAGCGATATTAGGAACCCGGAAAGACAAGGCGAGTGGTTAATAAAGAGGAGTACTGCGAGCAAGGCTTGTCAGAGGTTATGGGTTTTATTTCTTCCACCAGTAAAAAACCTTGGAAACTTCAATGAGGAAAATGTGATAATGCCCTCTGTAACTGTAACATCCGAAGATTACCTGTCCAGTGTTCATGTCTTGTTGTACACAACAGCCCTTGAGAGGGACTGTGCAATTACAGTCTCAGTGGATATCCATGCCATGGCCTTTAAAAACTTTTCACCGCAAAAGATCGAGGCCGCAGGACAGATGAAAGGGTACGTAACTCTCGAGTGTGTCATATCAACAGCTTGTTTAAGACAATCGCTTTCTTGCCCTCAGCTGCTTAGATTGATTGCTCCGTGGGAATAGAACGACAGAATTTCAGTTCGTATGCCTTATTGATGCGAATGTTGGAGTATTTACTTGCTGGTCACGCTTGTTGACTTCAAAGGATTTCTTGACCCCATGAAGATGGGACCGATAGGTTGTCCCGAAACGTCGGCAGTGATTTACCACTACACGCTGCGTAACACCTAGAAGAGCGCAGATCTCTTCTCCATCGCGGTGGAAGCCTGAAATCACGCAAAGTACATTTCTGTGGGAAGCTTTCTTTGTGGATTTATTGTGCCCTGAAGATCGGACCCATAAGTTGTCCCGAAACATCAGTAGGGATTTACCACTATACGCTGCGTAACAACTCAAAAGAGCGCAGATCCCATATATATCGCATCGGAAGCGTGAAATCACGATTTCAATCAAATTTCATACTAAGGATCTCTAATAAACACATCAATTTAATTTTGATCCCAGTTTGAGCTTTATTTACATTTCTTTCAAAGGCTTCGTGGTGCAAAATATTTAAAAGAGCATCATGAAATACACACCCAATATAACATAAAGATGGAATTTAAATTTTTATTTGATAAAAACCAAGGTCTTGTCTTACTCCCGTTTCTTTTACGCCTATTTTGCTTTAACGGTCCTTACCACTCCTTAATTTACTCACTCACATATTCGGTTTAACACCATTTGGCTGATTCTTGGTAAATGACCAACGTGACGCACAATTATTTTCTATGTATTTATTTATATTTTTAACTCTCTACATGTTTCGAGCACATGTGCTCATCATCAGGAGAGACAAATTGAGTGAACTTCCGACCTGCACACGACACGGCCACCGACACAGTGACAGCTACCAGAGATTGTATTGACACGATGTGCTCGAAACATGTAGAGAGTTAAAATATAAATAAATACGTAGAAAAGAATTGTGCGTCACGTTGGTCACTTACCAAGAATCATTACATGATGCACGGTCAACAAAATAAAAAACCATTTGGCTGGTTTATTCGCATTTATTTAAATATTTTTCGTACGGGAATATCATTTTTTTACGACAGTTTTTTTCCTGGAAAACTTTTCGGGCATAAAACAATACTTTGGGTGTATTTTCTTTATAATTAACGTTTAACGAAACAGAAGGAAATAAATTTACGTCCATCTGCAGTAAACAAAAAATAAAAGACAGGAAAAGTCGCAAAAAACTGTTTGAAAGAAGTATTTGTCATACCAATTGGTGTACTGTTTCACACTACTGTATTTGCAAAATCTATGAACGTCTTGTTTAAAGCCAAGCGTTTTCTGGATAGAATCCTTAACGTTCTACGCGCGGTCTAAGGCGCAGGTCTACGGCCGCTCGCCTGCTGCGATCGTGGGTTCGAATCCCAGCGGGGGCTTGGATGTTTGTCTGTTGTGAGTGTTGTGTGTTGTCAGGTAGAGGTCTCTGCGACGGACTGATCACTCGTCCAGAGGAGTCCTACCGACTGTGGCGCGTCGTTGTGTGTGATCAAGAAGCCTCGTACGCGAGGAGGCT
>Ga0209629_10003599_pt1 | contig 11163 bp, 10 predicted proteins | sample TergutCu122P5_FD_187286 | JGI IMG/M metagenome (GOLD analysis project Ga0209629, IMG submission 187286) | Cubitermes ugandensis P5 segment gut microbial communities from Kakamega Forest, Kenya - Cu122 P5 (SPAdes) (version 2) | ecosystem: Host-associated > Arthropoda: Insects > Digestive system...
GTTTATACATTTATTGCATGCATGTTGACCTGTTTCAAACCATTGCTCAAACAGCATGGTGACAAGTAGTCACATGTTCCTTGTATAATTTCCACCCCTTACTGAATAGTATATTTGGTGGCGCAGTGGTTAAGGCACTACGCTACAAACCGGTAGGTCGCGGGTTCAATTCCCGATGGTGTCATTGGAATTTTTCAGTGACATAATTCTTCCGGTAGCACTATGACCCTGGGGTCAACTCAGCCTCGAACAGAAATGAGTACCAGGTGTATTTCCTGGGGGTAAAGGCGGCCGGTGCGCAAGGCTGACAACCTTACCACCATCCTTTGCCATTGTCATGAAATCTGGGAACGTTAACTTCCTGGAACCCTCTGGACCACTCCAGACCTGTAATGGGACTGCTTTACCTTTACGTACTGAACAGCATATTAAAGCCACAGCAGACATTCTCAGGCATGGCAACTGGCCATTTACACAATTAATATGTTGTTTGTTGGAGACCTTTTCAGTGTTGAGATGAATTTTCTTTATTTCTCCTATGGGTGATGTGGTTGTGTGTTGTGTGGCACCAACCCTGTGCCTTCAAATGTGCATACACATGTGGATTATCGTTTGTGTAGTTCTATTTTGCAGCTCTTCAGTTAGCTGTGTAAAGACATTATCTGTGCATGTTCACATTGAATTAACTTCTGCAAATTACGGTAACCACTTGATGTCATTTAGGTTGTGTTAGTAACAGTCTTGTCTACAAGATTTATTTTACATACAGAAATTACTGTGTTGAAGTCATGTGGCCACAGAACTTGTCAGTAACATCTAATGTGACCAGAAAGAACTGTTGCTTCAGAATTACTGCTTTCCAATAACATACTGGGCAGATATTTGACTTACGCCTGTATTGAATCTCGAGATGGGAGATTTTAATACGCGTTTCTTCATGGGTTTCTCTCCCAGACAGAACTTGAATGCCTAGAATTAGGGGAGGGAGGGGGTGTGGAGGTGGGTGGTGTATGGTGCTATTTGTCAGCCAAGTTTGCTTTTAGCATGGTGTAATTAAGGCCATTTTCTTGTTCTTACAATGCATATTCATTATATATGTAGCCAGGATAAATGCATTTTGTTTGTATTGTTCATCCAATTTTGCATACTATCAATAATAATGACAGTTGTCAGTCAAACAAAGACACAATTGATAAAGCTTTATCAGCTGTGTTTATTAATAAAGTAGTTGTGCCTGACTGCCAGTTGTTTTCATGCTTGAAACATGCATTTATATATATATATATATACAGCACAGAACTTTGAAACTGTGGCTGTGTAAAATTGTAGGTCTTTTACTTGTGGTCAAATTGTTTTTGTTGTGACATGTGATGATTATCGATCTTTTAAGCACTTCTGAATCCTTGTCATGTTATTTTCTGCACAGAGGGTTGTGAAGTCACAGTTGATCTGGCTGGGAGGATAAAGTGATGAGAATATTTGCACCGAAGCAAGATATTGTGAGGTTGAGTGAATCAGGGATCTCGTGCGTTGAGTGTGTAACACTGTTGGAGGAAGTGAGGAATACGTAGACAGTTTGGTGGAAAACGTGAAGAGAAAAGGCCATTTTGGAAATACAAATATAGATGGAAAGATAAAATTGAAAGTGATATTGGATGAGGGTATAATTTGGTTCTTTTTATTTAAAAATAATAACATTAACAGTAGAGTCAAACTGCCCCATGCATCATAAAGCTGTGGTGTTTTGGGATATGGCCCTGTGCGGTTTGGTAGATCAGTTCTAGCATGTGGGGTCTTGCCCTATTTAGTTTGGTATTTGGTACCAATGCTTGGGGATATAACACTGTTGTTTGGTTATGGTACCTATATTTTGGGATATAACACTGTTGTTTGGTTATGGTACCTATATTTTGGGATATAACACTGTTGTTTGGTTATGGTACCTATAGTTTGGGATATAACACTGTTGTTTGGTTATGGTACCTATATTTTGGGATCTAACACTGTTGTTTGGTTATGGTACCTATATTATGGGATATAACACTGTTGTTTGGTTATGGTACCTATATTTTGGGATATAACACTGTTGTTTGGTTATGGTACCTATATTATGGGACATAACACTGTTGTTTGGTTATGGTACCTATATTTTGGGATATAACACTGTTGTTTGGTTATGGTACCTATATTATGGGATATAACACTGTAGTTTGGTAAGTGGTACCCCCATATTTTGGTTATAACACCAGTTTGGTAGATGGTATCACTACCTTGGGATATAATGCTGTAGTTTGGTAGGTGGTACATATATTTTGGGATACTCTGTAGTTTGGTAGATGGCACATTTATTTTAGTATATAGCAATGTAGTTTGGTAGATGATGCCAGTATTTTGGGATGTGACACCATGTAGTTTGGTAGATGGTACCGACATTTTGGAAAGTGTCCTTGTGTTGTTTGGTGGATGGTACTGACATTTTGTAAAGTGGCCTTTATGTAGTTTGGTAGATAGTACCTATATTTTGGAAAGTGCTCTTGTGTAGTTTGGTAGGTAGTACCAACATTTTGGAAGAATCTGGTGCTTCAGCCTTCAGGAGAGTGCAAGGTAACCACTACCCTGAAGATGGAAACAGCACATGTCTCTCATTTAGGAAACTTCATGCTACTGCATGTTATAAGATCACAGTTGTACCATTCATCACTGTGGTGATCTCAAATGTCATATCCTGTGCATCTGAAACTGTTAGATGTGTTAGGTACACTAAGAATGTAAAATGCACTGCTGTGCAGATGAGGCTGGTATGATCATGAATCACACTGTAGTGCACTGTTTTAGTGGTGCCCCGTTGTTTCTTCTTGCTGCGGTGGGAGTGGCCACATTTCAATTTGCTGGAGGCTATTAAAGGATATTCTGATCCCCTCCACCTAGGTCAATTATACCTTATGATCACTAATGATGCACCTGAGCCATACATGTTTTTTTTAACGTGATCAGAATTAACAGAAAAATTTAAAGCATGGGTATGTGGACTGGTATGGTGATTTGAAATGAATCTGATCAGAGTGTTGTTTGACACAAATTGCATTGTTTGCACTGTGGTGTGAATGACATTTTAATCAGTGGGACATGAGACAAATCTATTTATATTTATATAAATAAAGTTGTTTATGATATTCTTGTGAGATCTGAAATTGTAAGCATCATTAATGCCATTATTCGGTATTATTATTTCTTCCTTGTTTACACACACTAATTCCTCATACACCTAATTCCTTTTTTTACCCTTGTCTTGTGTCTTCTGCTGAAAGACCAAGCTGTTGCATGTCTTCTGGGGTGTATTGGGGAGTGGAGGTATAACCAAACACATTCTTGACCTATGAAGTAGATGGAGGTTAGTAGTTAGCTTTATGCTTTGGTTGCTTTATGCCTGGGAATGGGCCGTCTTAAAGGAGGCTGGGTGGGCCCCAAAGTCTGTTTTGTGTTCATTTTGTCATAGCTTTATTATGTTTGTATTCTGAAATTTCACGACATAAGTAACCGTGCTTTGTGGTGTGTATACAAGCTGTTTGTGTATCTATGAAAGTAGCCCTTTTCATAAAAAGTGGTTTCTGTTGGTACTTTCATGGTCCTGTCTCAGTCTTGCCTTCCATTCAAGAGTAAAGGTCACCCCATGAAATCTCTATGTAGGCACAGAGGAGATGAAGGTACAGCTCGAACCTGTCTGCAGTCCACCACTAGTAATGTGTGGGTGGTCAGCACCACTCTCCGGCCGCCTTACCCCCTGGAAAGACCCGGCACCCATTGTACGGGAGGCTGGGTAGGCCTTGGGGCCAGTATGGACACGTGGAAAATCTTGCCATCACTGGGTTTCAGTCCCCAGACTGCCCAACGTGTAACAAGTCACTATACCAACTGCGTCATCACAGCCACACAACCTTCCCTATAGCCCTATAATTTTTCTCCACGTGGCTTATTCGTGTACTCCGAAGATGGAAGATCATAGTTTTCTTCAAAATGTTGGTACCTACCTGCCAAAATGTATGGCATGTTATATTCCACAAGACCATAACCTTAACATTATTTGTTTTATCTAGCCCTTGTGATCTGATTGAACTCATTCCGAACAATATTGCTTACCATCAGTGACGGCAGCAAGAAATGAGGATTTTTAAGGTGTGGAACACCAGTGAGAGACTTTTTTAATGTTCTGGGAAAACTGTTTCAAATTGTTTTATTCTTTAGCTGTGGAAGTATCTTTGGCGGCTGTAACCTACTGCTGTGTGTTATCTTGGAAATTTCTCTTTGTTTGATTTTCCGCTGGCAAAACCCAAACACATATGCGAGGATATTCAAATGAATCTCCAGTAATTGAAGTGAGAGGGCTTGGCTCAAGGTAGGGGTGTTGTGAACAGATTAAAGAATACAAGTTTTTGGGTTTTAAGGTGATCACTGATTATTTTATGATCTTTTTTTGGATTTATACGCCATGTGGTACATGTGTTTTCCAACGTTTCGGTGAATTTACTCTCTCCATCTTCAGGGTGACAGCCTGGATCTCATGGATTGTAATGGAGACTGAAATGTCAGAAACACGCATCTATCATGTGGTGTATAAACATAAAAGATGACCGACTGGAGGTAATGTGCATTTGTGTTCCGTAAATGTTAGAAAATTTCTTAACTAGCTGATCAACTGTTCTATCCTGAAGATGGAGACAGGATTAGATGGGCAGGGCATGTAGCACATGTTCGTGAGAAGAGAAATGTATAGAGGAATTGGGCGGGGAAACCTGAGATAAGGAGACCACTTGAAATACCTAAGTGTACTGAAAGTGTAATATTAAAGTGGATTTTAGAGAAACATGATAGGAGGGTGTGGAGTGGATTTATCTGGCTGTGGACAGGAACAAGTATCAGGCTGCTATGAAGAGGATAAGGAACCTTTGGTATCCTTAAAATGTTAATTTTTTCTTGATTGCCTAAGGATTCATTAGCTTCTCAAGAAGTACTCTGCTCCATGGAGTTATCTAGTTTGGTTCTCCTACCAAAATGTCAGTATTTTTAAACTTATGTACATTTGTTTTATGTTCTGTGACATCACGCACAAGTCAGTTAGCTGTGTAGGTTCAGGAAATCAAACTGCACAAAAGTATGTCTTCGAGACTCATCTTGAGAAGTTTGTTAATACGTCTTGCTGAATGGCCAGAAAAAAGTCAAAGATATTAACAGAATTATTATTTTATTCTCTTAGGGCAAGCCTGCTTCAGCCTTTTATGTGGTGCGGGCAACTTGGTAAAAATTGTGTTTGTATTCAGGCAACATGTAATTCAGTATACAGAATGAAAAGTGAATAAGTGTGTGTGTGTGTATTTGCGGTATGTGTATAGTTTTACCTGTGTATTTTTTTGTACATCACATGCAATAAAAGATGTGCAATACAGATAATAGTAATAGAAAATAATTATAGAGTAAAGGGAACCCTGTAACTGGCCCAGGAGGACCCAAAGGGTGAATGGAAGTATAGCTCAACTCTTTATTAACCTCGGCACTAGAAGGGGGTGTGTGTGGTCAGCATCACGCCCCGGCCGCTTTTACCCCCGGGAAAGACCCATCACCCATTGTACAGTGGGCTTGGTGGGCCCCGGAGCCATTCTGGATAGGTGCAGAAAATCACGCCTCACCGGGATTTGATCCCCGGGCCTTCTGGCCTGTAGCGAGTCGCTATACCGACCACGCCATCCCGGCTCCCAGGAAAATAATTATACAAAATGTAATTCACTACGTATGCCATGGGTCTCTATTTTAGCACCGTTTTTACAAAATAGTTAGTTAATGTACTGTATGTCTCCTTAAATAAATGGCTCAGGAGTTTTCAAAAGGGCTTCGTTGGTCCATCTCCGCATTACCAGGGCAAGGGTTAAAAGATGTTTTCTCATTTCACATGTCTCCGTGGTCGACATGTTTCATATGAGTAATGGCTTCAGTGGGCCTGTCTTAAGAGGCTTTCATTGTGGAGTGTTCAAAGAAAGAAAATATGTGCAACTTCACAGCTGTTGGAATTGTCATGTGGTAGAACATTGCACCACTTTGTTTTATTAGCATCAGGTGTGGGTGAAAAACAAGGAGATTAAGATAAAAAGAGCTACATATGCCTACAAGGCATTTTAACATTCTTCACAACCACAGTAAGAGCTGCAATATCTTCTTATACTTCAAAGATCTGTACCTAAACAACATATGGTAAGGTTCTTAAAATCCCTTTATTTAGAGTTGTTTACAAAATTCTGTATAGAAGCTGGAGGTAGTTTCTTGTCTGACCTGTTAGGGCCATTGAACTTACAAATTGGTTAGTCTGCCATGAATGAAGACAATTGTCTTGCCAGCAGGGAGGAGGATCTGTATTGATCCATATCTGTCAATCACAATTTCAAGTGGGTTTTATGACTGAACAATGGAGTTTTAACAAAAATCATATATGGAGGAACAGCATTGATTCTTTTATTCCCATGTCATATTTTGGTTTGAGTTAAAAATTATGACCATAACTATATTGGATGTATAGAATTTCATCGTGGTATTGTAATATGTGTAGGGGGAAATTATAAATGGTTGGTTCTTATTGAGAGCATCAGTGATTATGATAATGCAACGAGCATCGATCTGAAAAATTCGACGCTGGGATTCTGTGCGCAGCTGTCGGAGGCTCCTAATACGCAGCCCCAGACAATTGGTATAGTCCATAGTCTGTTCTCTCTCGGAGTTTTAAACATCGCATTGGTCTTTTTATTCCAAATAATAATTAATACTGTTCTTGTATTACTTCTTTGTTCAAGACATCTGGTGTGTTGCATCCGATAAGCAATGAAGCTGGTACGTAGCAGAAGAATATTGCTTTTGGCATTGTAGGCCTGATTATTTTCTTTCTAGGAGTATTGTTGTCACATGTAGCTTTCATGATTAGTTCTACCTGTTCATGTGAGTGTTAGTTTAACAAAGTAGCATTCAATTTGTTTGAATAATGTGATTAATGGTTTGGGTGATGTGAACCAAACCAGTCATCCAGCAAGTTTTAAAGCAGGATTATGTGTATGTAGGCCTCTATTCTTTGATAACAGATTCTAAACAAGTGTTTTTCAATAGTGAGAAGTATATGATGAAATATTTGTAAAGACTGTGATGTGAAAACCTACACAACTTATGCTCTTTGTTCTCTAGCAAGGGTCCTGGATTCCATTATTGATCGACTGATGCTTGGCTTATAGTACGCATCATGGTGGCATCAAGAGGCAACTCCCGACAGCCATTTCAAAGCTGTGCCTTTCCCCCTCTCCATCCTCAGTATAAATTGAATTATATATATTACATAATGGGAGATGCATTAGAATGGGGAATATTGTCAATACATAAATTTTAAATCTTTTTTAAGACCTGGAATATTTAATTGTGTGTATGAATTGGTTTTGTAAGAGTGGTCGCTAACACAGTGTACCGTCATTTTGTTCAAGGTAAATTTTGCTAACTGTTTATTTCCTTGGGAACATTCTGAAACTGTTTCAACTCTTCTAGATTGTGATGTTGTGTAGTCATATTGGTGGATACCAGTGTTCCAGAGGGACATGCTGCTTTCATCTTCAGGGTTGCAGTAAATAGGCTGTAAATGGGATAAGGTATATGGATGGTTTGCTAGGTGTTGGCACAGAAGGTGAAAAGGAGATGACTCATTTTGGGTTAATGGTATTGAAGGACAGAAATGTGCGTGTACAAAGGACCCTGTTTAGGCCCACAGGATTTCCATAGTAGAAAAAATTAACCCTTGCTTTCTTTGCATGAGGTCTTCAGTTTTTTGTACTGCTTTGTCCAGTCAAAACAGATATGAATTCCACCTGCAAGATATATTGGGTTGTAATCTGTCCTGGAAGCCATGAGGAGTACAGCTAGAATAGGAAGGCTGTGAGGTGCATTTGTGATGGAACTAATTGGACCTGAGACAGAGAATGATGCAGAATGTTATGTAACAAGATGCTCCATATGGTTACTTAAATTATTGAGAACATGGTGGTTAGGATATGTAGCGCACGTTGGGGAGGTTGAAAACAAAAGGGTTTAGGTGAGAAGGCTTGAAGAAAGGAGTCCATTTATATTGATGCAGTGGAAAGGAGTTCCATGGTTTGTCCCGCAGTCACATCTTAAGGCCATGCACTTAACTCCTGCAATGTAATACTTCCTATTCTCCTGCACCTGTGTAGTCATTCTCTTCACACACACATATTAGTTGTGACAGCTGGTTGACGTAGTTCAGAGGGGGCGTAACGAGAATATCTAGGCAGTAGGGGGGGAAGTCTTGCACTGTCATCCCCACCCTGCATGGTACTTCTGTTCCACTTCGCACTATAATAGACAGAGGCATGGATGGACGGATAATATTAAAATTTATCTTAAGGAAGTAGGATGTGAGGGAGTGGACTAGATTGTACAGACATTCTATGAATATCATGAGGATTCCTTATGTAGAAATGTTTGACTGGCTGTGTGGCTATGAAGTTTTGAGAATGACCCAACACCATTGAAGTTGGCTCGTGGATTTGATGACACTTGGCTAACAGAGGATCTGATTGTACTTGTATTATGCGGATCACATCGTGAGCAGCTGCGTAGATGAGACGTTTCTTGTGAGGGTCCGTTGCTTGTACCAACAAGAAGAAATTCATAACAGGATTTCAGCAGGAAGAGTTCAGTCAACAGGCATTAAGTGAAATTGAATCACACAAATGATATACATTTATCAGAAAACAAAAGAGTTACAACCAAAAAGTATCACAGCACATCCAGTTTTTTGTTTTATTTAGTTTTTTCTTAATCATCCAAATTATGTTTTCCCAGATGTGGATTGTGACATGCAGTGTGGACTGTGTGGATAGGTGAAGTTATACATGTTATGATTATTAATACTGAATTGGACATTGAAGAAAAGATTTTATCTGCGATAAAAGGACCTAAAATCCAAACTACATATTCGTTATCTGTGTCTGTTAATTACCATTTATACAACAGTAATGTAATTTTGTCCTTTATGGAGTATGTTAGAAAGTTCTGAACATTTTTAATTGTGGGTTAAAATGGAATAAAATGAGAATTACTGTAGAACCAGTATCAAAATAATGTTTGAGTGCATACAATGTTAATTACTTACTTACTTACTCCATGGAGCAGCGTCCTTCTTTAGAAACTTACCGGTTCTCAGCTAGTGAAGAAATTCCCCACATTTTATGGAATCCAAAGGTTCATTACTTCATTCCTAAGTGCCTGCCACCTGTCCGTATCCTGAGCCAGCTCGATTCAGTCCATACCCCCCCATCCCACATCCTGAAGATCTATCTTAATATTATCCTCCCATCTACACCTGGGTCTCCCAAGTGGTCTCTTTCTTTCAGGTTTCCCCACCAAAACCCTGTATATGTCTCTCCTCTGACCCATATGCGCTGCATGCCCCGCCCATCTCATTCTTCTTGATTTTATCACCTGAAAAATATTGGGTGAGCAGTACAGATCATTAAGCACCTCTTTACGTAGTTTTCTCCACTTCCTTGTTACCTCATCCCTTTTAGGCCCAAATATTCTCCTCAACACCCTATTCTCCAACAGTGTTAATTACAATGTAGTAATTAGAGACAGCAATATGTGATAAATGTCCATACTTAACCACACGGTCTGTAACATTTTGAGATGTCCATTTTATGCATACAGTATGTGTGAAACTTTACAGTCTGTATGTATTTTGTGGACCTGTCCTTAAGATGGCTGAATGTGAACAAGCCAAAACATGTCATTGATTCAGAACATTTGTAACACAGGAGTAAAAGGTTATTCTGTATTTAACCAGGTGGCTGTTCACCTTGCAGTGGGCGTGGTTCCCCCCGCTTGTTGCCGTGTGCATTGGTCCCAAGGTGGTACTTCGCATATCTCATTCCATTTGAGACTTCCTGGCAATTTTTATCTCTAACTCTGTTATGATATATAATATGAAGCTTTTATAGTGACTTAATTCAGTAAAATTTTCTGGGGCTAGCACCTGCATTTGGTGGCTGAACAGCAAGTGAGCCAGTGTTTCGAGAACCATCTCTGTTCTCTTCATCAGGGAACGGAATCTTTGTTATATTCCACTTTGAACTCTGCAAGATTCCATGTCATTTTCATTCTAAACAGACTTTATGTATTGCATGTACAGAAAAGTTGTAGAGTGGAAAATTGTGAAGATGTTTGAGGTTCTTATGGACATATGTTTAAATATTTATCATGTGTATCTTGGGTAAGAATCCCTAGCATACAGAGCTACAGAGTGATTATGTTGTTCATTTGTCTGTTTTGACTTGTGTTCCTGTGCTGTCTCTGTAATTGGCCTTATGTGCTAGCACATTAATAATTTGTATAATTGAATAACAACTACTACTACTATTCACAACCCTCACTTCACAGCAGTTCAGCCGGTTCTCAAAACATTACCGGTCTCACTGCCCAAGCACTGCTTATTCACAGCTCTGACAGAAACTTTCCTACTGTATGGCATGTATTAAGTATCGCTGCATTCTGCGTTAGGATATATATAGAGCAGGGTGGAGATTAGGCATTTTTAGACTTTTGTGCAATTTGTTTGGGATAATACCAGTTTCGGGTAGTACTGGTGGTATTATGCAGGATGTTTTCAATTGCCACATACTTATAAGCACTTCTTTCAAGTCTGCATACTTCCGGAGCTGCTCGGTGATGGCGCTGTGAAGGTTGTGACTGTTGGGGATTGCTATATGTGTTGCATATGATCCTTTGATTGTTTTGTCAAGTATAGCTGTGTCCATTTTGTTAAGGATAGTTTTGTAAAGTTATTGTAGATGTGTTATTGCATATTGTTGTTTGTGTTGTTGTTGTTGGTGGTGGTGGTTAGGATGATGATAGCGAAGAAGAAAAAGAAAAAGAGGAGGAGATTATTGTGGTTCTGGTGGTGGTGGTAATGGTGGATATAATGATGATTATGGTGATGATAAAAGTAGTAATTGTTTGCAGATTTGCTGGTTGCTGCGCAATGCCTTTCCGGTGTTGTTGTGAATCACAGCTGCAGCATCTCACTGGAAGCTGTTGCCAGGCAGGATGAGTGCTGTGGAGAGACCCAGC
>Ga0209629_10003600_pt1 | contig 11161 bp, 2 predicted proteins | sample TergutCu122P5_FD_187286 | JGI IMG/M metagenome (GOLD analysis project Ga0209629, IMG submission 187286) | Cubitermes ugandensis P5 segment gut microbial communities from Kakamega Forest, Kenya - Cu122 P5 (SPAdes) (version 2) | ecosystem: Host-associated > Arthropoda: Insects > Digestive system >...
AGTGAGTAAGTAAGTGAGTAAGTGAGTGAGTAAGTAAGTAAGTAATGCATGAGAAAGGATGGATGATCAGTCATGACGTAAGTGGAAATGCCCTCCCAGGATTAAGCTCGAGGATTGGAAAAATTTAGTTAGCACAATGGTGAAGATATTCGGCCCTAACACAAATTTGATATCACAAATCCGACGAATAACGCCGATAGAGCAGCAGTTCTCTTCCACTTTCTTAACATTAATTTTGAACATACATGGCATTTAAACGACACTTGGGGCTTTGTAGAGTTACTGTATCTGTTTTTGTGAGAAAAGATATTAGGATTATTGTTTCATGTGTTTGACACCGTATAGTCGGGCAGAATTGTACCGACTTTTCAGTGCACCCTGTTGCCTTCATTCACTGCTGATTGAGATAAAAGATCATTGACACTACCTGACTACACGGCGTCGTATCTAAAAGTATCTAAATGTTTATGATCAGCAGAAGGACAACCTCAAATGTCACTCAGCATATCGATGGAACGATTTAGGTAAGTGTTTCCCAACCGCCGGGCCGCGGCCCAGTACCGGGCCCTGACATCAATTATACCGGGCCGTGAGAGGTTCTCCTGGAATTTGTCATTTTAGTTTTCTAAGCATTTTTTATGAATAAATATTTTATAGTGGAAATATTCTGAGGAGAATAATATTCTTGAATGTGTCGAAAAGCTCAGGCCCAGAACGCTTAAATAACATCTGTGTAGCAAACGCCAGTGACCAGGATTTCATTAGTCCAGTGATTGATAACTAATTTAAATGCAATTTTATATCTGTCAACACGCCACACCGTATACATAAGTGTACTAACACTCTTTATGATTATGTCATAATTACTTATTAATACTTATGTTAGTTTAATGTATGAACTTAAAAGAAATTGGAAAGGTATTTACGAGTAAATTTGTTGGGACCGGGCTCTTGTCTTATAAAAAAGAATTTACCGGGCCGCGGTCTCACATAGTTTGAGAAACACTGATTTAGCCCCATCTTCTGAAGTCAGAAATGGCGCGCCTCCGGCAGGCGGCAACTTCTCTTATACCTCTGTGCTGCAGGAAACATACCCGCTGCAGGCGAACATTACAGTGGCATATACAGATTTGAGGGTTTGGATGGCGGCGGAACAAGCGACTGGCTGAATGTTTGTCTTTCTGTCCGCAAGGTGCCATTCGGGTCGCACTGGAAGAATTTTAATGTGACTTTACATTTTGGGGGGAATAAGAAAAACCTCGAGAAAATTTATATTTGGTTTGAACTGATCAAAAATAATCTGTAATCTTGATTTAAAACTTTCACCCTGTACTGAATGTTGTATGCTTTCTTTTGGGTGATTCCCCGGCGTCTGAATTTTATATGCCGACGTTTCGGAACACTGTCTGTTCCATCTTCATAGGCAGGTAGGTGCGTGTAGAATGAACTCGGCTGGGGACATGTCCCCAGCCGAGTTCAGAGTGGAACAGACAGTGTTCCGAAACGTCGGCATATAAAATTTAGACGCCTGGGAATCACCCAAAAGAAAACATACAACACTCTTATGTACATTCTATACACTAACTTTCTTAGTCAAATAATTTCAAACACTAGCGTGGTAGATATATCGTAGGTTGTTCTTGGTCACCATACTCTCCTCAATGTGGTCACTTTGTGGGACACTAAATGTACTGTAAACTGCGTGCAATTGAGAACGAAAAATGCACAATCAACTAATTATGGATACTGATATTTTGCTGTAGGTATAGCAATACTCCCATTAGCGTGTGAGCCCTCATGTTAAGGTGGAAGGAAAGAATATTGAGCACATTCTAAACCAACTTCAAAGCCAGTGGTGGATATAATGAACACCCACACTACAACTCCTAAACTTCATGTAATTGAATTTGGTTTTACTTTTGTAAAATTTTGATTTAAATGAAAATAGGCATTTTAAATCACCTGACGGAAATTCATGTAAAAAATTTCTTCAACTCTCGACCCTCACATCAATATACTTCTACATTTTTACCACAAATAATTAATAAGCTACTAATAAGAGAATCGTGAGAAGCTCTGGAGGAGGAACGACAGTAACGCCTCGTAATGTACGATCCTGCGGATTTGTATTGAAATATGTCTTCAAAAATATGCATTTTTGTCAGCATAATCTTTATATAATCCAAAACATCTGTCTTGCAATCGTTCGAAACCTTTTCTGATGGCAGTACGTAATGAAACAGTGGAGCAAGCCTTGTAAAAGTTTAAATACTTACGTATTAAAAACATGCCAACATTATGCCTGTGGAAAAGCCTGTCACATTTAAAGTGTTTACACTTTGTGAGAACGAAATCTGTACTAGTAGAAGCTGCAATAGCGGAAATTGTACACAGAAATTTATCATTCAATTCCATAATTATTTTCGTGCTAACCTCACTATTTGAAGAAAGTACGAATGTCACATGTTTCTACCTACAACTAATTTTAAACAAACAGTTTCAATTTATGTGTGTCGAAATCCGAAATGGGGGGGGAAAAAATTATGTTCAATTTTCTTGCTGACGTATTCACTCCTGGCTGTTCGCTTCCTGTTCAACAATAAAAATAGCCCATAAAACGATTGTGTTATACGAGATAGGCCGATATTCAAAAACTCATAAAGTTAAGTATCTCAAATTTTCCTTGAATTTATAAAGGTCATTAAAAAGTAATTTTGAACATTCTACAAAATTTCAGAATTAAAATTTACATAAATGAAACCCTAATATTATGTGTGAATAATGCCATTATCTTTAACACTCGGCCGTGACCTTCAAGAAAAATGCTTTAAATTCTAATGAAGCTTCTTTTCGCTTGTACCCGTAATTTTCGAGACTTAGAACATCCTTGATCTTAATTAAAGTAACATACCTCACCTTAGACAGAATAAGGTTTTATATTTTGTCTTGTTGCTTGCATTCTCACTGCCAGAGACTACGGAATTTATTTCAACACCTTAAATTAATATTACAAAGGCACATAACATTTTTCTATTACAACATCCCTTCAGAGTTGTTTATTTACATAAGTAGCAGGCACATGAAGATATACAGGTGGAATACGTTATTTGTATTACCCGCATTCCTAGCATGGGCACTATACGGAGGTCAGTTGTTAGCTTCAAATGCCGACCGCTATACCTCTGAAAAAGACCCTGAGGCACTCGGTGAATAAGAGAAGCAGCAGGTCAATGTTCGGGTCAGTAGGCGTCGGCGCAGACACATATCATTGCCCGTGACACAAATCGAACCACTTTCGTAAACAAACAAAAAAAAACTTTGATTTACGAATTTATAGGTTTATTTAATGTTCGCTTATCCGCACCTCGATATTAGAGGGACACACCTGAATGCAATGTGATAGACCTGCGGACCAACAAGTAATGCCCATGTAAACACACACACACACACACAAACAAACACATACACACATCATCTTCGTGTTCGTTAAGGAAAATTTTCTGCTTTACCCTTGAAGATGAGACGGAGAGTTTGCCCGAAACGTCAGTAACTAACTAACAATCTACACTGCGCAACATGCCAGAAGGGCGAGGATCTCATCTACGGGATACGCCTTCTTAATCTACCTGGAAAAGTGGAATATCTCAGGTGACACACATTCAAAGTTTAAACTGTAATTTGACAGAAGTGGTACAAGAAGAGCAGTGTTCATAACATCAACAAATGGGATTCGAACTCACAACAACGTTGTGAAAACAGCCTAACATCGCATGAGGGCAGTTACTGTTCCACCGTCAATATCTTGTATAAAATTGTATCTATAATCTTGTTTGTCTTTTTACGTTGATTCAGGGCACTGAGTTAACCTAGAATTTATGCACAATTATATATTGGTAACCTGCATTATGGCACCGTATAGTCTGGTAAGCCACCAAAGTTTCTGGGGACCACACAACCACTCGGAATGTGCAGACCGTATATTCAATCGGACTGCTGATATTCAGCTACCTGTCTACAGATCATCTAACGGTAGACCAAAATATGAATATTCAGTGCCGCTGAAGAACACATATCTTAAGTACGAGACACAATTACTATTACGTAGGGATTAATTATGAATATCGGATAATGAAGGGTACGGGAAGAATATTCGTCGGCTTATTTTCAGCTGCTATTCTACCATTAACTTGGACTACCTGATGTGAACTAAGACACCGCTTTCTTTCCTCACATTCTAAAAGAGGATCGGAGTAACACAACAGCAGGCTCTAACACGTACACTGCGACGTTCCATATCATAATCTATTAATGGTTCCTTTAACGGAGTTGTCGGTAGCTCATACCGTATAGCTTCAAGTAATAGGACGATTAATGAATTATGAATTCGAAGAACTGTGAAGAATAAGTTATGACATAATTTGAGGCAATATCTTGGTATTTTTAGAGAATGTTTCCACATCCCAACCGATTTGCACGCCCAGATAGTCCCCAGTTACACAATGGATGTGAGGCCGGGCAAAGCCTAGAGCCCTCCTGGGCGTCATGCAGAATAGTCTCTGCTGTTGCTGTTGCTGCTGCTGCTGCGGGGATTGGAACTCCCATTCCCAGGTCACATAGTGGCTGCAGCACCGACTGTAAATTCCCTTACAGTGCGACGTTCTCTAGCAAACACAAGTAGATAATTTCAGTGCTGTAGCGGCAGTGGCGATGAGTTACAAAAAGAGGAAGTCGCGTTTATATAAAAGGCGCTTCTTCCTCTCTACTGTGTGTTTTTCTTACTTCCTGCAGACTCACTCGGCCATGGCAGCGTGTCGTTTCTATCGCACTGCAACAGTGACGCAAATACACGTGGCCAAGCCTGATGTTAATTCATTTTACAACCACCTTCCAACTGCATGGATTACATAGCGTCCAACGATAAAAAGAATGTTAAAAGTTATTTCAAAGGCACGTAATGGTGGAAGTGGTTTGGAAAATAATTACCGGGCCACAGTGATTTTTTACAAAGAGGTAAACGTACGGAACAATTTTAAATACAAATACTGATTAAGAGCGATTTTTTAAATCTAGTAACTCTCCCCAATATCGAATTATGAGAAATTCTGTTTCAGTGCCCTTGCCAAACAGCAGACACAAGTAGTTATACTGTAGGTCAAAAAAATATTCCGCGTTTGTGGAATGGAAAGGTTCAGTGCCGTGTTAACAAATCTCCGCTGCTGGACCACATTTTAGGCAGATAAATCCATTTAAGATAAATTTTGTGTCCTTCCATTATTACTTAAGCATACTAGTGCCTCTCATCTTCAGGTTTCCCTACATAAGTATGTTTATATAAGGCCTGTGTACGTCTGTATTTCTAATCATCGCTTAATTGCTATGCTGGTTAGGCTAAGGATTAGATGCCCGCGCAATCAAGTCTCGATTTCCAACAAGTGTAGAGACTTTTGTCTCTCCTCCACAGATTCCAGACTCGCTCCGAGGCCGCCCCAGCTTCATGTCCACTAGGTAGGAAGGCAAACTCCCCGGTGGTATATCGGCTTCTTCCTAAGGCTAACCATTTGCCTATATCTAGTCCCGAGATCAAGAATTCATTATGCTTAATCAATCACCAGGACGCTTTTAACTCCCCATCTCCAGACGTTTTCTATGCCCGGTACATCTCAGCAAACGGGCTAGTACACAGTAATGCTCTCAGATATATGTGGAAGATGTTGGTTTCGAATCTCGGCAGTGACACTGGGTCTACTATTGGGGACCGTGTGTTTCTTCAGTCCCTGCAGACACGAGAATTAAACCAAAACCGCTCCCTTCGGAATCCTTTCAGATTCATCGATCATCCTCTCATTATTTCCACATAATCCAAGGTGTGCCCTTTTCTCCACCCCCCCCTCCCTTTTCAGTTCCTCTGTCTTAAGCCCAATATTTTCCTTTCAATTATGTAACACAACAAAATCAGAAAACACATCTCCACATGGAGCAGCTAAAAAACAAATACAGCAAATAGTTGGTACAGAAACTGAAATTTCTCCATGGTGTTCTCATCATTCCAAACTAATCCAAAGCTAATCTTAACTTTATTCTTACCGTTGTGATAATAAACAATAATAGAAAATGGATTGTCAGTTAGAGCTAAGATGCCTTTGTACTGTACAGAAATTTGGTTAAAACATTTTTCGGCCGAAATGTGCCATCGTCAGGTAATACTGAACACCAGAGCTACTAAGAAGGATTAATGTAACTGTAAGATATTTTAATTTAATGAAAACTCCTTTTACAATAAAGATATGATTGTGAGATGGTTATGGATTAATATAACCTTAAGTCATAAACAAGCACGTAAAAATAATATCTGGGAAAATATGGATAACTTATGTTGAGTTCTGATATAGTGTAAGTATTGAGTTATGAAGGATAATTGAGGGGAAATGTAGCTATAAATATATTGTAGTCTGGGAAGGAAAGTTTTAAGAGTTTTTGTCTTAAAACATTGTGTAGATTTAAACTGTGATAATCAGGATAGTGCTGATTAGATTAATGGCTTATTGGAAGAAAATGGGTTTCTATATATTCTTTGGCGTTTATTAGTGGAGGGTTCTTATTTTGTGAGCAGTTTACAGATAAGGGACTTGGTATTGGTGGTGCTGACAAGATGATGATCATTTGCAGGACGTTGTGGTAATATGTGCAATATGGGTTTATAGATATTGCAATTTTTGTAAGTAAATAGCCTGATTATTTCATAAATGTTTGTGTTCAAAATTCATTCTGAATTAAATGTATGGTCTTGTACTGATGGAATGTCAGTTTCAGTTCTTATCACTTCAATGTACTCCTCTACGAGATTATTTTAAAGTTGTCCATTTCACCACTTTTAGATCAATGTACTTCGTTTATTGCACCCATCAAATCCGTAGTATTATTTATATATAAATATAAAAGTCGTATCCCGACATATTTCCGTAGAAGCGTACCTTCTTAAGGTAGCAAAAATGCCAGTTATTAAACCAATGATAAGCTATTATGTAAAAGATCCTCAGTCGACATCAAAGTGGAAGCTACTACAGAGCGACAAACCTTGTAAATGATACCTTGTCATTGACAATTCGTTTCAAACCTGGCAACTTCAGCTCCCTGAAGAAGATAAACTTGTACCGAAACATGTCAGAAATACGTCTTTAATATTTACGTGTAAATAACACTGTGCGTTTGGTTGGTGCAATAAACTGAGTAGGTCTCTAGAAAAGTTTAATGTTATCTTCCCAAAGAGTAAGAACATAGATGAAGGTTAGTGCTGTTTACTACAAAAACGCGTCTTCCTGTGCCGCTCTTGAGCTGTAACAAGAGGACGCTCAGAAATAACGCTCCCCCAATACAACCCCACCTCTTACATCCGGGAGTGGACTCAACACCCCTCATAAAGGGGTACACGGTCTGTATCCTTCAAACAATTGTGTTTCTTGAATATGCAGTCCAACCTGTGGATGATAGTGCGATAAATATATTAGCTGCTCCTCTATATCACGTTCCCACGTCCAAAAATGCCAGTGGGAGAATGTACGTGTATTCGTAGGAAAAACTTCCACAAGGAAAGCTCCTCTAAAGCCACAGGAATATATGTGAGGATAATAACCAAATGAACGCCATAACAAAGCCGTTTAAAATATATATCGAAATGTACTGACTTAGGACAGAGACTAACTGCAGGCTGTTGTGAATCCCCGATTACCATTAAAACCGTAGAACTTTCAGCTAGGTGAGTGACTAAAAACTTGTTCTATTGTCTATTACACTAACCACTTCGAATATAGACACACTACTCTCCATCTTATGTTTTATGAAAGCAAGATATCAATGTAATAATTGACAGGAGAATCAACTATTTAGCAAAAACATTGCTTCGGTTCATGAAGTCTGAATTGTGTGCTACTTTGGGCCTGAAGGATGATAACGGAAGTTGGCATGACATGACACGAATTTTACATTCCCAAAAATTCAATACTTTTAAATTTTAAGGCCTTTGTTTCCCTGCTGCAACAACCTACGCCACGGACGACTTGAACGTCACCAGAACATCTGTCACACTCATCGGCGACGTACTGAGACAGTTCTTAATGATCACGCCTAAAAACAATGTAACGAAATTTCGTACAGGATATACATGTGAGTGTTAAACCTACTTATTGAAATTAGACTTAGTTTTGCGTCTGCCTCGAATGAACAAATTCTTTTTAACCACTTCCAATAAAAGCGATTTCTTTTTCATTAAAATTATATCATATAGGATTTCTTAATCTATATTAAACATTATCTACCAAAATGATTTTAAATCTGTCGGTCCATCAGTCTTGCCAGTAGATGAAAATGAAATACCGTGATCATATGTCATAGCTCCTAAACTACTGTCTAAGTATCTCGAAATACTGCACAGTTGTATTGTGTTAAACATTGTCAAGTAAATGTGGTTTTTGAACCATAGACAATACAAACTGTTGTTACAGATCGAAGAACCTCCAATTCTCAAACCTACCGAATTAATAATGTACCAAATACTGTGATATTCGTCACACCTACCAACCCTAAGCGTTAAACCAAATTGCTTATATGCCAGCTACCGAAATATTTCTCCAGTTCTGACTACGTCATTATGAGAAAAGAAATAGGAACTGTCACTAACCTAGTCAAACACATCGCCGTGAATGTGCAAGAGGAAGTGGAGTCACCCACGCATTCTAACCTTCGCATTAGATGGACGTGAGTTGTCAGTCACCCTCCGGTCGCTTTACTCCATTACCCATTGAATGAGAGACTACGTGGGCCCCAGAGACGGTCTAGACACAGGCTGAGCTATCCCGAACCCTTTCCGAAACATAAGTGCTTCCCAACAAAGGAATCCCGTTCTCTGTACGCCTAACGCCGGCATTAAAAAAAAATTCTGCCTAAAGATAAAAAGGCTTGTACTTCTGGTAATGCCACTAATAAAGACAAGAAACTGATGACTTTAATGGTATTGTAGTTTCAAGGTTGGTCGGAAGTCCTTTCTTGTGAACAAACAACACGATATCTGATCATCTGGAAACTTCCCAAAAGACACAGACCCACATATTGGTTGCCGAACGGCAGCCTATCCTGTCTCCAGCTCAGTACGCAACAACGTCTTTGTGAAAAATTTATTTTCTTCGCTTTTTAACATATTTTCCTTCCGTAACCACAAAAAAGGGGCTTACCAACCAACCACATTGACTGTTCGTCACCTCGCCCCAACTTCTCAGTCAAAGGACCGCGTGTCACCTAACTTGGTACGAAGTATGTCTTAAAATCAGTAACACGTCGGGCACGCACGAACGTTTAAGGTAGAAGCGATATTAGCGACATTTAATTTCGGGTCCTAATGCTAACACGTATTTGAAAACTACGTGACCCTTCCAGTGGTAAAAATTTGCAGAGTTCCTTTTCACTAACTAATGAAGTATTAGAGCTCTTAGCATGTTACTTTATACTAACGGGTATAGATCATACATACACAAATTCAACGTGTGTAAATTATCATGTCTAGATTAGCCATTACAACTAGGAGGACTTGAAAACGCTTGAAATGCTATCGAATAAGTTTAACGTTAGACTGGACTTTAATTTAAGTAAGTAAGTTTAGTTAAAATATGGAATAAAATAATAATAATATTAATAATAATAAACAAAGAAAACATTCAATATATTCACTACTAAATCAGCTATACTTAGAACACCACACACAATAAGGTAAGTACTGCAGTATGTAAATTGAAGCCTCAGTGGGGAGGAAAACCGTTGGTTCAAGAGGAGAAGTACCAGGAAGAAAATGCTTATAACAAGAGAGAGAGAGAAAAAGAGAGAGAGCGAAATAAATCTGTGGGAATACAAACCTAGGCAACAGAAAAGTAATATCCGTACCCGTACTTATATGTTGTAGATAGGAGTATCGTAGCTTCCAATCCTTAGGAAATTCCTCGTGCAGCCAAACTTTTTCTGTGGGCAGAGTGGTAACAGATGCTCTTAAAACAATTCGCATTTTAAATTCACCCTCACTAAGTATGCGTTCATCAATACAGAAGGAAGGATAAAAAAATTTGAAATTTCGAACGTTACGGACATTTAAAGACTGTTGAATACAGCTGACATCCTGTGTCTTCCGTATGGACTTCAGAAGACATAGGCACAGGTAGTGTTTTGTCTTGAAGTAACAGGTGTCCCTTCGCACTTGCAGATGAAACACGTGGGCTCTCTAATGTAACCGCCACTGGGGTCTTGAAGGGCGAGAGTGGCACAACAGCTCCCAATGGAGGAAAGGTTTCAGTTTTAGTTCGTGCAGAAGTTATCCCACTGAAATAAAAATTCTCTCAATATAGCCTTTTAAAATTAGCGGTAATTTACACTACAAACCTGGGTAGTTAAGCTAACCCAGTAGTGTACAAATCCCAGGCGACCAAATTTTTTACCGTGGAGCCTAACATATTTTGCTTATAAAACTAAATTAGCTTCTTTTGATTTTTAAGTACACAAGTAAATATATATTTTAAAATAAAGCTTATTAGTTATAATGAGCTCTGTAATTTAAATGTATGTCTCATTTTTTGGAGAATATTTCGAAATCAAAGAAGTGTGTTTCTATCCTTCAGAAGATTTCAAAACACAGAACCCCGTAGATATTTTCTTCCAATACAGGTCAAAATCAAGGACCATAGATGCTCCTATCAGAGATCAGTTCACTACAGGAATGACCAGTATTCCTCTGTGGAGGACTGTCTAAAACTAACAAGCTACATTCTTCATTGTAAAGAACAGCACACAAGCAAAGGCCCAACGATTTTACAGTGGTAACAAGCTGAAAATCAAGGATGCAGACTCGTCTTTAAGGACAGATTCACAGCAACTGTGTTTAAGGCACTTCCTCGTGCAGGACAGTTCAAAGCCACAAAACTATCAAGAGCCCATTGGTTCTTTCAGGAAGGCAGAAGAGTCTATACTTTAAGCTACTCATAATGAAAAATATGTAAACTGTTTTAAGAATACACGAGGGTTGGAACTTTAATAGTGGCAACTATTCATTTACAACTGATACAAAATAGATACATGTTTCGAAGTTTTACTGTCCTTCACTGTAGTCACCAGCATTGTGTACAACCCG
>Ga0209629_10003601_pt1 | contig 11161 bp, 8 predicted proteins | sample TergutCu122P5_FD_187286 | JGI IMG/M metagenome (GOLD analysis project Ga0209629, IMG submission 187286) | Cubitermes ugandensis P5 segment gut microbial communities from Kakamega Forest, Kenya - Cu122 P5 (SPAdes) (version 2) | ecosystem: Host-associated > Arthropoda: Insects > Digestive system >...
GCCACGTAGCTCAGCTGGTACGGCCCGGGCGCCTTCGCCACCACCGTGACCCGGCCACCGACGCGATCCGTGGTGACCGTGAGGTTGCGGTCGCCCGGCGGCACGTCCGCGCCGAGCGTTAGCCGGGTTTGCGGGTTCGCGGGGTCGACGCCGGGGATGTCGTTGGCCAGCGGCATGATCGTGACGGGCTTGCCCACCTCGCCGTGCGCCACGTCCGGGTTCGCGATCGGCGGGGCGCCGTTTGCCTTCTTCGGGTCGTTCGGATCGATCACGGTGACGACCACCGGTTGGCCGTCCACCTGCGTGAACGCGTTCGTGCCGGACGGATCCACGCCGTCCGACACCTTGTAGTTGATCTTCACCTGCACGTCCGCCTTGCCGATGGACGCGGGCGCCTGATAGTCGAGCAGGTTGTCGGACGTGATGGTCGCCGTCCCCATACCCTGCGGCACCGTCACCTCGGTGAGGGTGATCGGATCGCAATCCTCGTCCCGGTAGTCGGCGGCGACGGGCAACTGGATCTCACCGCCCACCGCCACCACGTAGGCCTGCGGGGTCTCGAGCTTGTTGTGCGGCCGGGGCTTGGGGTCATGGTTTTGCTGCAGCGAGTTCTCGGGGATGATGTGCACCGTAGCCGAGGCCGTCTTCCGCGCGAGGTTCTTGATGGTGTACTTCAACGTCGCCTCGACGACCTCGTTGCCCGCCGGCGTGTACAGGATCGCCTGACCGTCCGGGGAAATCACCGCCGAGCCCGCCGACACCGGCGACACGGGCGTGAGGGCTGTGATCGCGAGCACTTTGCCGTTCGGGTCGGAGTCGTTGTCGAGGACATGCATCACCGACGTGCGACCGGGACGCACCCAATACTGGTCGTCCGTCGCCTCCGGCGGGGCGTCCGTCGACTTCTGGGTGCTCGGCTCCTTCGACTTCGGCACGTCTTTGTTCGAGTCTTTCGCCGCGCTCCAATCGTCCAGGCTGAGTTGCAGGTTCAGGTCGAAGATGCGCCCGCTGGACCGGTCGTTCAAGACGACCTGGCCCCAGTTGACGCGGAACACGGGGTCGGTCAACCGCTGCCCGTCTTCAGCGTGCTTCGGATTGTTGTCGATTTGCGGGTTCTTGGGGTCTTCGCCTGCCCGCGCGATGCCGACCTGGCCTATTTCGCCCGCCCAGGCGCCGTACGCGTACCCGTTGAAGACGATCGGCCGCGCCGGCGCGCCATTGTGGCCCTTGTCGATCTCCACCGGCGCCCCGCCGCCGAGATCGACCTGTACCAGGGACGTCCGCGTCGCCACGATCACGTAACCCAGGTTGTTCCCGCCAGCCTGAATGCGGGCAGACACATCCGCGCCCGGCACTTGCACCGTCGCGCCCCCGGACAAGTGCAGCGCTCCCGTCTGCGGATCGAACGCCGCGAATTGGTCGCCGAGCGCAGCCACCTGGACGCTTTTCAGCGCCGGCACGGTGCCCGTCACTGGTGCACCGAACCCCATGCCAGCCGCCGGCACCCGCATCGTCGCGCCGTTCACGCCGACCACGTCGATCGACCCATCGGACGACACGCTCATGGCGGCCACTGTCGGGTCGGGCAGTTCGGCGAGCGGTTTCGCATTTGGGTCGAGCGGGGTCAGATCTTGGTAGCCGTTCGTCTTCTCGGTGCGGATCGCCCACAGCTTGCCCGTCGACTCGTCCAGCACCGCCAACGTCCCGCCGCGCATGTCGACCGCGGATTTCGCGGGCAGCGGCATGGGCTGCTCCACGTTGGCTGCGGCGAGCGCCGAGTCTACGGCGACCAGTTGCGTCGGGTTCTGCGCGCCGTCCACCGCCACGACGCGGTTGCCCTCCTGCAGGACGTCCAACTGCGGCGGCGCGTCCCGGAACGGGCCAAAACCCGCGTCGATCACCGACGCCGACTTGTTGAACCGGCCCACCATCTGGTCGCGGTCACTCGACGTCCAGATGCCCGAGTTGTTCAGATCCGGGCGCTGCACACTGTTGCCGACCGCGGCGACCGCATACGCCGCGACGACCGCGGTCGCGACGGCAACCGCCGTCACCGGCACTACGCGACGCACCAGCGACCCAATCCGCATGCGAACCCCCAGGTGTACGCCCCCGACCAAGAATGTGCCCCACATTCCTTCGCAAGGCTAGTAGCAACCCGCAACCGGCGTCATCTTGGGCGGACGGGAACCATATCCCACCCGCGACGCTGCGGTTGGCTGCGCGAAACTGATAACAGCCTCACCGCGGGGTACTTCGAGGCGCTCACCGCCTATCGGCATGGCGATGCGCTGCCAATCGTCCAACGCTTTGCCGACGCGAGCCGCTTCGCGGCCACCAGCGGCCGACGGCTGATCGACTCCATCACCGACCGACTCGACGCCGACAAGGTGCTTCTCGCCGGGTTGCGCCCCCACGCGACCGCATGGCGCGTGCTGCCTTGGCTCGCCGCCCATCCCGTCCTGAACGCCCGGCTACTCGTGGACGACCTGCGCCTCACCGATGTCGCTGCGCAGCGCGTCCTGGCCCAGTTGACTCAAGCAGGGGTCCTCACCGAGCGCACGGGCCATCGCCGGAATCGAATCTGGCAGCATGGCGGCATCCTTGCAATCCTGGACGATTACGCGGCGTCCCTGCGACGGCAATGAGCGGCGCAGACCCAGGAACCCGAATCGCGGCGCAGCCAGCGGGCCACGACCATCGCTCAGAAGCACTTGGACGCGTAGAACGGGTCGGGCATCGTGCCGTTCGCCCGGACGACCTTCACCTCGAAGCAGCGGTCCTTCTTCGCCTCGGACGCCGCGAGGGTGATCGTCGGCTTCGTTAGCGGCGGATTGGCCGTCGTCTGGTCACTCCAGCGCCAGCTGAAGGTGTCGCCCGCCTCGGGATACTCATACGTCCAGGAGATCGTGATCTTGTCGCCTTTGCGTTCCGGCGTCGCGAAGACGATCTTGCCCGGCGGGGCGCCATCCCCCAGCGGCGGTGGACTGGTCGTCGTTGGTGACGGGCTCGGCGGATCAACCGCCTTCGTCTGACCCTGCATGAGCCAAACGCCGACACCGACGATCACAGCGATCACCACGACCGCCACCACGGCTATCCACCAACGCGGACGAGACGGGCCCAGTTCCGGCACCTCCGGAGCCTGAACCTGTTCAGCGACCTGCCGCAGGCGCGTGGGCTCGGGTGGGGCCGCTGGATTGGCCGCCGCAGCCGGAACCGCGCCCACCCGGGGCAGCGCCGCCGCCTGCGCGCCGGCCAGAGTCGCGGGCCGCATGCGCGTCTTGTCGTCAGCAGGGGCGGCCGGCGCCGGCTCAACCGTCTGCTCGTCCGCGAGCACGATGGGCGTGCGCGGGTACCGCAGTTCCTGCTCGATTCCTTGCAGCGACCGGACGAACGTCAGCATGGACGCCGGCCGCGCCGCCGGATTCGGCGCCATCGCCGCGCGCAACAGGTTGTCGAGGGACGCCGGAACGTCCGGGCGTCCGGTGGACGGGGGCGGCAGATCCCGGATGCGCCGCATCAAGGCGAAATGCGAGTTGTCACCGCCGGTGATCTCGAATGGCGACCGTCCGACCAGCAGATGCCACAAGGTCGCGGCCAGCGAATACACGTCCGACCGGACGGACGCGGCCGCGGTCGCGTACAGAATCTCCGGCGGCGACCACGGGACCGACACCCCCGTGTCGGCGTCCCGGTCGGTGGATGTCTGCGCGGCGATGCCGAAGTCGGTCAGGCCGGGGTTGCCGTACTTGTCCGTCAGGATGTTGGCCGGCTTGATGTCGCGGTGCAGCAGCCCGGCGCGATGGGCCGTTTCGAGCGCGCTGCCGATCTGGATGCCGACCCGCAGCACCTCCGCCACCGGCAGCCGCTCCTGCTTGGCCCGCTCCGCGTAACTCGCCCGCGGGTAATACATCATTACGATGAACTGGCGTCCACCCGTCGTCCGGCCCACCGAATAGACCGGGACGATGTGCGGGTGCTCCAGGCGGGCCATCGCGTTCGCCTCGGCGCGGAACTGCTCGGCCGCAGCGGACGACAGACTGGTCTCGCGCATCACTTTGACGGCCACCTGGCGCGCCGGCATGGCCTGGTCGTACAGATAAACATCGGCGTAGCCGCCCGAGCCAAGTTTCCGGACGAAAGTCAGGCCCGGGATTTCGGGCGGCGTGACGGGAGCACTCATGGGCACATCACCCCAGCGACCGGAAACATGGGCACACTGTAGCGCCTCGTGCCGACAGGCCACCCAGCCCCGGACGGCTCACGCCTGCCGCGGCAAGCGGGCGGCAAACCCTGCTCAGCAAACCCAACTCCCGGACGGCTCACGACTGCCGCAGCAACACCCGGCAGCGGGCGACGTCGTCGGTCATTTGCGCGATGAGTTCGGGCACGCCCGCGAAACGGATCTGCCCCCGGATGCGCTCGACAAATTCCACCGTTATCGGGACGCCGTACAGCTCCAAATCGTCCCGGTCGAGAACGTATGACTCCACCCGCCGCTGTGCGCCGGCGAAAGTCGGGTTCGTGCCCACCGAGATCGCGGCCGGCCAGCGCGGCGCGTCCTTTATGTCGCGGCGCCAGACCCAGCCCGCGTACACCCCGTCCGCCGGGCAGGCCCGGTTGGGCGGGACGGCGAGATTCGCCGTCGGAAAACCCATCGCTTTGCCACGCCGGTCGCCCGTCGCCACGCGTCCCCGGAAGCGGAACGGCCGGCCCAGATGCTCCCCCGCCCGCCGGACGTCGCCATCCTCCAGCGCGTCGCGGATCAGCGACGAGCAGGTCTCCTCGTCACCGAACCGGACGAGCGGCAGCGCGTCCACCGCGAACCGTCCGGCGGCGAGTTCCCGCATGGTTTGGGCGGTGCCGGCGGCGTCCTTGCCGAAACGGAAATTCTCCCCCACGACGACCCGCACCGGGTTCAGCGGCAGCAAGACTTCCTCGACGAAACGCGCCGCCGACCAGGCCGCGAACGCCGACGAGAAGTCGATCACCTCTACCCGGCTGGCGCCGGCCTGCTGCAGCAGCTCGATGCGTCCTTTCAGACTGGTGAGCAGCTTCGGCGAGCTCTCCGGGTGCAGCACGCTCATGGGATGCGGCCAGAACGTCACCACCACCAGCGGGAGGTCCGGCTCGCGCCGGCGCGCCTCGTCCAAGACGGCACGGTGCCCCGGGTGCACCCCGTCGAAGTTGCCGATGACGACGACCGTTCCGGTCACCGTTACCTCCCTCGTCTCGCGTGAATAGCTGCCGCGGGTTGAGCTTGTCGCAACCTTGGAGCTTTCAAGAACACGATGGTAGCGTTGCCATCCCGGCAGCCGAAACGAGGACGGCCGTCCCGCCCGGAATAGACCGTCCCGCCCGAATCAATAAACCGTGTACCCGCCGTCGATCACCAAAACGGAACCCGTGATGAAGGACGCCGCATCGCCCGCCAGGAACACCACGGCCGGCGCCACTTCCTCGGGCGTCGCAAACCGCTGCTGCGGCGCGTCCTCGATCCAATACCGCTGGAATTCGGGACGGTCGACCGGCGCCATGTCCGTCTGGACGTAGCCGGGGGCGACCGCGTTCACCCGGATTCCGAGAGGCGCCCATTCGGCGGCCAAAGACTTGGTGAGTTGATGCACCGCCGCTTTGGACGAGTTGTACGCCGGCTGCATTTGCGGACGATTGACGATCATCGCGGAAATGGAGCCAATGTTGACGATCGATCCCCCGTGCCCGGCCTCTTTCATATGCGCGCCGACCGCGATCGACGTCTTCCACAGGGCCCGGACGTTGAGGTTGTACACGTCGTCCCATTGCTCGTCCGTCACATTCCACGACTCATTGTGGTAACAAACACCCGCGTTATTGACGAGAATGTCGATGCCGCCCAGCTGCACTATGGCGTCGGTCACCATGCAGATGATGTCGGCCTCTTTGGTGATATCGGCCGTGACCGCCGTCACCGCAAGCCCCTTCTGCGTCGCTTCGGCGACCATTTCCGCATTCCGCTGTGCGTTCCGGCCGGAAATGACCACACTGGCCCCCGCCTCAGCGAGCGCGATTGCGAACGCCCGGCCCAATCCCCGGTTCCCACCGGTCACCAGCGCGCGTTTCCCCGCGAGACTGAACACATCCAGACTCATTTCCCGTTCCTCTCCGTTTTGAACTCAGCCTTGTTTTGGACCCCGTCTTCAGGTTAGCCGGATCGTTGGACGCCTTACTCCGCGCTCGCGCGTTTGACCGACGGCAACGCCAGAATCGACTGCGCCAGCCCCACATCGACAACTATCTCGTTGACGATGCGAGCGTGACTGATCGCCATCACAGCCTCGGCCTTGCGCGCGTCGCTGACGACCGCGATGACCCGCGGGGTCCGGCGGAGTTGCTCAACGCTCACCGAGAGGCAATGACGCGCGAACCGCATATCGACAACGGCCCCGTCGCGCCCGAAAGGGATGCCGCAGATCTCGGCCTGGGCGCCCGCGGCCAGCAGCGATTTCATCGTCTCGGACGGAATGTGGTCGAGCGTCTGGGTGATGCGCGGACGCAACGAGCCGACCGCCACAACCGCCGTCGTCAGATGGTCATAGGCCCGGATGACGTCGGCGGCCTCTGGCTGACGGCGCAACACATCGGCGGCGTGCGCGTCCGGCACGTAGAACGGAGCGAACATCACCCGCGGGGTACGGCCGCTGAGCAGCGCGGCCCGGCGCGCCAACTCCATGGCGGAGTGCTGCGCGTCGGAACCGATACTTCCCGTCAACTGGACGATATCCACCGGCGGCAGGTGCTCGAGGTCCTCGATCATCGTCGTCACAGTTCGGCCCCAGCCGATGCCCAGAACCTCGTCCGCGCGCAACGTCTCGCTCAGGTATGCCCCCGTCGCATGGCCCACCGCCGCCCGCACGTCTGCGACCGTCCCGTAGGCCTCGATCACTTGCGCGCGTGACAAGCCGAGATGCTCGCACACCCGGGCCGAAAGCTCCGGCAAGACGCCGCCGGTGTTGATGGTAATCGTCACCAACCCGGTCTCGCGGGCCTCTTTCAGGAGCCGGGCGACGACGAATCGCGATATTCCGAGTTCGTCGGCGATCTCCAGTTTCGATTTGTTCTGCAGGTAATGCGCGCGCGCCACCGCGATCATGTCGCGACGCCTGGACGTGACATGATCAGGATTGTGCGGCATACGTAATCCCTCCGCCTTCCAGCAGCGCGGCACTCGCGCCTATGGGTAGACGATCGATTTGAGATTCATCGGGTCGCGGTCGCTGTTTAGCGCCTCCTCGACATGATCCAGGTCGAATTTCTTCGTCACGAGCGCGTCCAGATCGACCTGACCAGACGAGACGAGGTGTATCGCCGTCGGCCACGTGTCCACGTACCGGAAGATGCCAGTCACACAGATCTCCAGATTCGCGATCTGCGAAACCGGCAACACCATGTCTGGCTTGCCCATCCCGACGAGAACGGCCGTGCCCAACGGACGCACACACTTGATGCCGGAATATACCGCCGATTCGGATCCGGTCGCGTCGACGAATGCGTTGACGTCCAACCCGAGGGCGGCAACGTCCTCGGCGACAGGGTCGATGACGCGGGTGACGCCGAACGTGAGCGCGCGCTCGCGTTTTTCGGGAACGAGGTCACTCACGATGATCTCTGCGGCGCCAAATGCCTTGGCGGTCTGCGCGCAGATGATACCGATCGGCCCGGCGCCCGCGATGAAAATGCTGTCGCCCGGCATGATATGTGCCTTGCGCATCGTGGTTATCGCCACCGACAAGGGCTCACACAGCGCGGCCGCCTCGAAAGACATCGAGTCCGGAATGGGAAATGCGAAATGGCTTTGAATCAAGACATACTCGCAAAAGGCGCCATCAATGGGCGGCGTCGCATAAAACTCGATCGCGGGGCAAAGGTTGTACGCGCCGGAGCGGCATTCCCGACAACGCCCGCACGACCGTTGCGGTTCGATGGCGACGCGCTGCCCGATCCGGTCAGCGGAAACGTCCGACCCGACGGCCACGATGGTGCCACTGGCCTCGTGGCCGAGAATGAGTGGCTTGTCGACGACGAAGTCGCCGATGCGGCCCTCGCGATAGTAATGAACATCGGAGCCACAGACTCCGACCGCCGCCACTTTGATGAGCACCTGATCGGCGTCCGGCACCGGGACAGCGCGGTCTTCGACCGTGAGTCTTCCTTGTCCCAGCAGAACTGATGCGCGCATCGTTTGTTTGTCCATGTCCACGTCCTTGGTAGTTGGGTAACCGGCAGGTGCGAGCACTCGCAACCCATGTGGCGATGGGCGGCCGGCCCGGATTGCCGACCGGCCGCCCACCCTCGTCATCACTGAATAAGACCGGCCTTCTTGTACATGTCGACATACTGCTGCGCGTTGGTCTTATCAACCAGCGGCGCCGGGATGTTGTCGGTCACCGTGGTCTTCGCACCCGTCAGCAGATCGTGCATCGCCTGCATGTTCAGCTTGGCCAAGTCGCCCGCCGACTGCAGGACTGTTCCCGTCAGCGTTCCGGCGACCACCGCCTGCACGCCTTCGGGCGTGGCGTCATATCCGTACACCTGCATCGACTTGAACTTGTCGTTGCCCTTGACGGCCTCGAGCGCCCCGAGAGCCATGTTGTCGTTCATCGAAATCACTGCGCCGATGTTCGGCTCGGCGACAGACCAGGTTTCCATGAGCGCCATCGCCTCGTCCTTATTCCAGTTCGCGATGTCTTCTTTGACGATCTTCACATCGGAACGCTTGGAGAAGAACGAATCTTGCCAAGCCTTGCGCCGCTCGGTCGCGTGGAAGTTGCCGGCTGGCCCGTTCAGCACAACGACTTTGGCGTTCTGCGGGATCTGGGTGACGGCCACCTTGGCGAGGCCGGTGGCACCGTCGTACGGGTTCTGGTCAATCGTCGACGCCCCATTGATGCCATCGATCTTCGGATTGGTCGTGATCGTCTTCAGACCGGCGTCCGCCGCCTTTTGGACGTATGGCTTCTGTGCGTCGCCATTGTTGGGTTGAATGATGATGCCATCGAATTTGTTGGTGATGGCATTCTCAATCATCCCGTTTTCAGTGTTGTCGTCGGCATTCCCGTCGAACACCTCCAGCTTGATGTCTGTGTACGTTGCGGCTGCCGCCTTCATCTCGTTGGCAAGCCAGGACGCGAAGGTGTCGGTCTGGGCGCGCGCGACGTATGCGACGCGGAACGTCTTCGCCCCGCCCGGGGCCGCAGCCGATGCCGAAGTATCGCCTGCGGGCGCTGGCGCCGAACTAGGGGTCGCAGACCCTCCGCAGGCGGCGAGTGAGAGACTGGCCGCAACCACGAATGCAGCCATGCCGAGCAGTTTCTTGTGGATCATTGTCCTCTTCCTTGTTGTGTTCGTGCCGGATACCGGTTTTGATCTGAACCCGCGCCGCCCAACTGCGAGCGTCCAGAAACTTACGAAAATGCGACTCGCCCGGCACTCAACCGAGCCGCTTTCCCCCATCTACTTCCTAGCCCCTACCGCCAGGACTCAACCGGCGCCGTGGGCGGCGGCGGCGGTGTGGAGCCCTCCTTCAGAATCACGCGCACTTTCCGGCCCTGTTTGCTGCGGATGTCCCACATCACGGCCACCGCGATAATGACGCCCTTTACGATCTGCTGAATGTACGACTGGACGCCCGTCAGCGTCATGATGTTGTTGAGCAGTCCGATGATCAGCGAGCCCGCCAGCGTGCCCAGAGTCGTCCCGATGCCGCCGGTGAAACTCGTTCCGCCCACGATCGCCGAGGTGATGCCCTCCATTTCATAACCGACGGCCGCGCCCGGCTGTCCCGAATTCAGCCGCGACATAAAAAGAACACCGGCGAACCCAACCAAGATGCCGTTGAAGATGAAAACCTTGTACTTCGACTTCTCCAGCGAAATACCCGACGCGCGCGCGGCCAAATCGTTGCCGCCCATCGCGTACAGCGATCTGCCGTACTTGGTCTGCGTCATGAAATACGCCACCACAAGTGTGATCAGCACCAGCGCGATGACGGGAATTGGCAAGAAACCCAACTGCCCCTGCCCGAGCCAGGTGAACTCGCCCAGTTGCGTCACGTTCTGGCCCCCCGTGTACAGCAGGACGGTGCCCCGCGCGACCATCGACATCGCCAGCGTGGCTATGAATGCGGGGACGGCGAAGTTCGCCACCATGACCGCACTCAATAGGTTTATCGCGACGCCGATGGCGATTCCCACGAGGACCGCGACGGACAACGCGACCACCGGACCGGCCTGCGGCGCAATGCCTTTGTAGACAACCGTCCCCATGACGCCCGTCAGCGCGATCACCGAACCGGCGGACAGATCGATATGCCCAGAGATGATCAGCATCATCGCGCCGTAGGCGAGGATCGTCGTCACGGTCACTTGCCGAATGATGTTGATGATGTTGTCGGAGCCAAGAAAGTTCGGGCTCAAGAAACTCGACGCGATGAACAACAGGATGAGCACAGCAAAGATGGAGTACTTACCCAGGTCGATCTTGCTAAATGTATCTTTCATCGAGACCTCAGCTCAGTCCAGCTCGCTCATGGCATATTTCAAAATGACTTCCTGGGAAAAGTCCGCGCGCGAAATCTCGCCCGTCATGCGCCCCTGCGACATGACGAACACGCGGTCGCACATTCCCAATACCTCGGGCAATTCCGAGCTGATCATGAGGATTCCCTTTCCCTGCTCGGCGAGTTCTATCATCAGCTTGTAAATCTCATACTTGGCGCCGACGTCGATGCCGCGCGTCGGCTCGTCCAACAGCAGAACGATCGGGTCGGTGAGCAGCCACTTGGCGAATAGCACCTTCTGTTGGTTACCGCCCGACAACGCCTGTATCAAGGTCTCTAGGCTTGGAGTGCGCACATTCATGCGCGCGAAATAGTCCTCGACGAGGCGGACTTCGGCCCCGTTGTGGCTGCGACCGCCGAAAATGATTCTGCTCAACGCGGCAAGCGTCGCGTTCTTCTTGACACTGAGCTTTGGGACGATTCCATAGAGGCGCCGGTCTTCCGACAGCATCGCGATGCCGGCCTTGATCGCGCGTTCGGGCGTTCCGAGCCGCACGGGGGTGCCGTGGACTTCCACCGTCCCCGCGTCCAGGGGATCCAGGCCAAAGACAGACCGGACCA
>Ga0209629_10003602_pt1 | contig 11160 bp, 10 predicted proteins | sample TergutCu122P5_FD_187286 | JGI IMG/M metagenome (GOLD analysis project Ga0209629, IMG submission 187286) | Cubitermes ugandensis P5 segment gut microbial communities from Kakamega Forest, Kenya - Cu122 P5 (SPAdes) (version 2) | ecosystem: Host-associated > Arthropoda: Insects > Digestive system...
GGCCTCATCGCGCACCACGAGAATGAGCTTGCAGTGGGTTTTCAGGCCGACCATGCCATAGACGACGTGAACGCCGAACTTCTCGAGCTTGCGGGCCCACGCGATGTTGGCCTGCTCGTCGAAGCGCGCCTTGATTTCGACGATGGCCAACACCTGCTTGCCCGCCTTGGCGGCCTCGATCAGGGCGTCGACGACCGGCGAGTCCCCGCTGGTGCGATAGAGCGTCAGCTTGATCGCCAAGACCTTGGGATCTGCGGCCGCCTGTTCGACGAAGCGCTGCACACTGGTGGCGAACGAGTCGTACGGGTGGTGCAGCAACACGTCGCGCTTTTGCAGCGCCGTGAAGACGTCGGCCGAGCGCGCGGTTTCGACCTCGGCCAGGTGCGGATGCGTCTTCGGCAGGAAATTCGGGTATTTCAGGTCCTCGCGGTCGAGTTCGTCGAGAGCGAACAGCCCCGTCAGATCGATCGGGCCGCGCAGCCGGAACACCTCGCGGTCGGTGACCCCCAATTGCCGCACCAGCATGGACAGCATTTCGTCGTCGATGTCCTGCTGCACCTCCAGCCGCACCGGCGGACGTCCGATCTTGCGCCGCAAGACCTCGGTTTCCAGGGCGTACAGCAGGTTTTCGGCGTCGTCTTCTTCGACCTCGATATCCTCGTTGCGGGTGACGCGAAATGTCGTATGGTGCAGTATCTGCATGCCCGTGAACACCTGGTCCAGGTGGTGGATGATCAGCTCCTCCAGCGCGATGTAGCGCCCTTCCGACAGCGCCAGGAAACGATCGAGCAGCGACGGCACCTTGATGCGCGCGAATTGACGGGCGCCGGTCGATGGATTGCGCAACAGCACGGCGATGTTCAGGCTGAGCCCGGAGATATACGGAAACGGGTGCGATGGGTCGACCGTCAAGGGGGTCAGCACCGGGAAGACGCGCTCGGAGAACAGATCGTGCATCCTAGTCTGCTCGTCGGCGGTCAATTCGTCCCAGTTCAGCAGCTCGATGCCGTGCCGGCGCAGCTCCGGCGACACGTGGTCGAAGAACACGGCCTGCTGATCGTCGACGATCGCGTGGGCCCGGTTGAGTATGGCGGCGTGCAGTTCGCGTGGTCCCATGCCGTTGGCGGCCGCGACGGCCACGCCGGCGTCGATGCGGCGCTTGAGTCCCGCCACGCGCACCATGAAGAACTCGTCGAGGTTGGACGAGAAGATCGCCAGGAACTTCGCGCGTTCCAGCAGCGGCACGCGCAGGGAGTCCTTGGCCAGGTCGAGCACGCGATTGTTGAACGCCAGCCAGCCCAGCTCGCGGTCGCCGTAGCGATCGGGTGGCAGCTCGTCCAGGCCGGGCGCGGCAACCGGCGCGGATGGCGACGCGACCGACGCCGCTTCCATCACGTCTGTTACCTCATCCACGATTGCCTCCTTCGCCGTTGTCCGGTGCGCGGTCCGGACTGAAACGGTATCCCACGTTGCGCACGGTCTGGATGTAATGCTCCAGCCGCGACCCCAGTTTCGCCCGCAGGCGCCGGATGTGCACGTCAACGGTGCGCGTGCCTCCGTAGTAATCGTAGCCCCAGACGTCGGACAACAACTGCTCGCGGGTCAGGACGCGGCCTTCGTGCGACACCATGTACTTCAGCAGCTCGAATTCGGTGTACGTCAAGTCGATGGCCCGTCCGCTCGCCGTCACCGTGTAGCTGGCGTCGTCGATTGTCAGCGGCCCGGCGACGATCGACGATGACGCCGGCGCGGCCTCCAGAAGCAGACGCACGCGGGCATCCATCTCGGCGGCGGTCGCCGTCTCGACGACGAAATCGTCGATGCCCCAGCCGCTCGTCAGTACGGGCAGCGATACCACCGGCACGACGAGCAGGACGCGGTGCTGGCCGGCACCGACGAGCAGTTGGCACGTCGTGCGCGCCGGCATCAGATCGGCCCGCCCGTCGACAACGACGAGGTCGATCGACCCCTTGAAACTGAGAGCGGCGTCGGCGCCGACGACCGGAATCACCTCGTGCGGCAGCATGTCGAGCGCGGGCAACGTGGCATTCGACCGCAACCCGGCCGGGCTGACCAACAGAATGCGCGCCACGTTCGCCCCACTCTCGATTCCTCGTCCCCACACTACCGGCTGGGCCCTGCCCTTCCGGCAGTGGCTCGAGCACCGGCGACACCATGGAATAGGCTTATGGCCCTAAGGAGTCGCCATGACAATCGATCACGCCCGCGCGGCCGCCGCTGTCAGGGAGTTCCTGAGCGCGATCGGCGAGGACCCCGACCGGCCCGGTTTGGCCGATACCCCCAAGCGCGTGGCACGGGCCTGCGACGAGATCTTCGCCGGGCTCGGGCGCGATCCCGCCGACGTGCTGGACAAGACGTTCGACGCCAGCCACGACGAGATGGTGCTCGTGCGCGAGATCGAGCTGCACTCGATCTGCGAGCATCACCTGCTGCCCTTCCACGGCGTCGCCCATGTCGCCTACATTCCGCCGGAGGACGGCCGGATCGCCGGGCTCAGCAAGCTGGCTCGCCTGGTCGATCTGTACGCCCGGCGCCCCCAGGTGCAGGAACGCCTGACCACCCAGATAGCCGATGCGCTGACGGATCGCCTGGGCGTGCGCGGCGCGCTGGTGGTGCTCGACTGCGAGCACCTTTGCATGACGATGCGAGGCGTCAAGAAACCGGGGTCGCGCACCGTCACGTCGGCCGTTCGTGGCCTGCTGCGCAATCCCGCCACGCGGGCCGAGGCCATGAGCCTGATCACGGGCAGCCGATGATTGACCCCCCGGAGGAGACAACTGCCGACGACCGCACCACCATGCGTCCGTGGCGCGGGGAGACCCTGATCATGGGCATCGTGAATGTGACGCCTGATTCGTTCTCCGACGGCGGACAATGGCTCGACCCGGTGGCCGCCATCGACCACGGGTTCGCCCTCGTCGACGACGGGGCCGACATGCTCGACGTGGGGGCGGAATCCACGCGGCCCGGTTTCGAGCCCGTCACGCCGGCCCAGCAGATCAGCCGCTTGAAGCCTGTGGTGGAGCGATTGGCCGAGGCGGGTGTGCCGCTGTCCGTCGACACCCGCAGTGCGGAAGTCGCGAGCATGGCCCTTGCTTGCGGCGCCACGATCGTCAACGACGTCTCGGGCGGCCAATACGACCCCGCCATGTTGCCGCTGGTGGCCGCGGCCGGCGTCGATTTCGTCTGCCAATCATGGCGCCGGCCGGATGTCACGAGCCTGCGCGGCGTCGGCAGTGGGCCGTTCGACGAATTGCTTTGGCGGCGCGACGCCTGCCTCGACGCGGGGATCGCCGTGGATCACATCATCCTGGATCCGGGCGTCGGTTTCGGAAGTGGCGCCGAGGACGATTGGGCGGTCTTGGCCGATATCGCGGCTCTGACGGACACCGGGCACAGGGTATTGGTCGGAGCCTCCCGCAAACGATTCCTCGCCACGCCTGGTGACAGCCCGGCCGACCGCGACCCGGCCGCGGCCGCCGTCACCGCCTGGTGTGCGGAACGCGGCGTCTGGGCGGTGCGCGTGCACTCGGTCGGGATTCACCGGCAGGCCATCCGGGTGATCAGGCGCCTGGCCGGGGAGCGGGCGTGACATGACAGCCATATCGATCACGGGCATCTCCGCCATCGGCTTTCACGGCGTGCTGCCGGCGGAACGCGAGCACGGCCAGCGCTTTGTCGTGGACGTCACGATGCGTTTGCCGCAACCGCGACGCGACGACCTCGACGCCACGGTCGATTACTCGGCCGTCGCCCGGGCCGTCGTCGCGGAAATAACCGGCCAACCCGCGGCCTTGATCGAAACGGTGGCCGAGCGCATTGCCGACGACCTTCTGCTGACCTGGCCGGTGCTCCGCAGCGTGCGCGTGACCGTCCACAAGCCCGAGGCTCCCATTGGAGTGCCATTCACGGATGTGTCGTGCCGGGTACGCCGCGCTCGCGGGTCGCATCCGGTCACTCCGTTCGTGTTGAGTCTTGGCGCCAACCTGGGCGACGCGACCAAGGCGCTGAGGCGCGCCATCGACGCTCTGCGCGCCACTCCGGGAATTTCGCTGACAGCCGCGTCTCACGTCTATCGCACGACCCCGGTCGAGGTCGGCGAGCCGCAACCCGAATACCACAACATGGTGGTCAGCGGCCTGACCACCATGAGCCCCGAAGCCCTGCTGTCGGCAACTTCGGCCATCGAGGAGGCCAACGGTCGCCAACGCCCCCACCCCCACGCCGCGCGCACCCTAGACATCGACATCGTGTCGATGGGCGACATCGTCCGGGACGATCCCGGCCCGATATTGCCCCACCCCCGAGCGGCCCACCGGGCATTCGTGCTGATTCCCTGGCTCGAAATCGATCCGAAAGCCCGGCTTCCACAGGGAAGCGCCGCCGATCTGGTGACTCACACCGACGCCAGTGGCGTCACGCAAATCGCGGACAATTGAATCGGCCGACATCGGTCGCAATTGGCTGCATTTCCAGAGGAAACCATCTATACTCATTTGCAGTGGTTCTCATGGTGGCCAGAAATCCGGCCACTTCGTGAGTATGTAAGCCCCAATCGGAGGAGTTCAATCAATGGCTACCAAGACCATCATCACCAAGGTGGACGACATCGACGGCTCGCCGGCCGATGCGACGTACACATTCAGCTGGCAGGGTAACAAGTATCGCGTCGACCTGTCCAAGGCACACGCCGCCGAGCTCAAGGCGGACATGGCCAAGTGGATCAAGATAGGCAGGCGCGTTCGCACCGAGGCCCGCCCGGCCGCCGCGAAGACGGCCGTCACGGTCGCCGCCAAACCCGCCGCCAAACCAGCCGCGAAGGCCGCCGCCAAACCAGCCAAGGCCGCCGCGAAATCCGCCGCGAAGCCGGCACCGAAGGCTGTCAAGCCCGCCGTGAAGACTGCCGCCAAGCCGGCTCGCGCCACCAAGACCACCCGCCGTACCACCGGCCGCCGCCGCGTGGCCGCCAAGAAGACCGGGCCGAGCCCGGCGGAAATCAGGGCCTGGGCGATGTCGCAGGGCATCAAGGTGGCCGACCGTGGCCGCTTGGCGCCGGCCCTGGTCGAGCAGTACGTCAAGGCTCATGCCGCCCCGGTGGTGGGGACGATTCGCGAAGATGTGTCGCGCGTCGAGGCCACCCACGTCGGCATGCCGTACTTCGGCATGTCGCACATCGGCTGACGACAGACTCCAAGCAGTGGCCCCGGGAACATTTCCGGGGCCACTGTTGTTGTGCCGATTGCGTCCCGCCAAGCCGGGGTCCATCGCCGATTCGCATGCGAGTCGCGTCGGGCCCCGGCCAGACGCGACCAGGCGCCGGGTAAACTGTCGGTGGAAGCGTCGTGCCGCACGCCGGACGATGCTCCAGAGGTGAGGAGATAGACCCAGTGTTTGAGCGCTTTACCGACCGAGCACGTCGTGTCATCGTTTTGGCCCAGGATGAGGCCAAGATGATGAACCACAAGTACATCGGCACCGAGCACATCCTGCTCGGCCTGATTCACGAGGGCGAAGGCGTCGCCGCCCAGGCGCTGGACCAGCTTGGCGTCACGCTCGAGAAGGTGCGCACGCAGCTCGAGGAGATGATCGGTCACGGCCCGGAGGCGCCGACCGGCCACATCCCCTTCACGCCCCGCGCCAAGAAGGTCCTCGAGCTGTCGCTGCGCGAGGCGCTGCAGATGAACCACAGCTACATCGGCACCGAGCACGTGCTGCTCGGCCTGGTGCGCGAGGGTGAGGGTGTCGCGGCGCAGGTGCTCATCAAGCTGGGCGTCGACCTCGGCCGCGTCCGCAGCACTGTGATGCAGCTCATGCAGGGCTACCAGGAGAATGAGCCCCGGAACCCCGAACCGGTCGAGGTGGGGGCCAGCGTCGGCGGTCGCACGGGCGCCAATCCCCAGGGCAATTCGGTCCTCGACCAGTTCGGCCGCAACCTGACGCAGGCGGCGCGGGAGAACAAGCTCGACCCGGTCATCGGGCGCGAGAAAGAGATCGAACGCGTCATGACTGTGCTGAGCCGGCGCACGAAGAACAATCCCGTGCTGATCGGCCAGCCCGGGGTCGGCAAGACGGCCGTCGTCGAGGGCCTGGCTCAGGCCATCGTGCGGGGCGACGTGCCGGAGACGCTGAAAGACAAGCAGATCTACACGCTGGATCTGGGTGCGCTGATCGCGGGCTCCCGCTACCGCGGTGATTTCGAGGAACGTCTCAAGAAGGTGCTCAAGGAAATCAAGACGCGCGGCGACATCATGCTGTTCATCGACGAGATCCACACGCTGGTCGGGGCCGGCGCGGCCGAGGGGGCCGTCGACGCGTCGTCCATCCTCAAGCCCATGCTGGCCCGCGGCGAATTGCAGACGATCGGCGCCACCACGCTGGACGAATACCGCAAGCACATCGAAAAGGACGCCGCCCTCGAGCGTCGCTTCCAGCCGATCCAGGTGGAGCAGCCGTCGATCGCCTTGACGATCGACATCCTGAAGGGCCTCCGCGACCGCTACGAGGCGCACCACCGCGTCACGATCACCGATGACGCCTTGGTGGCGGCAGCCAACCTGGCCGATCGCTACATCCAGGATCGTTTCCTGCCCGACAAGGCCATCGATCTGATCGACGAGGCTGGCGCCCGCATGCGCATCTCGCGCATGACGGCCCCGCCCGACCTGCGGGAGATCGACGAGAAGATCGCGGCGGTGCGTGGCCAGAAGGAGGCCGCTATCGACGCCCAGGACTTCGAGGTGGCGGCCCGTTTCCGCGACGAGGAACGCGTGCTGTCGGAGAAGCGCGTGGAGCAGGAGAAGGCCTGGCACGAGGGCGAGGACGACACGCCGGCGGTCGTCACCGAGGAGGAAATCGCCCAGGTGCTGTCGTCGACGACCGGCGTGCCCGTGTCGCGCCTGACCGAAGAGGAGTCGGCCCGTCTGCTGCAGATGGAGGCCGAGATCGGCAAGCGGTACATCGGGCAGAACGACGCCGTCCGGGCGCTGGCCCGGTCGATTCGCCGCACCCGGGCCGGCCTCAAGGATCCGAAGCGCCCCAGCGGATCGTTCATCTTCGCCGGCCCGTCCGGCGTCGGCAAGACGGAACTGACCAAGGCGCTGACGGAGTTCCTGTTCGGCGACGAGGACGCGCTGATCACGCTGGACATGAGCGAGTATTCCGAGAAGCACACCGCGTCGCGCATGTTCGGTTCGCCGCCGGGCTACGTCGGCTACGAGGAGGGCGGCCAGCTGACCGAAAAGGTGCGCCGCAAGCCGTTCTCGGTGGTGCTGTTCGACGAGATCGAGAAGGCCCACCCGGACATCTTCAACTCGCTGCTGCAGATCCTGGACGAGGGACGTCTGACCGACGCGCAGGGCCGGGTCGTGGACTTCAAGAACACGGTCATCGTGATGACCACGAACCTGGGAACGCGCGACATCTCGAAGGGCGTCAATCTGGGCTTCTCCCGGGCCGGTGACGAGGCGACCAGCTACGAGACGATGAAGGCCAAGGTGACGGACGAGCTCAAGCAGCACTTCCGCCCCGAGTTCCTGAACCGCGTCGACGAGGTCATCGTCTTCCACCAGTTGAGCACGGAGGACATCGAGAACATCGTCGACCTCATGGTGGCCCAGCTGGAGACGCGCCTGGCCGACCGCGACATGGGCATCGAGTTGACCCCCGCCGCCAAGGCGCTGATCGCCAAGCGGGGCTATGACCCGGTGCTGGGCGCCCGCCCGCTGCGCCGGGCCATCCAGCGGGACATCGAAGACCCCATCGCTGAGCGCATCCTGTACTCCGAACTGACGCCGGGATCCATCGTGCTGGTCGACGTGCCCGCCGAGGATGCCGCGCTGCCTGGGGAGGAGATCTTCACGTTCACCGGCACGCCCAAGGGCGACACGTCTGACGCCGTGCCCCTGGACCCCGTGGCGGCTCCCTCCGCGTGACCCGGGAACATAACGACCGGACCGATGGTTGCACAAGCGTTGGGTGTCCCGCGTCCCGCACCCAGGCAGAACTCCTCACAATTTTGAAAGCCAATCGAAAGGACACCCCATGAGCGCCGCTCAACCCACCAAACTTCCCAGGCTCCTGGCGTGGCTCGTCGCCGCGATCGGCGTCATCATGCTGGTCGCCGGCCTGGCCGTATACGGAGTCACGTCTGCCCAGTTGCGCTCCCAGGACATCAAGGTCGCCGCCGTCTCGGCCGACGCGCCGGGTGCGATGGCCGGCAAGCAGGTCGCCGGCCCGTTCACGGCACTGGCGCAGATCAACGCCATCAAGCATCACACGGCCACCGCCACCGGCGGCAAGACCTACGCGGAGCTGCCGAACGTCGCGACGTCGGACGGCCTGACCTACAACACCGACCTGACGGCCGAGAAATCGACCGACGGGCAGTCCCACGTGAAGGGTGACCCGCTGTCGGCCGCCGACGCGAAGTCGTACTCCTCGCGGGCCCTGGCGCAGCAGAGCTCGTTCCTGCAGGCCTCACTGCTGTTGTCCGTGCTGGCCTTCGGCGTCGCGGCGTTCATCGCCGGCACCGGGCTGACCGTGCTGATCATCGGCTTGGCACTGCTGGCCTTGCTCGGCGCCGCCGCGCGACAGAAGGTTGTGGAGAAGGCAGAGATCCGGACCAAGGAGTAGGAGGTTTGGCCTGAGCCGCCCGGGGGGAGCCGGCTCAGGCCAGACACTCATCACGGAGCCCCCCGGAACCCGAGGAGATATCCAGATGAGACACATCGGCAAAGCATTCGTCGTCGCACTGTTGCTGGGGTTGGTGGCTTGCGGAACGCCAGGCCACCAACCGTCGATGGTCTTGCGCGTCGGGACCCTGCAAACCGACGACCTGTTGCCGCTGTGGGTGGCTGAGCAGCAAGGCCTGATCGCCAACGCGGGCCTGAACGTCGAGATCACCACATTCCAGTCGGCCCAGGAGCAAACGGCCGCCGTCACCGCCGGGCAGATCGACGCGATCATGACGGACATGGTCGTGGGCGCGCAATTGACGGCGTCCGGGGTGCCGATGGTGTTCGTCACCCAGATGCAGGGCGCGCCGGCGGGGGTCGTCGCGGGGCCGGGCACAGGCATCACCCGACCGGCCGACCTGGCCAGCGTCGAGACCGGGTGCGCGTCGCCGACCATCCTCGAGTACATCTACGACAGGGCGCTGCACGACGCCGGCGTGCCGGACGGCCAGATCAAGACCACCGAGATCAAGAAGCTGCCGGTGCGGCTGCAGATGCTGCTGTCGGGCCAGATCAAGGCCGCCGTCCTGCCCTGGACGCTGTACCACCTGGCGCTCGCCCAGGGCGCGGCGCCCGTGCTCGGACCGGGCCAGGTGGGCGGCTACACCTCGACGGTGCTGGCGTTCCGATCGGGCTGGCTGGCCCAGACCGGATCGACCGATTTCGTCGTCAACCTGCTGGGGGCGTGGAATCGGGCCGTCGACGTCGTCAATGCCGACCCGGACGGCCAGCGCGCTCTGCTGGCCGGCAAGGCCAACCTGCCGTCGCCGCTGGACACCACCTACCCGGTGCGGCACTATCCGCAGACCGGCGCACCGCCCACTGCCCAGGTGGACGACGTTCTCACCTGGATGCGCGCCAAGGGCTACCTGACCGGCGATCTGACGTCGGACGACCTGCTTTCCTGGAAGCAGCAGTGAGGCGCCCGCTGACCTACCTGCTGGCCACAGTGTTCGTGCTGGTGGCCTGGCAGTTGCTGGCCTGGGCGATCGGCTCCCCCGCCCTGCCGACGGCCACGCGGGCATTCCAGGCGCTGTGGCAGGCCAAGGCCGCCATTGCGCCGCAGGCGCTGGCGTCGCTGCTGGTCATCGTGTCGTCCACCGTGCTGGGCATGGTGCTCGGGTTGCCGATCGGGCTGGCGCTGGGGCGCCTGCCGGGGTTGGATAGGTTCGCGGCGCCAGTGGTGTTCCTGCTGTACCCGATCCCCAAGGTGGTGTTCGTGCCCGTCCTGCTGGTGCTGCTGGGGCTCGGCAACGCGCCGAAGGTGGTGCTGATCGCCATCGTCGTGTTCTTCCAGACGATCGTGTCGGTGCGCGACGCCGCCCGCGCCGTGCCGAGGGACTTCGTCGACGCGATGGCGGCTCTGGGCATGCGACGCCGTCAGGTGATCGCGCACCTGGTGCTGCCGGCCACCCTGCCGGCGCTGTGCACTGCGGTGCGGGTCAACATCGCGACCGCGATCGCCATCCTTTTCCTGGCCGAGTCGATCGCGGGGTCGAGCGGGCTCGGCTACTACATAGTGCTTATGTGGGGACGCCTGGATTACCCGTCCATGTTCGCCGGCATCATAGCGCTGGCGATTCTGGGCGTCGTGCTTTACGAGGCCGTCGGCGCCGCCGAGCGGCACTGGCTCGGCTGGGCGATCACTTAAAGACGTACGTCATGAGGACAAACGTCACGGCCCCGGCCACGATCAACGCCAGCCCGGCGAGAACCACGATCAGCGATATCTTCCGAAGAAGCCGCCACTTAGCCATCTGGTAGGGCGTCACGGGGTTCAGCGGGTCGAGCAGCACAAGCAGGTGTTCGCCGTCCTTGACGCGCTGCCGCAGCACGCACGGCAGCTCGCTGGTGCCGTCGCGGCCGGGCGGCGTGAACCGCACGATCGGGTGCTCCCCCGCCGCTTGGCCCACGACCTCGGCGGCCGTCGGCACCCAGTTCCTGTTCGGGCGCTCCTTGGGTAGCCCCCGTGTGAGCAGCAGCGACGCCGCCGCGACGAGCACGCCCACGCACGCGATCACAACACCAATCATGCGTTCAGTCTATGCGACAGTCGCCCCGTCAAAGCTGCGGGCCGTCATCTTGACGAAGTCCGGACCCCGTGAGATCAGTGGCGACGCCACCCGACGCTGCCCAGTACTGGCGCAGGTCCTTCAGGGTCGGCTGGCCGGGAGCGGACGACGGCCCCACGGTGGCCCAGGTTGCCTGGGAGCCGAACTGCCAGCCGACGACACGACTGGGTAGGCCCTTCCTGCCCATCGACATCGTCACCAACGGGATCCGCGCCACTGCCGCTCGCATCTTCGTGGCGGTCAGCAGGGTCGCCACGTCGTCGTCGGGGCCGTCCGGGGCTCGCAGGGCCTCAAGGATGCCGGCGGCACGGACGGGCATGACCGCCACCTTGGCG
>Ga0209629_10003603_pt1 | contig 11160 bp, 6 predicted proteins | sample TergutCu122P5_FD_187286 | JGI IMG/M metagenome (GOLD analysis project Ga0209629, IMG submission 187286) | Cubitermes ugandensis P5 segment gut microbial communities from Kakamega Forest, Kenya - Cu122 P5 (SPAdes) (version 2) | ecosystem: Host-associated > Arthropoda: Insects > Digestive system >...
TGCCAACACCATTTCAGCCACTAACCCCATATTTGTAAACGAGATCTCGTCCCCTCCCCTGCACACCTGCATTTAGATCAGACAGATAATTTTTCCTCCGACACTGTATTTCCAACCTGAAGATGGTCGAATTAGGCCGAAACATGTAGTTGGTGAATTATTGTATTTACAAATATAGTTGTGTTTTTGACTGCCATTGTTGATTATTAATGCACTGTAGTTCTAATATAGACTGTGGCAGTTCTGTTGCAACTGCTTTCAGTAGACCTGACCTACAGAGTGTTCCCACAGTACAAGTTCCAAGTCTCATGTCCACTTGCTACTGAATTAGTCATTCCACAGAATGGATTAATGACTGAGGCCTTCTATTACATTTTGCAAGATGCTGCTTTTATGGTTAAGAGTTGTCACCTGTTTTAAAGCTATTCATCTCATTGTGCATTGTACTGTAAAGAATGAATAAACAAATGACCATTGAACATAACAAAGTTTTTATAATACCATTATAGCTAAATGTTTCAACCTTGGGGTAGTTAAGTTGTACAATGTGTTATTCTATGGTGCTTTGGGAATCATATGGCAGAGTATGGTGATGAAGTTCAGGTCACTTGAGCCATGGTATGTCTTATTTACACTGCAGCTTGAGGCGTACTACCTCACAGATCGCGCTGACGCCTGTTACCTCTAATTTTAACAGTCTGAAACATTTTATCTTTTTATCTTTTCACCCACTTAAGAATTTACTGGATGTATAAAAAAGAACTGCAGAAGTTACAACAATATTGTGTAAGAAATGAGATCTCATTTCCAGCAAATTCAATTTGTATATTCTTTTTAAAAATGTTCTAATGCTAGAACAATGACCTTTTGAGGTTGAAACAAGCACCTATATTGGTATTATAAAAATTTTATTTTGATCGACGGTCATTTGTTTATTCATTCTTGTTAATCTTTTCCAACACCCACAAGAGGGAGGGTAACATGTTACTGCTTGTCCAATACATTCACAGCTTCGCTCCTTATCTGGACCATTACTTCTACGTGTCATGTTGTGGCAGCAAGAGACCCACTTTACAATGCACATCTCAGTACTGCACTTACACAATCTATAACAGAGACACAGCCCCCTGATTGTGCCTCCAGAACTGTATGGTAAGTGAATCCCACTAAGTACTTAACCTACTTATCAATTAAAACCTTCTACAACTTACCTCCTACTGTTATGTCTGCCATCATAGCCAACAACTACACCATTCTTTAGAATCACATCCTCTAGTGCTTCCTCAAGATAAACTGCCAGTCCCTGAGCTGTCTGAATGATGACCAGGTCATTCATTTGTGAGTAACCAGGTCCCATCTGACCACGTAATCCTGCTGTTCCAAACTTCAGTCTAGAGAGTAACAATTTCCTCAGCTTGGCCTCATCTCCATCCATGCAAAGGGACTGTATCTGTCTTCTTGTCTCCTCATTCTACAAAACAGTCAAATTCACATTTTCTTCACTGTTACATGGGATTGAAGACTTCAAATTACACCACCATTTGATTTACAAGATATTATCAGAAATTTAGATCAGGAGATAATGAAGGTTCAAAATTGCTAATACCAAAAATAACAATTTTACTCAATCTCAATCAGTTCCAACCACCTCACAATTCATCTCCATGTTATATTTCTACCTCTGTCTTCAAGTGAGGTTCTCAATCAAAATTCTGTATATATTTATCCCCTTCCCTTTGATCAAAGCTGTCTAGTTTGTTGTAACTTCCTGCACTTCACCATTCAAATGATGGAAAATGTACAGAGTGCACACAGTAATGAATCTCAGTCTATATTTTTATTATTTTCTGCAATGTAGTACAGATCAGCCAGTAACTGTAGCTAACAAATATAAAAGTATATCCAAAAGTTTGTGAACTCATCACTAGGACCAAAAGCAGCAAGTATACAGGTTTCTGCTACCAGGTTAGTGGCAAATCTTGACCCAGAGGTCAGGTATAGTGGACAGACACATGATGCTGCTTTGTACTGTTCCGCTAGACCTGACCTCCACATCAGGATTCATCACTGCACTAGGTGCCATTGCATCATAATCTTCTGAGTCAGTGTAGTGAGTTTTGTAGCTACTGCCCTATGTGTTGTTTCTCAACAGATGTTTACTGTTGTGCGTGTTGAATGTGATCTGTGATTTTTTACTGGCTATTTTGAAGGAACAATGCATTTACATTAAGTTTGGCTTCAAACTTGAGTAAACTGCATTGTAAATGCATGAAATGCTCAAAACAGCTTTTGGTAACTATGTCATGGGTAGAGCACAAACTTCTGAGTGGTTTCTCTTGATTCAAACATAGGTAAACTTCATCTGAACATTCTAAGCAGTCAGGTTATCCCTTCACAGACCACACAGATGAAAACATGGAGAAAGTCGACAAAATCATCAATAAGGACTAAAGAAGTACCATTTCAGAGACCACTGGCAGGATTGGCCTCTCATATAGAACAGTGCAGCTAATTCTAAAGGAGGACTCGAATAAATAACAAAATTAAGCACACATTTCATTACTAACTCTGTGTGAAATCTTTTGGGAATACCCTTATAAGCATATCTGAGGTTCATTCTTCTGGGATGTTATACTGTAGTCTGCTAGATATGCATCATACTTGCAGAGGCACCTCTTTCCTCCATCAGAATTTATCTACCCTGATGAATCTAACAGCTGGTTCTTCTGAAATATCAGTGGGCCTATGTGTGTATCAGACTATCTTGTATAACATCTTGCAAGACAATAATCCTTGCAGGTATCAGTGGGAGAAACTCAAATCTTACACACAGACACATTTATTTACTAAAAGACTTTCCAGTACCTAGTAGTATCTACCACACTTCCATTTATTGTTTATCTGTAGAAGTACTAATGGGATTCAAGTTTCCACGTTTTCATCATTGGTGCTGCCACAGTGAGGGTCTTCTGGGTTTTGCACCTGAACCAAATTCAGTCATTGTGAGAATAAAGGCAGCATGTTCCTCCAAAACAATGGAACAAAACCATTATACTACAATCTATCAATTATGACACATTCATCAAATCCATACAAGGTTCAACAAACCTACTGGTTACCAAATTTGTCACCAAATAATACAGAAATACACAATATATGTGCCACATCAAAGCATATGTCACAGTGACAAAATATACAAATACAAAATGAGGAATGCATACAATAAACTTAAAATCAATGCAATATTATCACAATACGTGGAACAATGAATTGTAACAAAACTATCCACCACAACATACCTACCAAACTAAATCCCTCCATCATGGTAAAAGCAACACAGTAATACAACTGCAACCTGATGATGACAAATTAAAGTAAAATATCAAACATCAAGATTGTAGAACAATCACCAATCACATGTACAAAGCAAAACCAAATCCTAGACCTTAGTACTATGAAAATACTCATTCAGAGGATACAATGACTATAAATGAAGAAAATCACTTGAGGCCAATCTAAACTGTTTAATATTATGAGATCATTTTTGTATGTCCGAAGGGAGATTATTAAAAATAAAAAAAAACCTAGAAAACACACAATGCAGCACCTTTACTATGAAGCGTGTAATGAAATGCGACCTGGCAGGCACAATGTGTAATTACCTTGTCCCACTGCAGCCATTCTTCAACCTTCTTATCAAGATCTCCATCACCAAATGATGGCAGCTCCATATTCATTGCCCCCTGTATTTCAAGCTCTTAACTGAAATGCAGACAAGATGACAATTTGACATTAATGTGTTTGATCTTGGTGGAATTTTCAGCTAACATAAACTACAAACAGGACACAAAATGCTATGGACCAGAATTTCAAAATGGTCTTAATGCAGGGAAGCACAGTACATGGTGGTAACAATAGTACTAGTATATGAACTGTGTTCAACTAGGAAATCTGAGGCTACCTGTCAGAATCGGTCAGGTGAGCCGGCTGATTGCTCAGAAGGCCTGTTGCCTTAAGGAAAGAAAATTGCACACTGGTTAGAAATACCCAGAAGAAAAACTGTAATAATGACAAGATTGTGCATCTCTACATATTTATAATACATATAATAGATAAGTGTATCTTACAGTTCAGAACATGAATAACAGGTATAAACCATCAGTCATAAAAATGAAGCAAGATAAAAGCACAAAGATAAAAAGATAGCTTTATCAGTGCAGTGACAGGTAAACATTGGTGGCAATTACATGTAAATATTTCGCACAGGTCTTACATAAGCGAAATACAGCTATCTTCAACTAGATACGGGACTTTAACCGTAGTAGGAACCACTTGATAGATACCGGAAGGAAAAAAAAAACTTAAAAACTAAGAACAGGGGTTGCAAGAGGTTAGTTACAACCAGTAACCTATACAGTGCAAAGATACCGAAAAAGTGCTAATGTTTCCCGCATGACATGTAACATATGGCGAGTTGTGACAGTGCACACTAGAAACGACACTATGTAATTTATTCGTTTTCCGGTACCTAATTTCTTAAACCTGTAGCCGTACAGTAAACAGGTAGCACGCTATTGCCTGTTTCGACACACACACCTTTCTGCCATTCCTGTGCTTTACCAGATGGAAACATCGATCAGCTGATTTTAGTCCAAGAATTTTCATGCCACAGCTTGTGGCCCAAAATTTCGATGACAATTTAGTGGGGTAAAGTAATTACTTATCAATAATTTACGAGTGTTATATCGGTGTTGCAAAATTAGTTTAAAATTACGTTGGTTTACAGATGAAGCATATGATAGCTGACGGACATAAAATAATCGAGCATTGATGTGAATTTCTGATGCCTGCGTTATACAAAGGCGTTTCAAAATGAGATATTACTGTCGTCTGTTGGTTATTGTTGATACAAGCAGTGCAGCTATATACATCTGAGGCTGCTTAAACGGGAATATTAATGTTGCAAGTAATGTGGCCACGAAATCGACGCTTGAATTACGTCTTATGTACGTACATGTGGGCAGTAGTATAGAAATGGGCACTGGCATTGAAGGCAGTGTTTTAAAAATTGCCGGATTTCTGTCATCACTCCACGATTATCGAGTTGTGCAATTAATCCAAATGTAGTCTATTTCCCATTACACGATCAAGTGCTTACATTCTGTTTTAACACAAGAGCTGAGCTAAAAATTTCTAACTCAATCTACTGAGTTAATAATAAATTGAAACAAAGTGCCTTGTGTTTCCGAGTATTCGTAAACAACTGCAGTTTCTTGGAGGACCAGAGTAAACCTAGCCTTTAAGTGTAATGTGATGTTATGTGTAGCTTTCCCACCACATCACTGTATGATGAGCCAATAAATATTACTAAATTTTGGGACAAGTGAGATTAGTATAGTTCACCTTAGAGTTTTAAATATTTGGTGTTTATAAATATGTCATGTGATGTTACAAATAGGCCACATGCTGTTCTGGATTTGTACTCTTTAATGTTGTGCCTTTCATGGTCCATTCTAGATATGAAGTTCCAGTACTAAAGTATTTGTATCTAGCTAAGCTTTTGCATTCCATTACTGCCCCTCATCTCCAAACCAACCATTCCTTTCACAAAATTACAGTGTTGTGTTCAGAATGGTGTTACAGGATGTGCTTACATACAAAATATATCTGTAAATCTACAGAACTTTTGTAACAAAATTGCCGTTTTGTCATTCACTTGTAGCAGTTGTTCCCTTGTGAAACAGAAAGTCATGTCATTATGCAAAGTATTGTATTTTACATATATAAATTATTGAAGACAAATGTGGTGAAATCAGCCTGCCTGGGTTCCTAATTTTTTTGAATGGACAAATCCAGAAGGCTGAAGTTAAGTGAAGGTTACTCCTTTTTATATTAGACTCTGATTGTGTTAGAATGTAAAATTCAATTCAGCTGTCCACATTTTACTCTATTATACAAGTTAGGGTATTGTACTGGAGATTTTGGCCTTGAGATAATGTGTTGAGAAAAGCCGAGTTTGTTTTAATTACTTCTTTAATATATATATCTCATAATGTATTAGGACAGGGTGTAGCAATGCTCTTGTAATGGATGTGACATTAATATATGAGCTGTTACTGGCAGCATTTTCTAAGCCATCTTCAGTGCTGTGATTGAGGTCCCTTGCAATGCTTTTTCCTGGACCTTCCATTATAATTACATGATTCTTTGCAAAAATCTTTACCTAAAGCTCTGAGTTTCCCAACAGCATTGTCAACAGTTCCTGAAGTGTTGGTATGTAGAACTTTACATGTGCTTATGGCATGCACAGTTTTGCAACACAACATGCTACATGTCAGAATTTGCACATCTTTTAAAGATTGCTGTCTTCTGGGATATGATGCTATCTAGTCTAACACATGGGTACTGACATTTCAAAGGCGCCTTCTATCTCCATCTTTAGAGTACAGTTTATGTAATATGGTAGTAATATGAAATTTATGTCAGAATGTCATGCTCTTTTCATTCTAAAGATACAGGAAGTGGGTCTCTCTGAAACACTGGTATCTGTGTATCAAACTACACTGCATGATAAACCAGGCATAATAACAGTTTTCACTGCATTAGAACATCAGCTCTTATATGAAATAACCAGATATCAGTTTTGCCACAGTGGTATCTGATATGAATTGCTGCCTGAATGTATACTGTGTCTTTCTACAGAAAATGTCACCTTTCTTTTAAAAGTTCTCTGAACAGTCTACTTCTTTGTAAAAAATATTTCAGAACACATGGATGTTGGCGTTGTTAAAGTTGCTGAGGATCAAGACTTTGAAAAACTGAAGAAACTCATTGATGATCACACAGGATGGAAGCTGGATTACAACAAGTCATCAACAAAAGTTTGGACAAAATCTAGTCAAGCTACAAGTTTTAAAATGATAAAGGTACTCGAATAGTGCATTTGTGTGGTTGAGGTGTAGTATTCTTACACACTGAATCTTGTTGTGGGTGCAGCCACAAAATGTTGAGCCTCTCTGGTGGAAGAGTTGTACACTTCTGTCATCATTTTCTTTCCATAGATATTCATACTGCTAGCAGAATCAGTCATCCTACATCCTAAACACATTACAAATCAGATTTATTTGGATCACAGTCAATGCTGGAAATGTTGCCTGTTATTGTACATGCCCTAATGACATATCTGTAAATAGTTTACATTCCCATGTTGAAGTTATTCTTGTGAAATAGGTAAAATGTTTCTTCAGGAATAATCCTTCATTTGTTCTTTATGGTGACGATTTGATCTGTAAATGGTTTTCTGAACAGTACTCTCTAAGTAATAGTTAGACTTCTTAAAGTTCAGGGGAGCATGCTAGCCACAAACCATTTCTAATAACTTTGTCTCGAGACTCTTCCCTTAGCATATACATGGATGTCCTTGCTGTATGATCATTAGCGAAGTCTTGGTGTGAGAATGCTTACTAGTATACATCATCTGTTAGCTGCTAAAAATATAGAGTATTTCCTCGATATAACTTCCAGAATTAATCGTGTGCTTGAATAAATCTGGTTCAATAATTAGTCTTCTTTTATTCACATTGCATCATGTACCAATTCTTGAAACATGAAGTGGAATGTCACATATTAAACTTGGGTCATTAACTGCTTTCAAATTTTATGAAATTCCATTTATCAGTTCTCTAATTTTTTCATGTGTACAGGCAGATTGACAAGCACTTTGAGTAGGTGCTTCATAAGGATGCAGATATGCCTAAGAATGATGGGGATATTGATTTTTAAAGAGAAAAGAAAATATTTTAAAATTAAATGGTTGCAATAACAAATTTAAAAGTGGTAGAGTTTTAGTACACCGTCGCAGGATAATGACCTATAGATATAACACCCCACTGGTTATTGCTCTAGTACACCATCTGTTTGTAACTGGATGAAACAGAAGTTGTATATTTCAGATTCACACCACATTTGCTGAAGTAAGTCCTCATCAAATATATGATGTACTGCATGATCCAGACTACAGGAAAGTATGGGACCAACATATGATAGAATCACATGACATTGGCTGCCTTAACCCAAACAATGATATTGGATACTATGCAAGTATGTGTTAATGAACACCATTTACACTCTGTCATAAGGAAAGAAGCAAGTTGTAATGTTCATGAATCATAGTAACTATTTTTGTACACACTTTTTAATGTTGAATATGTTATCATAATTTTAAAAATATCTTAATTGTGTGCAACTGTAATTTTCATATTTCTTGCAAACTTCATATTTCTCCTGGGCTTCTTACACTGCTCATGCTTCAGCTTTTCTTACTCCTTCCAATTCCATTTCTTCCATTTTTTCCTCTTTCTCCTCCTTGTCCTTATACATTTCTACTATATGTGCATGTTTTAGGAAACCTTATCTACCAAAACTGTTCTTCCTCATTTTTGTACTGTTTTCTTCCTTCATTCTCTGTTTTGTTTTTGTCATCTGTTCTTGCGTGCAGACTGTAAGGGGAGATGTGAGATTTGAGGTTCCCTTGGTAGAGACGGTAAAGACTACTGCCGTCTGGGATGTGTCTTTGTGTAGTCAGTGTACTGACATTTCAGAGGAACTTTCTGCTTCCTTAATCAGAGTAATGCTGATGAAAGCGGCAGGATTCTCTGAAATGTTAATACACAGCTATCAGACTAAATGACATCGTATCCGAGAAGGCAGTATCTGTCAGAAGATGTGTAAAACAATGCAGAGAGCACAGATACACAAATTTAGGACATAATCATTATTAAACTGTATAATCAGAAGTTGGTGACTGGAGTAAGGCTTCTCTGTGACCTGCTCTGTGATGTTGGAAATCCTCTAACAGAAGGTAGGAAAGAGTTAATAGCAATTCAACAGACATGTGCATTTGTGTAAGCTTTTGTGCATTTCTGAGTAGCACTGCTTCTGTCATAATGTTAAAGTGAGGCTGTGGCTTAGTTTGTAGGCAGGTCAAGACAAATGGTGGTCACTTAGAGCCACAGGATGGGGAGAGGAAATAGATTTCTCTTTGGGCATTGAGCTACTGTAAACAGAAAATTTGGATAAAACCCACACAGTGGGAGGAAAACAACCCTGGTATATTCGGTTCACAGGGATGTTGTGTCAGAAAGAATAATTTTGAATTGGAAAGTCAGTTAACTGGGAATTGTGCTTATACTACAGTGTCTTAATGTTCTGGAATTAGCTTGTGCATTCACATTGTACAGATATGTTAGTTATACTGCCATGATGCAAACAACAGAGCCTTATTTGATGAATGAAGTTTCCTGGGATAAGATGCCTTTTGATTGGTAAATATTTACAAATAATTGGAGGTAGCAGGCCATTCTGAAATGTTGACAGCTATTTACCAATTGGCATTGTGTCTTACCCCAGAAGACTTGAATCTTTATGAAGATCGGCATAAAAGTCTTAAATATCACAGAACACCCATAATTAGAATGCAGTGGTGCATGTGGTAGTTCTGAATGTTCTTTTGTTCAGCCCAAATTTGTGTCCTTGTTTCCAGTGTCCTGTCCTGCACCTTTACGGAATAGAGATTTTGTTCTGCAGAGATCATGGTTAGACACAGGACAAGAGCAATACATCATTAACCATTCTGTGTTTCACCGGGATTTTCCCCCAAGACAAGGCTTTGTTCGTGCAGTATCCTACCTGACAGGTGAAATTAAATATTACAACACATAATATTAAACATGTATGCAGCATTGGTTCTTACAGTGACGTGATAGTCAATAAGATCAGGGGAGGGACATTCATAGTAAAAGTATTATTACTTTGTTCTTATGGTGAGAACCACAGAATGTATTCCTAGTAAGGTGAAGGTGCATTATGTGTCATGATAAAGGTGGAAAAGCTGTCCCTATACATGTCTGTGGTGCCCAGTGATGGAGAACAGGGGCTCAGTAGGTTCCATGCTTCCATGCCTGCAGACAGAAACAGCTGGCTTTTTAATCATCATGTTTTGTAAATAAATTAGGCGATGGATGAAGTCCCAAAAGATAACGTTGGGTCGGTTAACTTTAGTTGTGCTCTGTTTTCTGCCTGAAAATGAAAACAGAGCTGGCTTCAGAAACATTGTGTTTCTTTTAAAAATTACATGTTGGCCAAAGTCCATAAAGAGGTTTTGTCAATTAACTTTAGTTGTGCTGTTTTCTCTGCCTTAAAATGGAAACAGAGCCGGCTTCTAACGTTGTGCTTCTGTAGAGAATGGACAGAGTCTGAAAAAAGAAAATTGTGTCAGTTAACTTTAGTCATGCTCAATTTTCTCTTTTGTTTACACATGACGATTTGGTGATGGCAGGCCATTATTTGGCTCTGCATGGTCCGGTTTAGAGCAGTTTGGTTCGGCCCCTCATACATGAGCTGAAGACAACCTCACATATTTAAGCACCAAATTTAAGGAAAAAACCTCGTCTGGCATTTCAGTAATTATGGTATATTTTTGTGCCAGTACCATCTTGTTGCTTGTATACTTGTAGGGTATGGCTGCAATGGCTTGTGGATATTACAACACAGCATTAGTGGTAAGTCACACTATCTGAAAAACAGCATATGTCATGACATTTCTTAGGAAAGAGTATGTCAGCTGATGTTGACAGTCACTGTGTTATATCTGCAATTGGATGACATGTCATATGCAAACAACTTGGAAAGAATGTATAAAGTGTCTGATTGATTGATTATTATGTTGGCAGGCTTCCTGATCCGTCCTTCAGGCTCCACAGGATCAGAACTTGGATATGTCTCCCAGACTGATCCTAAGGGCACAGTACCTCCATGGCTAGTCAACAAAGTTACCCAAATATTTGCTCCAAAAGTAAGGAGTAGTGTACAAGTGACAGAAGTTTGTAGTCTGCTGCATAATGTGCCACAGTGATGTACATTTTCCAAAAATGATCTTCAGATGGGGTATCATGAAATGAAACACTAATGTTACAGACATTTACAGCAGCCTAAAGCAGGGAAGTTGCTGTAAAAGTTAACTTAATTTTTTTCAAGATTAAGGTCTTCTTGGATGTGATGTCATATACAAGGTGGTTCAAATATGACCGGGATTGATTTGTGTGTAAACAAGCCGCACTGTGCAGCAGCTGTGCGACCTTGAGAGAGTGAAGCCACAACCTC
>Ga0209629_10003604_pt1 | contig 11160 bp, 10 predicted proteins | sample TergutCu122P5_FD_187286 | JGI IMG/M metagenome (GOLD analysis project Ga0209629, IMG submission 187286) | Cubitermes ugandensis P5 segment gut microbial communities from Kakamega Forest, Kenya - Cu122 P5 (SPAdes) (version 2) | ecosystem: Host-associated > Arthropoda: Insects > Digestive system...
CTCACCCGTGCGCCACTTTACTCGTTCCCCGAAAGAAACTTTCACGTCCGACTTGCATGTGTTAAGCACGCCGCCAGCGTTCGTTCTGAGCCAGGATCAAACTCTCCAGTTTTTTATCCTGTGCGTCCCTTGGATTACTCCAAAGAACGTCTTTGTCACTTCACTCAAAGCTTTTTGGGCCCGTCCGCTCTTCTTTACTTCTCGTTGTTATTCAGTTCTCAAAGATCGCCAACATCCGCAGCCATGCGCCGCGAGCTGATCCTTTTAACCCATCCAGACCAGCCACGTCAACTACTTTCTACTCGCCTCCTCTCCTTTTTTACAATGCCTCTTCTGCTTCAATGACAATGACGGATGCCACGCGCCGATAGTAAAAAATATTCACCGCTGTCGGCCAAACCGGGAAAAAAATATCCACCCGTTTGTCTTCCCAGCCAGCGCAAAGTAAAACCATTTATCAGTAAGTAATTAAAATAAATAGGGAATATAATAACGTTGGCATCCGGCACGCTTTTTGCTTTCATATGATGAAAGCGGGCGTTGATGGCAACGCCGAAACACCCAACTGGGAAAATTTTGCAAGGGGAATCAACCATGAACAAAAAACTCGCCACCCTGCTTGTCCTCGCCAGCCTGACCGTGGCCGGTGCCACCTTCGCCGTCTCCGGACCAGCCTCGGAAACCGCCGCGCTTGGCGCCGGGACCATGATGGATGGCGCCGCGCCGGTTCAGGTGGATCCGGCCATACGAGAAAAAATGCAACGATTTTATAAAGATACCGAAGGACTGCGCAAACAGATTTTTATGAAACGCGCCGAGTTGAACGCGGTGATCAACGCCGCCCAGGCCGACCCGGCAACGGCGGGGAAAATGGCAGGAGAGTTGTATGACCTCCAGGCTAATCTCCGCCAACAGGCGCAGGCCGCCGGTCTCGGCCAGTTCAGGCCAGGCTGCGGTATGGGTATGGGTATGGGTATGGGCCGCGGCATGGGTATGGGTGGCGGCTTCGGGCGCGGGATTGACCGCTGGTGAAAAAACGCCGCGCCGCCGAGGCGTTTACGCGGAAGCGTAAAATCCGGCGGCACCATGTATCGTGTTCTCCTCCCCCGCCCCGCATGGCAATCACGCCGCGCGGGGTTTTTTTGCCAAAAACCTTGCCGCCGCCACCACCATGTCCTACCGTGCTGAGACAATGCCGCGATTACCGCGACAATATCCATCCCTACCCCGGTTTTTTCATGCAGACGTCCATTACCCAACTGATTCTTATGGCGCCACCGCTGCTTTTGGCGCTGACCTTCCATGAATTCGCCCATGGCTACGTCGCCTGGCGCCTGGGCGATCCCACCGCCGCTCGGCAAGGACGCCTGTCAATGAACCCACTGCGCCATCTCGATCCGCTGGGCACGCTGGCCTTTTTTCTCATCAGATTCGGCTGGGCGAAGCCAGTACCGGTGAATGCCTCGTATTTTCGTGATCCGAAACGGGGAATGCTGCTGGTCGCCCTGGCTGGGCCAATGAGCAATCTGCTGCTGGCGGTGCTCAGCGCCGTGGCCATCAAACTGGTCGTGCCGCTGGCCGTCAGCGCGCATGGGCAGGGGCTTGCCGATACAGTGATGCTGCCGATTCTGGTCATGCTGGTCAACAGCGTCTGGATCAATCTTGTACTTTGTATTTTCAATCTGATACCGGTGCCGCCACTTGATGGCGGACGGATCCTGGCCGGATTTCTCTCCGATCGCCTTGCCTATTCACTCCATCGCTACGAATATTTCGGCATCGTGTTGATTCTGGTTTTGTCGCTGACCGGCGTGCTTGGGCAAATCATCGGCCCGGTGGTACGAGTCGCCAATAGTCTACTCTTGACCTGATTATGTTTTATCAGAATCTTGCTCACACCACAGCCTGCGCCGCCAGTTCTTTACACAGCGCCTCCAGGCGTTTAGCCGAAACCGGCATCAGGGTTTTCATCTCTGGGGAAAAGAGCGCGATGCGGAACTCATCAACCATGGCCAGGTAGCTGGCCGCCAGTTCCCGTGTTTCAGCAGGAATATCTTTCCCTTGTATCGCCAGCTTTTCCGCCAAGCGCGCCGCCAGCGGCAAAAAGGGAGCGAGTTGCCGCGCCTTTTCCTCATCTTTGGTCGGATTCAAGGCGAAGCGCTCCAGCCGCACCGAGAGGCTCTTCAACTGGCGCTCAATGCGGGCAAGGTCGAAAGCTTCCTCGCGGGCAAAGATATCCGGTGGCGCAATGTCCAACAGCAATTCCTGAAACATCGTCCGTTTTTCGGCCATAAACGCGCCCTTACCCGCTAAACTCTCTATTTTCGTTGCGATTTCCCGGCATAAGCGCAGGGCTGCCAAAAGCCGCTCGCACAAGTCGCGGCCCAGGGCAAAAAAACCAGCCTGACGCACGCGAGCGACTTCGCCAAGAAAGCTTTGTTCATCGGGGATACCACCGTCACAGGGAAAGATGGTCATGAGCAGGCGGAACAGCAGCTTTTCCAGCAGCGCCTGGCCGCCCGCCGCCTCTGGCAAGAGGGCCAATACCGATGGCCCGGAAAAGGCGATGGCGGCGTATTTTTTCAACGCCTTCCAGCCGTCGGCGAATTGCAACCGGTACAAGAGCGCCAGGCCACACCGGTTGATCCGCCTCGCCTCATCAAGGCTGGCAACAAATTCAACACGCACCGCGCCCTGATCGTCGGTTGCCGTCAGGCAAGAGAAGAGCAGGCCGCGCAGGCCGCCATCCGCGCCATACAGGCTGACGGTTTCCGGCAAGCCGGCGAACGCCCATTGGCGCGTGAGATGCTGCCGCCAGTGTTCCACCGCCGGGTCAATCTGGGCCGAAGGCGCTGCCTGAGCGCTGGTTGCGCTTAATTCTCGCGCCAAGACCGCCAGATCGCGCCCGGCAGCCACTTCCTTACCATCCTGGTCATGGAGCAAAAAACGAGCCAACAGATGCGGCGGCAAATTGTCCGGCCAATCGGCGCGGCTAACGGCGAGCCGAAACTGTTTCAAGAGCGATGACTGCATCGCCTGATAGAGCGAACCCTTGCCGTAGCGCATATCGTCGAGGAGTTTCTCGACCGTCAGGTTCAAGGGCACTAGACGCTTCCTCAGTGCTTTCGGCAGGCCGCGCAGGAGCGCCGTCACCTTTTCCACCAGCATCCCCGGCGCCAGCCATTCAAAAGGCGCGGCATCGAGCATCGGCGACAGCGACAGCGGGATATGAAAAGTGACGCCGTCATCCTCTTCGCCGGGCGCGAAATGGTAAGTGACAGGAATGTCATAGCCGGAAACAGTCAGGGACTGGGGGAAATTATGGGCATGATCGCTATCTACCCGTTGCCGCAGAATGTCTTCTTCGGAAAAGAGCAGTCGATTACCCTTCTTTTCTCGTCTCAGCCAGCGGTTCAGGGTGGCGCGGTCATAAATACCTGGCGGCAGGCGCTGGTCATAAAGCGCCGCCAGCTCGCTTTCATCTTTCAACAGCACGTTTTTGCGCAGTTGCTGCTCGCGCTGGTGCCAATCCTCAACCAGGTGCCGGTTATGCTCGATGAAGGGATAATCGCCGACAATTTCACCGGCCAGGAGCGCCTCTTGGATGAAAATAGCGCGGGCCTCGGCCTGGGTCGTGGCGTTTTTGGCGCCATAATTGACCAAACGACCGGGAACGATAACCAGGCCGAACAGGCTGACCCGCTCGTCGGCCACTACCTGACCGGTCTTTTTCTGCCAGCGCGGCGCGCTCCAACTGTAGGCGCAGAGGTGCGCCGCCAGTTCTTCCAGCCACTCGGCCTCGATCGTGGCCACAGTCAGGGCGTAGAGGCGGGAAGTTTCCAGGAAGGAGGCGGCAACCAGCCAATTGCCGCCTCGCGAAAATTGATGCGATCCGGGAAAGATCATCAATTCTTTGCCGCCGGCACCCTGATACATTTTATCCTTTGCTTTTACCGCGATATTGCGCAACAGGCCAGCGGTCAGGGATTGATGGATCGCCGGATAACTGGCCTCCTCGGTGTTTTCGGCAAAGCCGTCGTGGCCGGCCAGGATGCGGCCCAGTTGCTCGCGCAGATCCATCCACTCACGCATGCGCTGAAAGGACAGGTAATTGCTTTTGCAGAATTTTTTCAGCTTTGACCACGAACGGACATCTTCTTCATCGAGCCGCTTCCAGATGTTCCACAGGGCGAGGAAATCGGAATGTGGATGGGCGAACAGCTTGTGCGCGGCGTCGGCCTCCTTCTCCTTTTCCGCCGGACGAATACACGGTTCCTGAATGGCCAAAGCGGCGGCGATGACCGTGGTTTCTTTCAGGCAATTTCTGTGTTGCGCCTCAATGAGGATGCGGGCGATACAGGGGTCGATCGGCAAGGTGGCCATGAAGCGGCCACGCTCCGTGAGCTTGCGGTTTTCCGCCATCGCCCCCAGCTCGAACAGCAACCGGTAGCCGTCGCGAAGAGCGGCGGGACGCGGCGGGTCGAGGAACGGAAAATCATCCGGCCTGCCCAATTGCTGGGCCGCCATCTGCAAAATGACCTCGGCCAAATTGGCCCGCTGGATTTCTGGCAAGGTGTAGGCGTCGCGCTGCTGATAATCCTCCTCCGAATATAAACGCACGCAGACGCCCGGCCCGACGCGGCCACAGCGGCCCTTGCGCTGGTCGCAACTGGCGCGGGAAATCGGTCGCACCGGCAAACTGGTGGTGCGGGCGCGGGCGTTGTAGGCGGCAATACGGGCCAGGCCGCTATCGACGACGTAGCGAATACCGGGCACGGTGATCGAGGTTTCGGCGACGTTGGTGGCAATAACAATTTTGCGCCCCAAAACCGCTTGAAACACCCGCTGCTGGTCACTGGCGGCGAGCCGGCCAAACATCGGCAGCACTGTGGCGTTTTTCGCGGCGGCGGCAACAAGCGCGCAGCACTCCCTGACATCACGCTCAGTTGGCAGAAAGGCGAGAATATCGCCCTGGGGCCCGGCGGCGAGCGAGAGAATTTCTGCGGCGCAGTGTTCGACATAGCCCTCGGCCTCGCCATCTTTTTCTGCCGCTGGCGGATGGTGAAGAACCGTCACTGGAAAGACCCGGCCAGGAATATTGATAGTTGGCGCATCGCCGAAATGTTTGGCAAAGGCCGCTGTGTCGATGGTCGCCGAGGTGATGATGAGTTTTAAGTCCGGGCGGCGCGGCAAAAGGTTTTTCAGATAGCCGAGAAGGAAGTCGATATTGAGGCTGCGCTCGTGCGCCTCGTCGATGATAATAACGCGGTAGCGGGAGAGTAGCGGGTCGCTCCTGATTTCCGCCAAGAGCACGCCGTCGGTCATGAATTTGATGCGAGTGAGCGGGCCGGTGTAATCCTGAAAACGGATTTTGTAGCCGACACGAAACCCCCTTTTCCCCAACTCGTCGCGGACGCGGGCGGCAACGGTAGCGGCGGCGACGCGACGTGGCTGGGTGCAGCCGATCAAATTTTTTTCGTCCGGGAACAGTTCCAGACAGAACTGCGGCAGTTGCGTCGTCTTGCCGCTGCCGGTGTCGCCCGCCACAACTACGACTTGATGGTCGCGAATGGCGGTTTGCAGTTTTTCCTTCTCGGCAAGAATCGGTAAATCGGTGGTCAAAGCGGAGGAATCCATATAGCTGTCTGCTAGGGGAAATGGTACGAAGCGGCACGGAAAAAGGGAGAGCATACCATAGGCTTGTCATCGTCAAAAGCCCAGGTGCACGCCGCCATTGACTGAATGTTTTTATTCGATTATCCTCTGATATATATCATGATAAATACCGTGGAGGAAAACCATGCGCCAAACCGCCAAGATTTTTACTACTGGACGCAGCCAGGCCGTGCGCCTGCCGCTGGAATTTCGTTTTAAGGAAAAGGAAGTGTACATCCGCCGTGACGCCGAAACCGGCGACGTGATTTTGTCCCGCAAACCGAATACTTGGGCCGATTTTTTCGCCCGACTAGATGCCCACGGACCGGCACCGGACGATTTCATGCAAGACCGGGATCAAGGACTCCGTGACAAACATCCGTCCGACCCCTTCGAGGGATGGGAAGAATGAAACGTTATCTGCTGGATACCAACATCGCCAGCTATCTCATGCGTGGGGATATGCCGCGTTTGCGGGAGCGATTTGTCCTTGTGTCCATTCACCGTGTCGCCATTTCCATCATATCGCGAGCGGAACTGATGTTCGGTTTGGCCAAGCGTGGCTATCCGCCGAGACTTGCCAGAAAAGTGCGCGATTTTCTTGCCGACATTGAAACATTGCCCTGGATGGAAGAAGAGGCCGATGCCTATGCCGCGCTTCGCGCCGCCTGCAATGCGCGGGGCGTGACGCTCTCGGATATGGATATGATGATCGCCGCCCAAGCGCAAGCTGGTGGATTGATTCTGATTTCGCGGGACAAAGCCTTTGCCCGAATCGAAGGGCTGGAAGTGGAAGACTGGGCGGCCTAGTCGCCAGTTTCCTAACAAATATTGCTTGGTAATTAACAAGGAGTTACCCCATGCAGGTGCGCAAAGCGGTTATCCCAGTGGCCGGGTTAGGCACGCGGTTTTTACCGGCGACCAAGGCCATCCCCAAAGAAATGCTGACCATCGTTGACCGGCCAACCATTCAGTACATCGTCGAAGAGGTGGTGGCTTCCGGCATCGAGCAGGTGATTTTCATCACCAGTGAGGGCAAGGCGGCGATCGAGAACCATTTCGACTACAACTTCCAGCTCGACCACACGCTGCGCGAGAAGAAAAAAACGGTTCTTGGCGAGGAGCTGAGCCATATCTCGAACCTGATCGACATCATCTCGGTGCGGCAAAAGAAGCCGCTCGGCCTCGGCCACGCCATCTGCACCGCGAAAAACGTCGTTGGCGACGAACCCTTTATGGTGCTTTTGGGCGACGATCTGGTGCAAAACAACACACCCTGCGCCAAACAGATGCTCGATCTGTTCGACCAGGTCGGTGAATCCATCGTCGCCGTGCAGCGGGTGCCGATGACGGAAACCCATCAGTATGGCATCGTCGAGGGCGAAGCCGACGCCCGCCCGCGCACCCACCGCATTTCCCGCATGGTCGAAAAGCCGATCCCCGGCGCCAGCTACTCTGACCTGGCAATCATTGGCCGCTATATTCTGATGCCGGAAATCTTCGAAATCCTCGAAAACGCGCCACCAGGCCATGGCGGCGAGATTCAGCTCACCGACTCGTTGCAGGTGCTTTGCAACCGCCGTTCGATGTACGCCTATGAATTTGAAGGCGAGCGTTTCGATGCAGGCGATAAACTGGGTTATTTGAAGGCGAACATCTCTTTCGGCCTGTCACATGCCCTCTTCGGTAAACCGCTGCGCGAATACATCAAAAAAATAGCGACGGATATATGCTGACCGAGCGCCGGTTTCAAGCCGCCAGCACCGGCGTGAATACATCAAAAAAGTAACGGCGGACTATGGCCACCGCCGTGGAAATAGCGGTGGCCGCGCCGCTGCCGCGAACACTGACCTATCTGATTGGTGGCGATGATGACAATGCCAGCGTCTTGATCGGGAGGCGGGCGATTGTCCCCTTGGGCAACCGCCGCCTGACCGGCTATATTCTTTCCGTCTGGCCGGAGATTCCGGCCACCGATTTCGCGTTGAAAGCGGTCGCTGATTTGCCTGACGAGGTGCCGCTCTTCCATGCCGAGCAAATTCCCCTCTTCCGTTGGCTGGCCGAATACTACCACTATCCGATTGGTGAGGTCATCGCCTGCGCCCTGCCCGCCGGACTCAACCGCAAGAGCGCTCGGCGGCTGGAATTGGTCGCGGACAGCGAGATGTTGGACAGCAACGGGTCAGAGCCGGATGTTCCTTGGTGGCCGAAACTGAAGGAAAACGGCAGCCTATCGGCCCGCGAGACGCAAGCGATTGTCAAAACCGCCAGCGGCAAAAAGCTGGTGGCACAACTTACCGAGCGCGGCTTGGTGCGTCTGCGCGAGGAACTAACCGGTCGTACTCACGCGGAAAAATGGTTGTTCTTCTACCGCCCGCTGGGGGAAAACCGCTGGCATCAAGGCCTCGGCGACAAAGCTGACGCCACCACGCTGCGCCGTTTTCTCCCCCGTTTCCCTGACCCATCATCTCTGGCCGCACTTTCATCCCAAGGGCAAAAGGCCCTGTTTGTTCTGCACAAACTCACGGCAAGCGCCAGCGAAATCAGCCGAGCGGCGCTGCGTCAGGCTTACGGCCCGGCGCTCATGGCGTTGCCGGAACTCATCAGCCAGGGATTGATCGAGGAAAAACGGCGGCAGGCCTGTAAAAATCTCTTTGGCGAGGAAATCCAGCCGGCGCCAGCCGAACAATTTACCCTCAGCGACGAGCAGGCGCGGGTGGTCGCGACCGTTGGTGCCGCCATCGACAGCGGCCAATTCACCACCTTCTTGCTGCACGGCGTCACTGGCAGTGGCAAGACCGAAGTCTATCTGCGCCTGGCAGAAAAATGTCTGAACATGGGCCAATCGACCCTGATCCTCGTGCCGGAAATTGCGCTCGCCACCCAGTTGGAGGAGTATTTTCTCGCCCGTTTTCCCGCACAAGTGGCGTTGCTGCATTCCGGCCTCAGCGATAGTGAGCGCCTGGAGCAGTGGTCGCTGATTGCCGCCAGTGAAAAGCGCCTGGTGATCGGCGCTCGGTCGGCGGTGTTCGCGCCAGTGCAAAACCTTGGCCTGATTGTCGTCGATGAAGAGCACGATGGCGGCTTTAAGCAGGATGACGGCCTGCGCTACCAAGGCCGCGACGTGGCTGTCATGCGCGGCAAACTCGACCATGCCGTGGTGCTGTTGGCCTCGGCGACGCCCTCGGTGCAAAGCGCTTACAACGCCGAGATTGGCAAATACCGGCTCTTGACCATGCAACACCGCGTCGGTGGCCAGCAACTGCCACAGGCCATGGTGCTGAACCTGGCGGAAAGAGCTAGTCATGGCGGCGGTTCTGGTAGCAAACGCCGTCTGCTGCTGCCACCTTTGATCGAGGCAATGCGGGCCAATCTCGCCCGCGAAAAACAGAGCGTACTGCTGTTGAACCGGCGCGGTTTTTCCACCAGCGTCGTCTGCCAGGAATGCGGCGCCCCCGTTGAATGCGTCAACTGCCGCGTGTCGCTGACCCTGCACAAAAGCCGGGAACAACTGCTCTGTCATTACTGCGGCCACGCCATCCGCCCGGAAACCGTCTGCGCCCGCTGCGGCTCAATGGCCTTGGCCCGGATTGGTTTCGGCGTCGAGCGGGTCGAGGAAGAAACGCGGGAACTGTTCCCAGAGGCCCGCATCGCCCGCGTCGATACCGACACCGCCAGCGACCGCCGCCGCTTCCTGGCCATTTTACGCGATATGAAGGCAGGCGAAATTGATATTCTTGTCGGCACCCAGATGGTGGCCAAGGGCCATCATTTCCCTAACGTCACCTTGGTCGGTGTCGTCTGGGCCGATGGCGGTCTCGGCCTGCCGGATTTCCGCGCCGGGGAAAAGACCTTCCAATTGCTCACTCAAGTGATAGGCCGGGCCGGGCGCGGCGAGGACGCCGGCGAAGTCTTCATCCAGAGCTTTCGTCCCGATCATTACGCTATCGCCTACGCCCGTGACAACCGCTATGATCTGTTATTGCAAGAAGAGTTACGAACTCGGCATAGCCCGCTTTTCCCGCCCTACGTGCGGTTGGCGCTGCTGCACATCCAAGGCGAGGACGACGAGGCGACCAGCGACAGCGCCTTGGCCGTCGCCCGTTTCTGCCGCGCCCACATCAAACAGGGCAGCGGTCTGGAACTGCTGGGGCCAATGCCGTCGCCGATTGAACGCCTGCGCCGCAAATACCGCCGCCAGCTCCTTGTCAAAGGCACCGATATGGCGGCGCTGCACCAGCTTTTATCGCGGCTCGACGAGGCGAAAACCGGCCTGCTCGCCGCCCGCTGCTCGCTGGCGATAGATGTCGATCCGGAGAATATGCTGTGACCGAAACTTCACGATATTTTTCCCGCAATAGGGTCGCCTGGGGCTCCCAGGCAAGGATCCGAGACCGGAGTTGCTTCGTCCTCAAAGCACCAGGTCAAGGCAATGGAGCTATCGACAACGAAACTCATGGACGCCCTTCGTTAACCAGTTCCTTGATCGATAAACCGCCAAGTGTGACGCCCTTGCGAGCTTCCAGAAGCGCATTGGCCGCCTGTCTGGCTTTGGCGCGGTCAAACGTCGGCTTGATGGGCGAAAGACGCGCCGCAGCCTTGCCGTGGCGGGTGATAGTGAATTCTTCGCCGATGGCAACCTGATCAAGCAACTCGCTCAATTTGTTCTTGGCTTCGGATAGCGTGACTTCACGCATAGGTTCACCTTGTTTATGGATAGACTGTGGCCAGGGTATAGTAGGGGCGAAAGATTTTTTGCCCCTACGGAAATCACGAATGTCTGAAAAATCTCAGATAGAAAGCCGTGAATACCAGGACAATGCCGATATTCACCAGTAATCACCCCCAGAAATGATTTCTGAAAAACAGAACATCCACACCGACTATGGCGGCAACCATCACCGCCACGTAGAGCGGGACAGGTATCTGGTTGTTCATTTCGTTACCTCAATATTGAGAAGCATCATCCGTGAAATGTATGGTGAATGAGAGACTTCGCGCCGGTAATTTTTCTTCCGCCAAACTATTTGCCGTCCGCCAGCAGATCGGATAGGCGGACGATGCGGCTGTTCTTGCCGGAAAAGGTCAGGGTGATCAACCGTCCCTGGTCGATGAGCAGCCGGTCTATACGATTTCGGTCGAATCTATAACCATTGCCATTGTCCTGAAACGGTTCAGGGACAAAATTCCTGATGTATTTTCGCAGCGTTCGGCTTGGGATGTCGAAGACCATCAAGTCATGCCCGTAGCCGATGAACAGAGTTTGCTCATGGAGTAATGAAACAGGGATGCGCAGATTGACGTATTCTCGCAGGTTAAGCAGAATTTCAACAGCGCCGGAAGGGATGCTGACCAGTTTGTTTCCATAAAGCAGAATTTTGGAGAGTTTTCACCTAAACAGAGAGACTAATTTTTGCAATAATTAGACAAAAATGCTTGCATATTATGTCAATATTTTCTAATATTAGGCATGAACAATCCACCACGGAGGCAAGCATGATAGAG
>Ga0209629_10003605_pt1 | contig 11159 bp, 9 predicted proteins | sample TergutCu122P5_FD_187286 | JGI IMG/M metagenome (GOLD analysis project Ga0209629, IMG submission 187286) | Cubitermes ugandensis P5 segment gut microbial communities from Kakamega Forest, Kenya - Cu122 P5 (SPAdes) (version 2) | ecosystem: Host-associated > Arthropoda: Insects > Digestive system >...
CAGATCATTGGAGGCATGGATTACAGGTGATCCGAGGCAGTGTTCCCGAACATGAGATAGCGTGTCTGCCGGTTAGTTATTGGGGCAATGTCACAATCTGTTTCACGGAAATTTTATGTTGTACATTTTGCATGTAATATATTACATACATAAACTTTAATACCAACTTTTTGCACGACACTTCCATTTGTTAATTAGTACTCCGACATGTTTCGGCCTTAACTGTTGAAATGGTGTTTTTTTAGCATGTGCAGCTTATGCTTCAACTTGTATGACAGAATACTGCATATGATTAAAATTATTATTATGAAGATTAAATGTTACAATTCTTGGCTCTATCCTACTATAGCGTCCGCACAGGATTTTCAAGATGGCGGCGCTGATCTGTAGCCGCGACTGATCCGCCGAGACTGGTCACACTATCCACGATGGCTGCCAGATAGAGACAAAAATGGAAGTCTTCCGTCTCTCTCTTCCTTCCTCTCTCTCTTCTCTGCTTTCTTCAAATCTTGTCTCCGTTTACTCTTCTCTACTCTACTTTCTTCACCCTTGTTTTCTTTCTGTCTTTATTCCTCTCCACCACTCTTCGTTTCTAATGAAAATTCGTGACACGACTCGGGATCGAACCTAAAACAAACCTGAAATACACAACACGAGGCACATACGCTAACCAATACAACACGAGCTCTAGCATACAAAAATTTCGAACCTTCCTCATATCTTGCAAATTCACCACGGGCCATTATTACACCCTTACTAGGCTAGGAACTCGAAGATATTTTCTCATCTCCAAACACGTCTAGACCGACCCTGGGACCCGCCCAACTTAGAATTTCGGACCTTCTTCTTACCTTGCAAATGACAGGTAAGTGGTGTCACGTCGTGTTACTATAACTGTAAAGTGTCTTCTTGCTTCCCCACTGTGCGCGTGTGTGTCCAACTTATTCTTAGGGGTGTCACGTATTATTTGTGTTACAGTGGAGTTTCCAATAGAACTATCTCATCAAATTTCGCATCATTTCACTCCTACTCTGCGTGTGTCGGTTCCAATAATACTGATGACAGGTGCCATGTCACGGAAATAACGCTGCAGCCGATGGCTTATGCGCACGCCGCCATCTTCGCAGTCTGCCGGTTGAGCTACCGAATCTGGTCACTCGCCCGCCGCCATCTTGAAAATCCGTGCGGACGCTAAAGTAGGATAGTTCCTTTTTGGAAGTGGGATGTGGGGTTTTGGACTGAATCGAGCTGCCTGAGGATAGGGACAGGTGGCAGGCAGTTGTGAATGCGGTAATGAACCTTTGGGTTCTGTAAAATGTGGGGAGTTTCTTGACTACCTTGTTAGCGTCTCAAGAAGGACTCTGCCCCATGGAGTAAGTAAGTAATTATGTAAGTGAATCTGCCGCCTTTTTCGATAACAGCTGTGTCACTGCCCATCCGATAATATGACAATCAGAGTATGTTGGTTGCACTATGAAACGCAAAAGTTAGTCTTGAGAAAAAATTACCCTTCTTTAAAACAAAATTTCCGTGTGATTGAATGGCCTCATGAATATTTTAAGAGGAAAGTTACAACTAAGTAACAAACGTATGATTTTGTCGTATTTAATTTACATAACTGAATTACGAGGTAGAAATCCTAGTGGTATGTGGAGGACATTTTCCTTCACGCTTGTAGTACTACGAAAACAGCCGCAGTTGCTTCAATACTGTTACATGTGCTACCACTTACGTAACAATTAAATGCAAGTTTCCATTCAATTTTCACGTTCCATGTAAGGTAGCCTGTATTATTTTTCGTAAATAATGTAGGTATAGATCTTTTTCTCAATTTCTATGAAGTTATGTTATGCTAATTCAACCCATATCACCGGAAAAATAAATGCGTACGATATCATGTTACCACCAAACTAAGTTTCATGCTACTGCACCATTCACGGCTTCGTATGTTCCATACAAGTTACATGATTCACACCAATTTGTAATGACCACGATTATAACCACAAATCGAATTGTCTCCAGATTTTTCGCCTGTTCTTGCAAGACCTGCGTAATAAAATTCTATTAGCCTATGTATCTTAACACAGTGGGTCACAAACGAATTATTCACATTTACACATTTTCGCAGACAAGTAGGAAGAAAAGAAAATGGCTTCGTTTGCACTCTTGCCGTTTTATAACTCTTATCGTTGGGTTGAACCGTAATTTTTATTATCTACATTCAGCTCTGCACAAATCGTCTGCTGGGCATGCCAGTTACAACTGCACTCTATCGGGCGGAATAGGTACTAATTAGGTTGCTGTAAAAATAATAATCAAATTAACACGTAATAAATAGTATGCAAAAATATTTGTAGTTAGAATTAATTGATCAGCGTTATATTTTAATAATGAAAGAGTATAGATGAACGTTCAACATACAATTCACACGAATATTCACTACACATATATATAAAATATAGACATATTCCTTCGGTCATCCAATGGCTCACTCGTTAGCGTGCTGGACTCCCACGCAGGCGGCCCGGGTTCGATCCCAGCCTCCACCAGTGGCAGAGAGCGAGAGGAGTGCAGTGAAGAACTTTGTGGCAAGTATGAAGACGTGGTAGTAGTCCGCACGCGAGGAGTGAGTAACATGGACGTCTTTTTTTTCGTTAAACATTTTGTTGATAATTTTCAATCCTCCCACAGATAGATGCTAAACAAATATACTTATCTGCCATATTTATCAATGAGTTTTGAACTGATAATTTTTAAATGTGAGAAATACTTGGCGAGTTAAAAAAGAAACACGTGCAGTAATCAATTTCGCACACAAACACATGTAAATATTAAAATTATAAGTAGTCCAAAAACACGAACCCTCCTACACATTTCAGCGATAAATCTCCATCCTCAGGGAGTCGTGTGAAGAAAAACCTAAAATCAATACATTCACAGTGTTAAAATACATAAAATGTGAGCTATAAATATAATGAGGAAGGCGATTTATCGCCGAAACGTGTAGGAGATTTCATGTTTATGGGTAACTTATAATTTTATTGTGTGCATGTGTTGGTGTCAATACACGACTCACGGAATGTGTAATATTAAATTTGTAAATGTAGCAGTATTATATGAAACGAATAAACAAACGAAATCAGAAAAATGGGGGGAAATATCTATTAGTATGTTGGTGTTTACACACAGCGAGGTGGGTACTGGGCAGAAGGTAATCAAGTTAAAAATGTAAATAGGTACACGTTCCACAAAAGGAGTGAGATCATGACAACAGTCTCTGTGCGCGAACCATATGTAGAAGTACAAGAATGAGTTCTGCCATCTTTTAGACTATTCTCGTACTATTACCATATATCGGTTTCGCAAGTTCAGTCGTCGTGTTTGTATTCTACGTTCTTCCATCTTTTAGGTAATTCCGGTACTACTACGATATATCGTTTTCGCTTCCTCAGCTCTGCCATCTTTTAGGTAATTCCCGTACTACTTCCATTTATCGGTTTCGCTTGCTCAGTCGTCGTGTTCGTAATCGACAGTTACATAATATGTCGGTTGAGGCTTTGAGGGAAGAAGTTTATGTGTGCCAGAAACTAAATATTGCATTTACATCTGCATTGTTATTTTATGACACATGAAAGTTTAGAATGATTGCATTAAGACTGTGGAGGAAATTACGTATGCTTGAAAGATATTCCCGTCTTCTGAAAGGATTTATAAATTCAAACTTAAGTGACTTCGTGTTTTATAACCTAAAACCCGCGAAACTTCACGTGGCTTGTATTGCAGAACAGAATGTGATGCAAGATAGAACATTGGATAAAGGAACCAAGGATAAGTTTAGTAATAAACTAAGGTATTAGGCACAAATTCGAAGGACTGACAAAACGAGCAAAGTACTTGAAATCCGCTCTCTTCTGGGATTTCACGCGGCCTTGCGTGGTAATTTCGTACCGAAGTTTCGGGACAACTTGTCAGTCCCATCTCCACCGATAGGTTCCGACACTTCGGCATGGAATTACCACTCGACGCTGACCCTTGATGATGGGTCCTGGTATTGCCTGAAGAAATGTATCATTGTTAAATGAAGATGTTCAAATGGTGGAGTTCTGTGATCTCAGAAACACTTTGGTCCTCTTTCAAAATTCAGGGTAGGAATTTTAGACATGAGCATCAAAACTGGCTGCACATAAGTCAGCTGTTAGAAAGCTATTCATATGTGCATGACGGGTAATCTAATATCAGGCAAGCTCAGTAGCTTTTATCCTGTTCCTATCAGTGACCATGTTTTCACAATGTTGCGTTCCTTGTTGTGGCATTCATTGACAAAGTTCTCTAGGGTGTAAACACTCTGCTTGGAATGGGATGTGTAGGTGGGGAGGACTTGATAACTGTACAAAGCTATTGAAGCTAGCTCAACTATATCCAGTACACTGCGCAGTTGTCCTTACTGCACTTATCATATTAGAATACCTTTAAAGAAGGAAAGTGTTTCCAATGATCATATTAAATAACAATAAATATTGTTACATAACTAATATTCTGGCCCACTACGTTTGCGGCAGGGTGCCAAACCGACAACAAGGACTACTTCACCAAGTTTGTCACCATCATTGCTAGCAGGAACTGGAGCGCCACACCACCCCTCCATCGTGGTCATGTCGCCATCACCACTCTCCACACTTCATTCAACAACCACAATATGTCAGGTTGTGGCACACACATCCGAAAGGAGTTCTGAATTAGAGCAACTGTGAGCGTTTAAAGAAGTACTGTGCTGCATGGTGTTAATTATCTATCGGTGTGTAGTATGCTAAGGCGTTTTTGAGAATAAAAGATAAAAAATGTGTTTTAAGCTTTATGTCAAATATACTGATGGGCACAGAAGTTAAATTTATCTTGCAGCTTTCAGTATAGAATTACTTCAATTCCCAGTAAAATCTATTTGTTTCTTTCAGGTACGCAATATGAGGTCAGACAGACCTGATCTCATCAGTATTTTCTCTGTCCATCACTACAAGGAGTGCATAATGGACATAAAATTGTAAAATTGTTAAGCATGTGTGAAGATGGATCTTCAGGAAGTGGGATGTGGGGGTATGGACTGGATCAAGCTGGCCCAGGATAGGGACAGGTGACAGGCACTTGTGACTGCGGTAATGAACCTTCCAGTTCCATTAAAATTCAGGGAATTTGACTAGCTGAAATCCTGTTAGCTTCTCAAGAAGGACTCTACTCCATGGAGTAAGTACATAAGCATATGTGTGTGTGCATGCTTTTTAACCAGAGTGCCCAAACCATGGGCACCTGGTTGACTAAGTTTTGTATGGTGGTACCTCTTCTTTGCAACAGAATTATTGTCATTCCCCACAGACCAACCCAGCGATGAGCCACTGACGGACCCGCTGACCGAATGACCCACAAAACTACCCCTCAATAAATTGACAGACCCAACAAACATACATACATACACACACATACATACACATTCATACATACCTACATACATTTCTTTTTAATTGCATGCTCCATTACTGGCAGTAATACTACATGCCTTATTATGGTATTTACAAATACAATGTTCAGAATTAGCTACATAATTTATTACACACTATGACGTTAACTTATTCTACTTGGTGTGTTGGATTTAACACTTCGTTGAGTTTATCAAATGATATTTTGTTAGTGAATTTAGCAAATATTTTAAAATATTTCCTTATTAGTTTAATTTTGCATTTTGGCCAAACATGTCTTTAATACTGTTGATATTAAGTTGTCTCTTTCTTTACTTAGTAGCTCACATTCAAATAGCAAGTGATCTAGTGTTTGGTCTGTGGTGCTACAAGGACACATTGGATTTTCAATTATTTTAAAATGGTGTAAAAATGATCTTATGTTGCCGTGCCCTGTGACCATGGTTGTAAAATTTTGGGTAATGTTTATTTTCATTTTTAATCTAGCTGCAACTACCGGGAAGTATTTTCCCTTTGTTGTTTGGTCCCATTCCCTTTGCCACTCCCACCAAGTTCACTTAGCACTTTCTTGTAGCATTCTATGATGTCCGCGTTCATCGCTGCCTTCTTTGCAAGTGTGTCGGCTAACTCATTTCCCTGGATCCCGACGTGAGCTTTAACCCAGCAGAATTGAACTTTCCAGTCTATTTTCCTCATCCCCATCAATTTCCTTCTTATTTCTTCAATAAGGAATGTGTGAATGTCGCTGTTTTTAAGCGAGTCTAGTGTCATTTGGCTATCTGTGTATATGGTGGCTGCCTTGTCTTCTGTTTGTATGTTTTCTGTAAACTCCAGTGCTCTCAGTATTGCCAGTTGCTCGGCTTGGTTATTGGTGCATCTTTTGTTTAACTTTATTTTAAGCGTTTAATGTGGTCACCTGACCTGATTATAACTATGCCTGCACCTACCTCATGCTTTGACTTGCTTCCGTCAGTGAATATTTGAATGGTACTCGTCTCCTCGTTATTTTCTGTAAGGAAGGTTACTGTTTCTGTGGGGTGATGCCAATAATTAACTCCCATGTCATGATCAACCAGTGCTTCCTCTTTTGTGTTACCTCTGGTTAATTCATAGAATTGAATTGCTTCCTGTATTTTTATGGCGATGGGGGTCAGTCCTGTCAGTATGCAGAGGGCTTTGTTCGACACTGTGTGGTATGCCTTTGCAATTTTGATATTCGTGAGTCTTTGTACTCTTATTAGCTTTAATTTGTAGCCTACTTTATCTATGGCTTTTTTCTACACTGGTGCTCCGTATAAGAGTAGAGGTAGTATTCCTCCTGTGTATATTGTCTTCAGGGCTGCGTGTTTTAGCCCCCAGTTTAGCTTTGTAGTTTATGTGTTACCTAAATGTAAGTTTATTGTCAAATATTATGCCCAGGTATTTCAGACTGTGCACTTAAAGTAAAGGTTTGTTGTTCAAATATATTTTAAGGTCTTTTTGTTCTTTTTCGCTTTCGTCCTATCATAAGCATTACTTTTGATTTTTGCTCATGGAATCTGATTTTGTTCTTTTGCCCATGCTGAAATTTTGCTCAATTCAACATTAGCAATGTTCTCTGCTTCTCTAATGCATACATACACACATACATACATACATACATACACACACACACACATACATACATACATTTGGTTGCCACTTGTCAGACTTGGTTGTTGTAATTTTTGGAAGCACCCTCAGTATGGCTTTCATGCAAGCGGAATCATTTAGGGCAATACAGGTTACAGTAATTGTAATCATACTCCATATAGTTGTGTTTCATTGGCTCTTTTCTATTTTATAGTTGACAGATTTTTAATAGATAATGAAACTGGAACTCCTTGCATAAGGTGTTACACTTGATAATTTCCAGTGAACTGCTGTTCTATATGAAAGCAATAAAGCCATCAAACACTGTAAACTCTTCAAAGTCACTATAACTGCAATGAAAGAAACCTGCATGCTCATTCTTTGCCACTGTACATATGTCATCATAAGAGGAATAGGTCTCTATAAAGATGTTAATTGTTAAACATTATCTTATATCATATTTACAACCATCAGAATTTCAATGGGCATGGATGAGTTTATGTAACATTCAGTTGTACCGGTATCTTGGAAAATAGAAGCATTCACAAAATTTTCTTAGGAGATGCTACTGTATATATACAGTAAATGTACATGTAAATGTTTTGTGAAATATTTTATTATTTTTAGACTGCAGACACTGCATAAAAAGTAACATAAATTTGTCAGTCTTCTGCCTTCTTATGTTGGGAATGAGACTTGAAGATGCCAGAAATGGTAATGGCTCATACTGGAATTGAAAAGAACAAGATAATTAAAGTATGATTAACATATTTGTTTAGATTAAATGAATTTCAATTAAGTCAACACAACTTTTTTCATTCATTAACAATTATTTTTTTTACAATCTTGCGCTACATTACCTACTGTGATAATATATAAACTATATTAAAATAAACTATCAATCACAATTGCAGTTCATCTTCAGGTGATAAAAAAATACAAAATACTAACTGCAACATTGATTTCTGTAGAAAGAAAGGAAATCTCATTTTACATAAAGGGTAATAATTCATAAGCCCCATGCTTTTTATATATGTTTTTAGTTGTATATATTCCAGCTATCCTAAAGGTACTGTGTAACAGCCAGAACTTCAATGCAGTATTCTTGCATACTTTTGGGACACCTGGAGTATACATAACTACAAAAATTGTATCAAAAACATGAAACCTTATGAATTATTACCCATTGTGCAAAATGAGATCTCAATTGTTTCAACAGAACTTAATGTTGCCACTAACCTCCCAAGTATTTGGTGTTTTTTGTATTACCAGAAGATTGCCAACGCTGGCTAACACTTGTTGTAATGATCAAAATTTTTAGTTGTGATTTGTGGTTTATTTTATTACAGTTTAAATAAGGTGCTACATGGCTTGGCTTTTGATGCCATCATCATGCTATGTCTTATAAAAGCATGAGGGGTGTGCAGAAAGTACTGTGTCTGCAAAGGTATATTGCGCAAGTGGTGTGAAAATATGAGGGGTGTGCAGAAAGTACTGCGTCTGCAAAGGTATATTGCACAAGTGGTGTGAAAATACGAGGGGTGTGCAGAAAGTACTGCATCTGCAAAGGTATATTGCACAAGTGGTGTGAAAATATGAGGGGTGTGCAGAAAGTACTGCGTCTGCAAAGGTATATTGCACAAGTGGTGTGACTCTGAGGTGAACTTGTCTGAAATAGTCCATTGTTCCTTGACCTTCAGTTTGCTGTGGGGAACGGCTTGGTAAGCATATTGGTTTGTGTTGTATCCTGTCCAAAATTCACCAGTGATTTTTGGACTTTTATGGTGAAGCTACTGTGGACATAATTTCTGTGCCTTGTAGGGTGAGAAGTCAAGGGACAGTGGTAAAAATTTGGATCTGAGAGACCAGCAGTAATCTGGAAATCCTGCTACCATAACTCATGTATTGAATGTCAAAAGAACTTATTGAAGAAAATCAACTATTACATTAACACCCTACAGTGGTTGAAACAACAAATCAGTCATGTTTGTGGGGGAGACAAAAACAGATGCTCTTTCAACATGACAACACCAGACCCCACACTAGTGCTGCCACTTCAGTAGTGATAGAGTACACCAGATTTGAAGTTTTTCCACACCCTCTACAGCATGGCACCATCTGACTTCTGGTTATTTGCATCTCTCAAGAATATCTCAAAGGAAATTTATTTCACATGTGATTACAAATTTCAAGCTATTATAAGAAAATGGCTGCAAGAGATCCTGAATAATTCTAAATCCATGGGTTCAAAAAACTTGCTGACCACTGGCAGTTTTGTATCCAACAACAGGGAGACTATGTGGAAAAATTATGTATTTCAGAGTACACATTCTGAAATACATTTTGTTGTGCTGTATTTTGATGCCTTGTCTGGGAGTAAAAATACAACCACAACTTTCTGAATATCCTTCCTATATTGAGGAAATGTTACATTATCTCATGTTTGTTTTTTTAATGGTAATAAGATCTCATACCTTACAAATGATATTGTTTTTAACAACTGCTAGTACAATATTATTGTTATTGTGCTATTATGTACTACATTACATTCTGAATTGTGTTACCAGCCGTTCTCATGTAATTTTTATTTTTATTTCTTTTCCACTTGAAATTTCAAATTTCAAACATCTTTTTTAATGTTTCAAATTTAGAATTGAACAAGAAGTTCAGGTTGGGAGAAGCACTGTTTGATTATTACCTACAATAACAGACATTAATAATCTTTGTGTATGTACAAAGTTTACTGATATAAAAGATCACAAGTAACACTAATGGATGAAATATACTTTTATTTGAAACATTTTTTGCTCCAATAATACTTAGTGAGGTCATTCAGAATTCCCACACAAATGCACTTAAGTCTTTACATGAACAGTTCATAAATTTATCCTATGTCAATGCAAACTGACATGGTTTGACACATTTTAGTAGAACTCAACATCAAATTTCACAAAAATCTGTTCAGTGTTTCTGAAGTTCTGTCATGTGTACAAATGGCCAAACAGTACAGTGTGGTATAGAGGGTCACAAATGTGTGACAATTATTCACCCTATTTACTCAAACATACAATGATGTCCTCACAATCTTTAATTTCCAGGAAAGTACCTGTAGAGAACATGTTCCCCTGTGTGCAATTTGAAGATCACCCCCAGTTTTCCAGGTGATGAATTTGTTGAAAAAACACACATCTTCCTGCCATTCAGTGTTATATAATCTGAGCTGTCTTGAAACCATCACATCAACCACACATACACAATATGGGGGGGGGGAACAAAAAAAAACAGAACTATGCATATTAGAACAGTCTTGTGTTTGATTTCGGCTTTTGGAACTTTTTTTTCTCTCCATAATATGAATAAAATGAAAGAATGATATTAAAATGGACCTTAAATGTGCAAGGTGAGAGAATGTGGACTGAATTCATCTGTGTCAAGGGAGGGCCTGCTAGTGGCCTGTACTTGACAGTTAAGAACCTGCAGGTTCTGTAACAGACAAGAATTTTTTTACCAGATGAAACACTCTGCTCCATGATGTGATGTATGAAGGTAGGTGAATATGCATACAGAAAAACCATTTTTCAATAAGCTTACCTCCCTACTTCTTTTTCTTGGTTGGTACAGGTTGTGAAGGTACTGACACAGTGTGGGTCTGCTGGGAGATGCGATTCACATAGTATAGCCCCACCAATGAGAACAGAAAGCTGAAACATTCCACAATCATCAATGCAGAGATGCATGATACACAAAAGCTCTTACCTGGTGACAATTTCATCTCAGGGTTACAATCACTAAATCAGAATGAAGGAGTCAACAGAGACCCCTATAGTCAGTTTCTGTGTACCTGAATATATCAAATGTAAACATCACCATAATCCTAATTATCTGAATGTGCTCCACTATACTGTCATCTGTCACCCTTTAACCCTTATTACACAATCTTCAAAATCTTTGAGTAAATTTTATAGACTGAATGCCAGCAGCATAGATAATCAGCCAGGGCCCTCCCTACAATTATTAGCAATGTTACATCCCACATCACATAACAGGGATCCAGAATACTGCCTTCTGCCAGAACAGAAT
>Ga0209629_10003606_pt1 | contig 11158 bp, 10 predicted proteins | sample TergutCu122P5_FD_187286 | JGI IMG/M metagenome (GOLD analysis project Ga0209629, IMG submission 187286) | Cubitermes ugandensis P5 segment gut microbial communities from Kakamega Forest, Kenya - Cu122 P5 (SPAdes) (version 2) | ecosystem: Host-associated > Arthropoda: Insects > Digestive system...
TCCTAAAATTCATATGATAAAAGTTATTTACAGTCCACAATTTACATGACTGGAAGCATAGTTATAAAACACTTCACTTTTGCAGTGTTTGAATATTGGACTCCCTGAGGATGATGTCTCATTTGTCGAAATGCGTTGGAGTAACTAATCAATACAGAATTGTGCATTAAAGGGATGGTTGAAAAAGTAGCTAATATGATTGTAATGCACCATGTGGATAACTTCAAAAAGGAGTACTGTTTGTTGCAAATGAGATATTTTTGAGCATTTAGAGATGCCAGAATCCCCCACACATGAAGGTGGGTGTGGCTGATCCTTGTGGTGCCTGGCACCATATACGTGAACTGTAAAGTGAGGTGTTGTGTTTCACACAAAAGGGAGGAGTGTAGAATTCTTGAAATCGTCTGTGTTACAGCCGCTGCAACATGGTTGAAAGCCTGTCTGCAGTAAGAACAACACACATTTTGTTTGTGGATGGAAGTTGTGGCTGTTGATTTAAATATTAACAGAATAGTTGGTAATGTGACTGTGTAATCCTCAGCTCTGTATTGACAGATTTGTGTTGACTGACTGCAGTACATGACCATGAGCCAGGATATCATATTTGAGGTTTCCACAGTAATGTTGCTGCAATTCATGTGTTCTGAGACGTTATGCTGTGTCATTGGTTAAGCAGTTCCAGGCGTCATTTCAAAAGATTGTTATGCCTTCATAACTTCAGCAATTGGTTTCATCCAAGAAGAAATGAATCTTCATGACCACTACGGTGACAACCTCAACTCTCTCCTTATTAAAATTGTTTTTTTTCAGCATAATTTCTACTTTTTCTTTTATTTTGCAGAATTATTAATGGATATCCTTAATTTGTATGTATATTGTGATTCCAGATAATGAGTGATCAGTGATTAATTGAGCACCTGTCGTAGACAGTCTTGATTTGATGGGTAAGTTGGTCAAACACCATACGTCATATTAAAACTTGACGTTTTTATGTTGTCCACACTAATTGTTGTTATTGTTTTCAGCCCAAGGTTCCAGCTCATCAAGGTGTAAATGAAGCATTAGATGCTGTCATTTGCATTGGACTTAACTGAATTTGATGGATTGCTACTGCATGTTGCAGCACTGGTCAACATTCTGTGGAATTTTAATGTTGTACTGGTGTACAATTAAACTTACTCATCCTATGAAGAGATATTTTGTATTTGACATGTTGGTGTGGCTGAGCTGTGAAGTGGCTTATCAAGATGAAACATGCTAGTGTATTTTGGGTACTATCCTGTGGGAAAATATTCATCCATGTTTACTGGGAATTCGTTTGTTTTGTAGCAGTATGCCAGTTTTGTTTGCCAGCATAATTGTCTTGTGTTGATGTTGCAGAAATGATTTTAAACCTAGTGATGACATTGACTCACTTACATACGATTGACATATTATAGCACTGCATTTTTGTTGTCTATTATTGATGGTCGTTTTGTAGTAACCTATGTGATGAATTCTAACTGCAGGATAAAGTCTTGTATGTTTCAGTGCACATGATAATATTTGTAGCTTTTTCTTGCTAATTTCCACATTGTATGTTAACCCTTCAATTCTGATGTGCTGAAGGCCATCATATTGTATATTATTAAAGTTGACAACAACTTGAAAAATATATATATATATATATATGCAGCTTGTAGGCATAAGATGGGTAAAATGTTGACATGTCTCAGCATTTCTGCCATTTTTAAGACCCAAAATTTTATACACTTATGTGTGGAGGGATTATTTCATATACCTGCTCAAGCACTTGTCATTCTGTACAACTGTGTTGCTGCCAAAGTACTCTGTTCACTGTACCTTAATACATCACTAATTGCAACGGGAGGGGGCACGAGGTGACGTAGTGGTTAAGGCACTACACTACAAACAGGCAGGTCGCGGGTTCGATTCCCGATGGTGTCATTGGAATTTTTCAATGACATAATCCTACTGGTCGCACTATGGTCCTGGAGTCGACTCAGCCTCTAACAGAAATGAGTACCAGGTGTATTTCCTGGGGGTAAAGGCAGCCGGTGCATAAGGCTGACAACCTTACCACCATCCTGTGCTGTTGTCATGAAATCTGGGAACCTTCAGTTCCTGGAACCCTCTGGGCCACTCGAGGCCTGTAACGAGACTGCTTTGCCTTTTTTACCAATTGCAGCAGAACTCACATTAGTGTCCTGTGTATACAAAACTGTGCCTGTGAGTGAATGGTTCTGGTTCACTACTGTTAGCAACATTTTGTATCTGCATTCTAGTCAAGTGTTAGCTTCCATTTAATTGTTTCTGGCATGTTTTTTAACTGCACTGAAATAAAATGTGTATGGTATTTATTTAATATAGGACGATAATTATTTCCTAATTTGTCATCTGAAAAAATGGGGGGAGGGGCATGAGCAGGTTAGTTACCATATAAACACACCAAAATTGAACATCATAACAGGAATTTTATTAAAAATTGGAATTATGAAAGGGTATAGTCTTACACACACACACACAGTCATCTTTTATGTTCAGATGAATACAGTATTACAATTGTTGTTATTATTATTATTACAGGTGTACTGTTGTATATAATATGGACTTTTACTTATGACATGTTACTGTCAATAATATTATTTTTGGTTATTACCCATTTTTCTTTTTTTAACTGATAGTACTTAATGGGACACTTCTACTGTGTTTATCATGTGATTCAGCTTGCAGTTTAATTGTGGGCTAAATGAGATAATTTTAATTTTGTGTATCCTTATTAGTTCAAGATGTCAGAAATCTCTTTTTGTATGGCACTGGAAGAATTGTGTATCTCTGCACAGATATGAAAACTGTCTGAAATATTTAATATTAATATTCTGCACTGTGGAAGTTGCAGTCTGTTGTCTGTGCAACCAGTGCAGTAGCCTGTATGCAAACTGTGTGAAGGGTAAGTGGTGTTGTGTTTACACAGTATACCTTACATTTTGTTGCAGATAAAATATCCACATGGAGCAAGTTAAGTAGGGCAGAACATTGGATTAAAGAAAAACAAAGGTGACATTGACAACAAAAGTGAACTCGATCCATTCAGCAAATAGACAGTTTTGTACGAATTTGCAAGCCAGCACTGAAGGTGTCCATATGTCATTTTTGGTCAGTTAAAGAGCTGATAAGACAACAATGAACTTGCACTTAGGACAGACATGACTTTATAAAGTAGACAAGTGCTTGCATGGGTGTGTGAAGATCACCCACATGCATCATTCACCTCACTTTCCTGGCTGTGTAGCTCAGCCTTACTCTGCGTCTCAGTGTTTTGGTGTCATTTATCTCATTTTACATCATTGGTTGTTGTGAGATTTTGGTGGCTACCTACAGTATCTACTGAGATGGACATGCAGGGACAGTGTATGTAGCGGAGAGCATATCGAGAGGTGGCAGGGTGAAAAGAATGGAATTTCAGTATACATGACTGAACATCACAAACACAGATACACTCTATGAGTTTGACTGAATTGAAAACTTTTCAAAGAAACAGTTGACTGTGTCTGATATGTCACTCCATTTTGCCACCAACTTGGTTGTGTACTCACACATCAAAAATAAAGCAAGTATAAAGTAGATCATGAAATCAGAAAGTTAAGATTGTGTTGGCATGATTAATTTAATTGAATTTTGGAGTTGCAGGCACCATTTCTTTATTTTATTTATTTATTTTTTTTTTTTTAAATTATAGCTGAGCATTCAAATTTAGCATGAAACTGAAAGTATGATATTTTGAGTGAAAAATGCTGTATTAGCACGTTCCTGATTATCCATTATTATGCTGCTACAAGCATTTTAATGTATGTGCATGGATGTAACATAAAAATTACAATATATGTGTTTTGTCATACTGTACAAGTAAAAATAATGTCATGTGTCTGATAACACCACAAATTAAAAGGCAGCAATTAAGTCTTATCCTACTGTATGTAAAGCACGGCAAGAAAAGTATATGTTACATAATACCATAAAAGAAACATTTCAAATTTTAGTTCTGTCACAGAGACATTTATGTTAATGTGTGTAGTTATGTTGCATTTTGGAAGCATAAAATCAGTTATGAGATGGTATCAAAGAACATCAATTTTCAGTTGTGTTACACTGCATTGTTCACAATAACCTCCATCCTTCAGTATGCACAATTCTGCAAGTTTCAAAACAGGATATGTTGCCTTTGTGACAGTTCCATAGTTTCCTGTACAGGATCAATGGACTGCAGTCATGCAGTATTGTACAGTGCCTTGAAAACTTAAAATTCTCATAGCCACGTAATGGTTGATAATTGGACATACGTTTGATATAGTATTTTTTACTCACAGTGGCTTATTAATCCTGAAGTTTGGCACACCTTATGTGGAATACTCCATATGTAAAAGAATGAGGTGTGATATTACTAAGTATTCCAAATCTAGTGACATTTCTGCATTCAAACCAAACGTTGCAGTGGCATGGATCTGTCACCTGAATGTCACTGAATTCAGGTGACACTGACTTTTGTATGTATGCCAAAGAAAATGGTCAACCTTGGATGTTGAAATCTGAATGTAGCTCTCACACGAATCAGCTGAATTCTTTTCATGATCCAGTGTTTGCTAACTGATCAATCCCAAAAGGGCTTGTTAACCATTTGTCTCATTGGCTGGTGCCAAAACTTAAAATTTCAAGCTGCATGTTCAAGTGTGCCAAATTGGATACATTTTACAAAGTTTATCATGCGTGTCGGGGGCTTGTCCAAGCTGTGTGGACCAAAGTTTGGTTTCTAGCCACTGTTGAATCCTGGGTTATGAGACCAGCACCCAGACTAGTCATCAGCTGTTCAAGTTAGTTGGTGACTGGTCCCACATCAGTTCTTTAGGCCATGGTCCAGCCTGTTAAAAGAAGTTTTATTTAATTTTTAGAATGCAGTTTGCACTTTTGTGGGGAGCTGATCCTAGGATTGAATGTGAGCCACAGAAATGACTATAATGGCATCCTAAATGCTCTGTAGTTTGCTGGGTTGTGACACCTTCTAACACTGGAGGAACCTTCCAATATTTCAGAGAAACAGGCTATGCCTATCTTCATGCACCAGACAAACCCACCTCTTTTCAGTTCCTGAAGGTGCAGGGCAGAAGAATGCTCTGAAATACTGGAAGAAGGCCTTTGTTCAGAACGGGCTATTTCTTCTGTTTTTAGCATCTGTTGTGCCAACAGGAGCTGTATGGTGTACACTTAAATATTTTCAAACAGATAATGAAAATACAGGAACTGAGACACCATGTTTGATATTGATGCTGCAGGCTGTGCCTCATGTCAGTCTCATGTATGTAGTTTTGTAACCACATGAAGAAATATTTACCAAAGAATAGATGAAAGGTCAGGCTGTGGATTGAACAATCAATCAAGACACAGTTTCATGAATTGTTGAAACTTAAATGGGTTTCTTGATGCAAAACATGGCTTATACAGCACCAGTGAAAATCTGATGTGCAAGGTTAAGAGCTGTGAAATAAGCACTGCTATTCACTTTGCTCCTTATTTTTTTCTGCATTACAAATCCTTGAAGCAGCTACTTTGTATTGATGTATGTGTCTGCAAAATGCAAGCTGTAGTGAACTACATGTTTTGTCTGGTTGCATTTGTTTCATACGTAATACAGGCATGAGAACAGTTGGTGGAGGATCTCAGTTTAAAGTCATGAAACACCAGACACATTCAAACGTGTCACTTAAATGACTGACTTATACTGTCATTAATTGCAGTTTTGGGTATGAGGGGCACAAAGAATGGTGACTACTGTGCGCAGAAACATTTCAGAGGTGGGGCTTTAAGGTGAAGTAAAATGTCAATTGTGGTGTAGAATGTCTGTCATATCCAAGGCATCAGAATTTGTGAGATTTGAGATTCTCACAGCGGTATTTCTGGATAGTCAATTCTTTTGGGATGTGACATTTTACTGCTGGGCACAAAATTCCTGATGGTCCGTCAAAATGTCAGGAACCAATCACCTGAGGACACAGTGTCACGTCCATGAAGAGTTGAATCTTTGAAAGGAAAGTTGTTAGTATAACTTTGCAGTACTTGAGGAAATGATTATTGTGCTGAGAAATTTATGGTGATTGGTCATTTTATAATATTTTTCTTTGTATGGCCTTAATGCCATTGGAATCCTGGGTCTTGGTGTTGTAGGTGCTCATATACCTTGATAGGTTTGGTAGTGACTATTTAACAGAGGATATGTTTGTCAGTGAGACTCATTCTTTTGTGCTGATACGTTCTGCCTCCAAGTATGTATTAGTTAGCGATGTAATCACTCTGGAGTTTGCTGTGTTACTTTATATATTGCTTGCTTTCAAGGCAGTGGTTGGTGCACAGTTATTAATATGTGAAATGTATTAAAGGTTTTGTGAGAGTACATCATGTGGCAATTTGTCCTGCATTGTTGATGTATTTCAGTGAACCTTGTTACTTGGATTGCATTTCAAATATAATTTAGTGTTAACTTTCTAAGTGTTAAATTTCTAGAAGTTGGAGACAGAGGAGGGCAGGATAATTTGAAGTGTGATTTCAGCTTGAGTTAAATGTTGTCATCACATTGTGTTGAGTATGGTAATGTGGAGTGTCTTAGTACCAGATGTTTTTAGGCCATTGCACTTTGGTGTTGAGGTACAGACAAGGAGTTTTATTTACTGACCCCATCAGTTTGCTACAATTAAATATCATTGATGGTAGGTGCAAGAAATATGAGCGTGATCACTAGTGGAATGATACTGATAAGTGAAAATTGGAATACACAAAAGAAGGACTGTTTGCCATCTTGTTCACCACAAATCCAATAAACACTGGACTGGGATTGAATTCTGGCCTCCATGGTGAGAGGCCAGTGACTAGCCAACTGAGCTGTGGTAGTGGAAATTCACCTGGAACAAGATTATGCCTAACTGAATGCTTTATTTTCGGTTCACCAGAGAACACAATAGTTGTGTGTGCTGGTCTTCTGTCAGAGCTTTATGTGGAAGGTGATTGGTTAACATAACTTTTGACATTTTCCTTTGCACTGTGAATTTATTTTTATTGACTAAATTGTAGAAAGAGCATTTTGGATGTGGATGGGATTTTACAAAATGTGGCTTGTCATGTTTCTGCAAATGTTAGAGTAAAATGTTTTCTGTTGACTTTGGTGGTAATTAAACTCCCACCTCCCTTCAGTTCTGTGAATCTTGAAATCTTTTTGAAAATTGATGTTGGTATGAACGATGATCCTGGGTAGCTGATAAAGTTGACAGTAATTGTGTTGTGGCATTTTCCCTACCTTTATCTCATCATGTACCAAATTTGTGTAGTCTGAATATTTATGTTACTTGAAATTGTATGGTGAATAATGCTTTGAAATTTAGTTTTCTAAAATCTCAACTGTGAGGTTTATTGTCACCCTGCAGCATTTTAAATTAAGAAATTACAAAAATGTTTTTAATTTTTCTGTATGGTTTGGTATCTGCCTGAGAGTTATGTTCTAACTGCAATGTATTCCAGTAACATCCTTCACTTAACTGAATGTGATATTTATTAACACTGAATTTCTTTTAGCTGAAGCTTATATTCATCCAGCCCTTAGTTTGTGTTTTTCATGGCATTATATTTTCCATTAAAGGTGCATTGGGAACTGTTCTGTATTTCTTGAAGAGGGAACATTAGTAGATGTAAATTGATCTCCCACAGTTTCAAGTAGATAAATCGGTACGAGTTTAATTTGTACAGGTGAGGATTTTTTTTTTTTTATCTGTGGTGCATGATTTGCTGTATGTGATTTGCTGCTTAGTGAATAATGTGATTTGGTTTGTAAAAATAAGTGTTCATTCTTCATTTAGGAAGGATGCTATAGAAATATTTTAATAAAAAAATAGACACATTAAATGGGATCAAATACTTAAGTGTTGATATGTATTTTTTTATGTCCTGATGCATGATAAAGGAAGGTCATAGAGACAGAGCATAGTGCTCAATTTGTTGGTGAGTTCTTATCATAGAACTTGTATTATATAGAGAATTTTAAAAATATAATGTTTTAAGTTATTATGTCTGTAGCAGTATGTATTGGCTTATTTGTCCAACTGAATATAATGGATAAGTTAGTTGTGTTGCCTATTGCCTTCATGGTGTGTTGAGAGAAACAATTGTAAATTGAACAGAGTATACCTTTCGGGAAAAGGTGTTCCCATCATTGTGAAGAATAGAGCTGGGTTACAAACACTTGCTGCAGTATTGACGTTTGCCAGGAAACTGACTTACCATACAAGGAAACTATCTGCCATGATGATAATGTGTACTGCATGTATGTGGTGGGTAGGTGAGTCAGGTAGCAGCACTACATGTGGTCAGGTTCTGCGGAGATGAACAGAGCATTGTACGCTGACAGCTGTCACAGGAGCTTTGTCACGTAGGAAGTCTGCATGTTTTAGAGTTCACTTTTGCCCTGCAGTTTAACTTGCCTGATTGCTCTAAATTCCCTGTGAATGCAGACCTTCTGTGTGATACAGCTACCATATTCAGAGACACAGGAAAATGAACATCCTGTATATTGCCACACATTTTGTTGACAGTGAGAACATGCTCACTGAACAGTTCATGTCACATAACATAAGAATAAGACAGTGTCTTGTGTTTTTGTATACGAGTCATTGCATGGTTGAGTGTTACTCATCTTGCCATATAAATGTTTTTGGTAAGTCAGAGCCTGGGAAAGGAGTCAGTACAGTTGAAAAGAAAAACTGCTAAAATTCATATATTTTGTAAAGATCAGAGGGGATGAATTTGCAGTGCTGTTCAGTGCTTTCACAGGAACCAAGTTCTGTTTGAATTGAAACAGCTGGGTTCACAGTGTTCACTGTACAGTCACTCTTCTGCAAATTTCCTACATCAAAACATGTTTTTGTATAAATTAGCAAGGAATGACTGGCTGTTATTTTCTCATATGTATCCTTTATTGTGGCATGCAGAACTACACAAGTCTTGTAATTAGTGATGTGTCAAATTTGAGTTCATGTGTACTTAGCAGTGAAGGTTATCACAATTCTGTATTATCATCTATACAGAGTAGTGTTGTTTTAGCTGATGTCTATTACATTTGTGTACAAACGTGATCAGTGTTTCATTGGGGTTAGTTGCTGTAACTTGCAAAGCCATTATGAGCTGAATGTTCACATCCTTGTGGAATTAAACTGGATTGCTAAGAGACTGATGTAACACTGTCATTCACAGGACAATACAACACACAGTTTGGCATTAGCTTGCCTGATTCACAGGATGGAAACTGCCTGTGCTTCCTGTTTCCTTCCTTCACTTCTGCCAACTCAATTGAAGGTACTCTTAGTGTACTGGTGCCATAGTTGAAAGAGTGTGCCATTCATGTATCAGTGGCAGAAAATACAGCCTTCACTGCTTCATTTCGATTTAGTCTTCATATTTATGGCCAGCTCTCCAGTTGTTCATGCAATCAGCATACCTGTCACTGTCATCACAGGAGCCTTGTCCTGAATAATGGTACATTTCGTGCATTTACACACTTATCATTACCACAGCATTTGTTCCATAGTACACCCCATTTTTGTGTTTTAATCACTATAATGACAAACAGTGAACCCTGCTGTTGTGACATTTTGTATTTCCTGGGCGGTTTATCAGGTACCTTTTATTTTTCTTCTTCCTCAAGATGAGAATTCTGCATCTTGGTAAACTACAGGGTAAAAATTGCCAGTTTTAAGCATATATGTACCATGAATCTTTAAAAGTGTTAAGACCACATAGTTACAAAAGATGTAAAGTGTATGAGCACTCACACTGCCGAGGTGGCAGGGTGTGTCAGAAAGGTTTGCTCAGCGTCTGTGTGTTTGGATGTGTCAGTGAGACAGTTGGTAGTGCTAGAAGAAGTTGAGGTGTGCCCAGGTTTGAATTTTAACCGTTGCATTGTGGGAGTGCTGCGCTGCATCCGGCTGGTTCTGGTCAGCGAGCCGTGACCATTTCTGCTGCCGCTGCCATGTCTGCTCCTTTTCCTGAATCCCATCTTCTCAAGTTGACGTCGAAAGGCTCGGCGGAAATTCTTGGACATAAATGAATAGATGAAAGGATTCATGCAGGCGTGGATGAAAGGTAAGAGGTTGAAACTTACACGGAGCTTGTATACTTCGGACGTAAATGAATGCAAGTTGAACTTAATGATGACTTGCATGATGATAGGCAGGCCCCAGCAGACCAGGAATAGAATTACTACCAGGATCAGCATTTTTATCACCTGCAACAAATGAAGAACAGTTGCAGAATAAGAGGGATGCAGGTGCTGGTTGTGTAATTTTTGATACGGCTTCCCATTTTCGTGAATTTATGAGTTTGTTGTCGGACTGCTGTCTGCACGTTGTTGAGAGAGAGATTCAGGTAAACCGCAGAGAATTTTCGAAGTGGGCGGTCTTATAGACTAATGAATTGGCAGAGGAAAGAATATGATGGATTGGTGGGAGTGGTCCCTGCAGAGACAGCTAAGGCCATTTGTGGTCTGAAAGGTGTTTGTTTTTCCGTAAGTGCCAGGTTTGCTAATTTACATGATCAATGCCTGCAGGTTCCCATAAATTTCCAAACAGTTTGTTTACGCGACTGAAGCAAGTAAACCTTTTTTTTTTATTTAACGTTAGCAACATTATTTCTTTTTTATTCTACTTATACAGGGGGTGGGGTCCAATTTTTGGACCCATAATAAATTTCCCTAATCACCCCAACCCATGGCTTCATGTCAGACGTTCAACAGATATTACAACCTGCTTGTTAGGGCAGAGCCACATTTGTTGCCTGATTTTTGTACCGGAAGCAGTCAAAGTATAAAGTCTTGAGATACGATAGTGTGACTCCGTTTCTGTGTAGGTGAGAGACCTTAGCCAAGTTTCAACCAAATCATTGCGCATTGCCTACAGTTTATCAACTTTGGCGACTTCTTTCTGCGCAAATGAAATCAGAACACATTTCTGTGGCACGGAGTTTAAAGCTTTTAAACTGCATGAAAGCAGCACAGTTCAAATTTAACGGGCGAGGACGATTCCAGTACATCGGGCACTGGGGATCGTTGTCTAGGGCGTACTGCGACATC
>Ga0209629_10003608_pt1 | contig 11155 bp, 6 predicted proteins | sample TergutCu122P5_FD_187286 | JGI IMG/M metagenome (GOLD analysis project Ga0209629, IMG submission 187286) | Cubitermes ugandensis P5 segment gut microbial communities from Kakamega Forest, Kenya - Cu122 P5 (SPAdes) (version 2) | ecosystem: Host-associated > Arthropoda: Insects > Digestive system >...
TGTAACAGCTGTCAAAGTTTCAAACTTCTCTTGCCATTATCTCCGTAACCGTTCAACTTTGGATATAGATGTTTTGGGTTATATCGGTATAGTTTAACATAAGGAACACCCTCCCGAAGTTTGGTCCTTTCCTCCTGTGACACCCTGTATAGTCATGTTCCATATCCTGAATTGCTTTATTGAGAAGAGTGTGACGAATTGGTGAAGGTATGAAAATTTGTATTGTAAGCCACTTTCGGCCCTCAAATTGAGAATTAATTCATAGATCAGTAAATAACGGCTTGTTGCTGCACAATAAACCCATTCAGTTCTGTGGTGATATCAGGTACACTAACTGGTCTGCATGAACTGTAATGTATAGGGAGAAAGAATAATTAGTTGACATTTGGTTTGTGTTTGGAATTTGGGGATTTGTAGTGAATTATGGTGATTTTGTTTGTGTAAATTTTGTTTTGTATGTTTGTTTGGTGGAAAATTTTAAATTTTCAGTTAAAAATTAAGTTTGGTTGAGCAAGTTACACGCACAAGCAACAGAAAGACTGTAGCATGTAACATTCCTACATAACAGCACATTCATTTTATATCTGCATACACCGTTGCTAAGCGAAATCAAAAAGAACTCAGTTACGGGTATTATGAACGCGTGTACGGGCCTGTAGGACCGACGAGCAGTGTCTTTGTTATTCAACCTAACAATGTGAAGAGAAGCAAATACCACAATGCTATGGGAAAAGTCTCAAAATGAGCCTAGTACCCCCCATTTTTTCCTGTACATACGAGGTGAGTGGTGTGTGGTACATTCATAACTACAGAATACGAAGGAAAATGATTCAGAAGAGTTTTGTTAGTTTCTTTTTTTGTATTTTCCAAATGTAGGTAAAATGAAGGAACTGAAAATGTGTGGATGATCAACCTTCATGTTGCCAGGCCAGTGTGTGGTAGAAAAGATTTAAGTTATGTAGAATTAAGTTTTTCTTATGTGTGGTAGTGTACAATTGTTGAGAATATATATATACATATATTACTAAAAAACCTGTAACCAATATTCTGTCTGTGTTAAGCTTGGACGTAAGTTTTGGTGAAGTTTTTACTAAAATTCACTCCCAAGTACTTTACTGAATGGGTTTTATTACAGGAGAATTGGTAAGTATTGATGAGAATTTGATGCACTGAATGTGTAGCAGATTTAATACTCACGACTGTTTCATGAGTGTGAAATTGTGATAACAACCTGAGTAGTTATTTGAGGGAATTATTTTAATATTATACATGTGAGCTTAGTGGGGCTAAAGACAGGTAAATTGTATACTGAGAAGGTTATTACGTGCAATTGCGAAGGCTATGTTAGATTTAACATTTCCAAAGATATTGATAGCAAATACCGTGAAGATTAATTTTACGATGATAAAAGGGGGTGAATGCGCAACCTGTACAAGGTTTCCCAGCAGATCATTCCGGTAGAAGATAACCCCACACTTGCCTAAGCGCTCAGTGCTGACGTTAGCTACCAGTAAAGTATGGGCATTGTGTTTGTTTGTTTGTTTGTACAATTTTTTATGTACAATTTGAACTTTTAGTTATGTTTGGTTAGCGTGTCTTGGCGAATGCTAATTTGGTATAGCGGTTTAAGTCCGCTCAACTAAGCGTTACGCGGCCACGGCGGAGGAATCACTACCCCCATAGCCACTACAAATTACAATAATTCCTTACGAAGTAGCTGTCAGTGATCTGCTTAGGAAGTCCAAAACTGACTGTTGGCGGCATTACAGAAATTGATGAGGTTAAGACAACTCTAACGTGAGTCTGAGAAATTACTTTAACAGGTAGTGTCCCTTTTGGGTAGGGACTAAGTTATAATCAGAACACTTATCCCAGGAGGCACTAAAACTAGTGGCACAGATGGGATTACAACCCCTGTAGCCACTACAGAACTTTTCACTACTGTCTGCTATGACATTTCCTTGACAGTAAAATTCTCCACAATACCTTTCCTTCAATGTTGGATCAGTTTGAAAAATAAGTACAAACACCTAAGCAATAATTTTATGAGAACAGGCATTCAACTTCTTACACCATATATATTTGTCTCTGGATTATCTGCAGTTCTTGGTATGAAGAGAAGATAACGATAAACGGTAATGTAGAAAGGGAAATACGATTAGGTGTCTTGTAAAAGAAAACGAATTATTAGGCTTCATGCAGACACGAACACGTGAGTCCCCCAACCCCCTCCCCCACCCTTGAAAGTATGTTTCCAAATTTACTGTATTTCTGTTTACTTCCACAGGCGAGGTCCAAGTTTTATTACTCGTATGATACACGACATGGCATTGGTTGATTTCATATCAGGATCAAACTTTAATTATGGAAATATATTTCTATATCAATCACTTATTCAACCGTACGTGAATGATGGGAGGAAAGAGCATGTAGTTGAAGGCGAGAACTGGAGCGGCTTTAGGTGAAAGAGAGGGTGGCTACGGGAGGCAGAAATATACAGGAGAGGGACTGAACTAGAGAGATTTTAACTGAAAGACAGGGTGACTAAGAATCTCAGAGATGCTGGTAAAATATAGAGGAGGTGTGAACAGTCCGTGGTTCACACCCCTTGTTTAGGGAACTGTAAAACTTTCCCCGAACTCATGTAGAGGTACGTTGTGCCTGTAGGAGCGGACAGTTGTCATTTCAGTCAGATACACCACCGACCCCTCACTTTGCTGTTACATGGATGGGAAAGAGTGCAACAAGCTGCGTTGCTTTGTTGCTGTTAGGGAAAGGGAACCTGGCGCTGTTGTTGGGGTGAAAGTAACATCTTTGAAAAGATGATGCAGAAACTCCGAAAATTCTATCATTCTGAAGGAAACGTTAATGTTCGGTTGTAGTACCGTTGTTAGGATACAATTTAAAAATATTAACTCTCTATATACCAAATTAAATATATGGGAAGAAAAAAAGATTTCTTCACATTTTAAGAAATGATATAAATCTAATATCATATAAATGATAGATTTTTTCAATAATATTCCATAATTTATTTAAAACGTGGCCGTGACTTGGAAGTAACACTGGTATACAATGGAACGTGCTAAAACTTACGTAATATGACTGACTTGATTTTATTTGTGAAATTCCATGAAGCAATTTGAGGAAGGTGTGAAACATAGATGTACCTTACATTTTGTACACATTACTTTAGGAACACCGACACAATTTGGTTTCTTACAACGCCCCCTTTTCTCGGTAGATGTTAGCCAGTGTCCAGTTTCATCTCTCTTATTTATTGGACAGGAACAGGAGCTGCATTTGGCTTCTTTTTCTTTACTTCAGTATCCAACTGCACTTGTGACAGGCTTGTGACAGAGTCCCTATATAAGTCGTTCGGCGCTAAAGGAACCTTAAACGCCGTACGACTTATATATACGTCGCAAAGAGTTTGTCGACGTTTGGAGGAATTTTTTTCACTCCTGTTCCGTCAACTGCTGTGGCTTGCTATCCTGCAGGACCCTTGAAGTTCATGCTTTCATGCGGAAGCCACAATGTATCCCCTCCACCTCCTAAACCCCTCCACAAACACCGATATACGTTGACACTTCATAACGGCGCATTTTATCCAGCTGATATAATACGGTTCTAGTTCTGCGTGCTTTGATTATCGCTCGCTCTGCAGATCACTGTGGGTTGACATATCAACACTGGCCTATGAAACGAACTCTAGTTGTTGACCAGAAATTTTGTCAGTGGCATACTCTATCCGTGTAATTCAGACAAAACTAATGCTCAAAAATCGGAGATATCCACAAAACTCGATGTTTAGAGCTACAGAAGGGCCCATAGACATGCTTTTTGTAGTGCTGCGGTAATCTGTAGGGGTTGTGGGGTAGTAACATGCAACATACAGCCGTCACTGTAGTAACAACGTTTTGGGAATCCTCCAATAGCTGGAATTTTTATAAACAATCATATCATAGTGTTAGATCTGTTTTGCTGTCACTGTAGAGGACGTTCATGCTCACTGGTATTACGTGTCTGAAACTGTGCCGAGTCACACATAGCAGTAAACAAGGCAGATAATTGTGGTCTTGAGCAGTGGCCGGAAGAAAAATGAATAAAAATTGAGGAGGAAACTGTAAGAGAAATTCTGTTTGCTGGCACCGCCTAGGAATCAGGTGCGATAGCTAGCGATGTTAGATTATTTTTAGGAAGAAGAAGGAGAGGAGCAACAGCAGGAAGCCTCAACACAAGTAGCCATAACAAACAATGGCCAATGAAATCACCCCACTGCTCTGCTGTCTTGTGTTCTTTTCGCGGCCAAAGAAAGGGTACAGGGTACAAGATGTGACGTGGACCTGTGCGTTGTGCCTTGTTTCACGGAATATCACACAAATTAAATTTGTAATATATCACCCTCTTTGTGAATACTCTGTGTGTCGTGATTAAATAGTAATCCAAGGTGCCATGGACCTTATGCAGCAACCAGAATTATGTGAGTAATGAACTATTTACACCACATTTTGTATAATACATGCGACTCACAGGCCTAAATTTATTATAAAAATAGGTGAACACTTTTCCCCGGATTAACCAATTCATAAGCACAGTGCAAAATTTTATTTCATTAAATTTGAAGGAAAAGCCTATGAGATGTGCTTTTTTTGGAAGAATAAGCATTAAAATTTAAAATCCCCAGTAAAACATTCCGACAGGGAGCCTTGTTTGGAGGGATTTAATTCCGGCGTCAAACGAAACACAGTAAGCTGGTGTTACCTCAGAGTTACAACCACATTTATCCTGTTTCTTACAAACTAGGGCTTTCAATGCATTACGAAACTGTTCCGTTCAATAAAGGACACTAATGGTTATTAGAAATAATTTTCTTAGAAAGGAAAAATAAAAATAACCCTAATAAATATTTTGTCGAAGAGAGATTAGTTACTGAAAATAAGTTTGACAGATTCATCAACATGTCACCACAACCCCTACTGAAAAGGGATAATTGATGGGAAACCCAGTTTATACGTGAGTAGAAGGTTGTAGCTCTCAAGCGACTTTGGTTTATTAGGAACAAAGTCAAAAGCATGCCAGAAAACATATTAAACTTGGCTGTTACCTGAAAGTAACACTCGTCTATAAAGGGTTAATTGCAGATAATTCTGGTGGTGGCAGCCATTGCACTAAATTACTTTAATAAGATATAGCAAGCACACAATAAAATGTACAGGGAGGCTGTAGCAGGAACAGAGGCTTTGAGTTCTATCAGAAACAGGTTGTGTGTTACGGCGGTAACCGTTGGTCCAGCAGTGAGATTTATTCTACTGATTGCTAAAGTTGAGTGCTGTATGTGATGAGAGCGAAGGTTCAAGGTACGTGCATTGGAAGATATTTCACAACAGGTGAACAGTGGTATTGCAGCTTGAATGGAGTGCGTTAGAGTAAACATTATCTGGAAGATACTTCACAACAGATGGACAGTGGAATTTCAGTTTGAATGGAGTGTGTTACAGTCAACATTATCTGGAAGATACTTCAAAAAAGTTGGACACTGGTATTGTGGCTTGATTGACGTGTGTTAGAGTGGACATTATCTGGAAGATACTTCACAACAGGTGGACACAGATATTGTGGCTTGAATTAAGTGTGTTACAGTGAACATTATCTGGAAGATACTTCACAGCAGGTGGACACTGGTATTGCGGCTTGAATGAATTGCGTTACAATGAACTTTCCAAAATCTCCCAAATTTTTACCAAACAAGGTATCTTGTACAAATGGCTACTTCCTCTCAACACTACTCGTTATTCTGCATTCTAAATATACTATGAAATTCTTGCCAAACACCCATTCCGACATCACACCAACCACCTGGCTTTTCTTCCTCACTGCAATGAACAAATTCTCTGTTCACTGCTCTCATCAATCTACGATCAACCCTTTCCACACTTGGATGGCGCCACTTTGACATCTGGGTTTATACACTCTGCTGTTGTGTTTTGACTTTCCCACCTTATACAAATGCCAAGCCAAAGGTCTACCTGGGGGCGGAGACTTGCGCAAATCACACGTCGACGTCCGCCTGTCTCTTAGCCATTCCCGCGTTTGATCGCATAGCTGTGCTCCATAACAGAAACCTTAACTGTAACAGGGGAATATGCTTACGCTAACGATTTTGAAGTCAGGCTGAGGGCCTTGACTGATCTTGCCAAAGGATAGCGCATAGGTGGATCTAGAATAATTATGGGAGATCCTTGTATCAATTGTGATATTACACTCTGCTTTATATTGCCTGTCTCTATCTACAAGCATCCTATATACATAACTATAATTATGCCTGTTTTTGTGTATGGGTGTGAATCTTGGTCGCTCACATTGATGGAGGAACGTAGGCTATGGGTATATGGGAATAGGGTGTTGAGGAGAATATTTGGGCCTAACAAGGACAAGGTAACAAGGGAGTGGAGAAAACTACATAATGAGTAGCTTAATGAATTTTACTGCTCAACAAATTTTTTCGGGTTATCAAATCGAGAATAGGATGGGCTCGGCATTCAGCACGTATGAGGAGAGTTGCAAAGAGGGTTTTGGTGGCGAAATCTGAAGGAAAGAGACCATTTGGAAGACCGTGGCGTGGATGAGAGGATTATATTAAAATGGATCTTCAGGACGTGGGATGGGGAGGCATAAACTGGATTTATCTGGCTCAGGATAAGGACAGGTGGCGGGAACTTGTGATGCGGTAATGAACCTTTGGTTTCCATAAAATGCGGACAATTTCTTGACCAGCTGAAAACCGGTTAGCTTCTCAAGAAGGAGTAGAGTAAGTAAGTACGTACGTCAGTAAGTAAGTAAAGTCAGACTACAAACCCCCTTCTGTCTCACGTTGCAATGGGTTTACTGTGCAGCACGCATTATACACACTGTGCCACGTTAAGTCCTGCACGCCGTACCAGCGCTGTACGGACGGTACGCAGACACGTGCAGTTCTTACTGTGAGGTGGGTGTGGCTGAGTACAGCAGGCTGGTAACAGGCTATCAGTGTGGCTTACCTGATGGACGGTAACCTGGCTGGATTGTGTTGAACTGCAGTTTAATTTTATTGGATGTATGTTGCGTGTGAGAACTGCATTGAGATGTCTGTTGTTCGGTCTGAAACATTGGTGTTGCAGTGTGACATATTGCTGTTTGTTAGTTTGTTACTTTAATACACAGTACATTAAACTAAATGTTTGAACATTAAGACTAGGCAAAAATAACAACTGATTTCTTTACCCTTAAAAGATTTAGAGTGCAAGATATTCACTGGAAAACACTGAAAATTGATTCACTGGACAAAACAGATTTACTGTAACGAGAGGGATATGAAAATTGATTGCATTTTGGAATACGAAACCCTATCCTAACAACAAAACAATTCAAAAACATTTTTTGGTACACAGAGATCATGCTGAAAATTTGATTTCACAGAACGTAGGGAAATGAACACATTACGTTAAATTTCGGGTAGGTTCGTTCATTAAATGAACAAAGTTTAAAGGCTGACTTACGTAGGCCATTGGGGTTTAAATAAGCTTTCAAATTTTCGCGGAATTACTGAGCAAAAAGCTTCATTTTTTATCGAATATTCAGCAAATTCTGCTCGATGTCAGCCAAATGCATGCAGCTGTTCAGGGATAACAGAATTTGGAAAGAGTCCTGGAAATGAAGTAAATACACTTAATTCTGAATTAATGAAATTGCGTTCAGTTCTTGCGTTTTTTTATGATTTGGAGGTAAGAAAGACGCTTTTTTGTAATTTTCTTTCCCGAAATAAACCAGACACACAGCGAAAATATATTGCTGCTGACAGCTGGTACAGCGAGACGGAGTGGCTGTTATGTTGAGTGTGTTAATGTATGGCACATTTACTGTACAAATACTGTACAAACTGTACTGTAGTCAACTGAACTGCACTTACAGTAATTACACAGAAGCTGCCGCTGTATGTTCAGCTGCACAACAGCAGAGCACATTTACTGTACAAACCGTACAGTCTGCAACTGAACTGTACTTACAGTAATTACACAGAAGCTGCCGCTACATATTCAGCTGCACAACATTACCCCAAATGACCAGCTGATATTCTGATGTTAAATGCAGACGGCAGTTTTAATTGCATACAAGAACGTATACAGACAATCACGTCGTTAGAAAAGACCTTTCAGTCTTTAGTTTTGTTCCTATCTTTCAACACACATCATCAGGACAAATTTACACAATCCGGATTCTATAAACTAACCTGTCCTGATTGTGGTAAGGCGTATATTGGCCAGACCGGAAGAGACTTCACTTCTAGGTACAACGAACACAAACGGTTCTTCCGAAACGACACTTCCACATCAAAATTCGCCAAACACCTGAACGACCATCTACACGTCTTTGGTCCCATAAAAGACGTCATGCAAGTCGTACAATTTCATAAAAATCCCAAACCTGAACACCATTGAACGATTTCACATCCACAAAGAAGCCGCCTCCCACCATCACCTCAATGATGAACACACGATAACCCCCAACCGATTATTTGATACCATTCTAAACATCACCTCCTAACACGCCCCTCTTTTTCATACCCTTCCTTCCCCGTCCCTTCTCACACACACAAAACAAAAACCTTCGTACGTAATCCAATTTCATAACATCTTTTCATTTCCTCTCAACACAAACACCCATCCTCACCACACTCCATTACTCCCCCACCCCAACCAAACCCACCCCCCCCCTCCGCCCAACCTTAAAAACATTACATCCAGCCTCTCGCAGGGTCAACCGCACCCACACACAGATGCCATCACCTCAGCACTCGCCTGTTGCCACAGTTTGTTTAGTAGTGCGTCGCTCCACTCGTTTTATACATTTATGTGTATACCAGTGGATAACTTACTCTGTGAGACCTTCTGTCTACCACCAAAATCACGTAAGTACCCATCTTGTACATTACATTCCTCGGGATATCTCTATAATTTTTCTAAACCTTACCCGATTTATTTTTCTCCGTACCAACACGCCACATAAACTCTGCCTCTCTCCACAGGTTCTACAGACAAAACTACAAATACATCCACTACCCGCACAAAATATACATGAAAAACACCTTGAAACGACACCAGCCGCTCCACCCTCATCACGTTTCTGAGACCGAACTCAGGACCCTCCACTTTGGAATGCACCCATTTCATAGGGAGCACGAGGAGAGAAACATCACTGAACACCCCTCATACATTCCGGACGCCAAGAACGGAAGTCTCGAGCGTGACTGAAATCATACTACGTAAGCTCGACCTTTCCTTCTGAGCGTTTCAGTAGACAGACAACTTCCAATTCCTCGCCAATTTCCACTCAGATCGAACATTCCACTGCGAGTCCACTACATAGATTATAGATGTGTAACTATTTCTTGCAAGACAAGAGTAACTACTGATTCTCCGCCCTATACCAATGTAGTATCTGTCAAAACATTCTAACACAGTCCAGTATGTGATAATTTGATATTTATAAGACAGTCGCAATAACTGTGCGCCTCTTCTGGTATTTATACCTCTTACATGCTACTGTATAGTTGTGTACACTGTAATATTACTGTACTTATATTTTACCAGCTGTTATGTTATAGATACACTTTATTTTGTAACTTCAACGCAAGGCAATGTATATATCTGATGTACTAGTTTTACACCTTACCTTTTATATGGCTTTATGTACTAATGAATAGATTTATGTACATTTTACCAACCTACCAATCTATAATGTACTCTTTCACTACCTCAAAGAAAGAACGAGATCTCGGTTCTTCAATGGCTTCTGCCTGTAATGACAGCAATGTGTAACTTGGTAAACTCCTCTCTAGGTTACCTGTGTTTGACCTGATGATGACCTCATTAAAGTAAAAGGCCGAAACATGTTGTTATTTACTTAAGCTTATGCTAAGTAATAAATTTGTTGTGTTTGACTTATATATCCTCTCATTTAATACTTGCAGAACTTTCAAATTCACGACCACAATATCACCTTCCTACAGTACTACGAAACACACCCAACTGTCCGTCTGTTGCAACTGCACGTGCTTTGTTTACTGTGCATCTGAATGTCTTAACATTCAGAAGTGGGGCGTGATGCGATGTCACGTGTCCGGCACAGATGATTTCCACGTGTTACAACTTACGTACAACAAGCTCTTCTCCCTATCATCTATGGACAATAAACACAATCACTGAGCTCTGCCGGTTACAGTCACGTACGAATACGCCACTTGTGTCGCTACAAGTCTCTGTTTACGATACATCTCTGAGCTTGCACTGACAGGGAAAATTGTTCGTATAAACGTGTGAAGGGAAATGAGTGAGTTTTCTATTCAATTGACAAACTACATTCGACGATAGATACCAGGGATATGTAATATTCTAATGGCTCCTAACGTAACACCTTTGGAATATACGTTATAAAATTTAGCAACTGTTTATTTCTTACTGTTTATCAAGTTACATTTCACATTAAATGCTCAAAATGTCCTCCGCCTGTATAACTCCTAGCAGTGACACATCTAATTATGGACTGTCGCACCTTGTCCAAGGTACCGGATGGCTGCGAATGGTTTGAGAGGCATCACAAATGCCTTTCTGGAGAGTCTTTTGTATACTCAAAGAAAAACCGTGAAATTAAAAAAAAACACAAACATCTGGCGAAGACAATGAAATTAATTGTCTGTCGTTAATCTTGACACTGATTGAGACTTTTCATAGCTGTGTTACATGTTTCAGTAATTGTAAGATTTTGTACCGAGAAATAACTCGTGTAATTTATTAACAAAAGCTCCTATATATTAATTAATATGCAATTGTAATTAATTGTTTATGCAATGCAGTGACCTTTAGGGCACCACATGTCGATCGAAAAATTTGGTCCTGTATTTCGATCTGATATAAATAGCAATAGTTAATTTTGTTAACGGCATTTGGGTGTTAATATATACGAGGGTTGGGACTTTAATAGTGGCAACTATTTATTTACCACTGATACAAAATAGATACATGTTTCGAAGTTTTACTGTCCTTCAGTGTAGTCACCAGCATTGTGTACAACCCGTTGCCAGCGATGTGGAAGTCGTAGGATACCTTTAGCAGCGCCT
>Ga0209629_10003609_pt1 | contig 11154 bp, 9 predicted proteins | sample TergutCu122P5_FD_187286 | JGI IMG/M metagenome (GOLD analysis project Ga0209629, IMG submission 187286) | Cubitermes ugandensis P5 segment gut microbial communities from Kakamega Forest, Kenya - Cu122 P5 (SPAdes) (version 2) | ecosystem: Host-associated > Arthropoda: Insects > Digestive system >...
GATTTGCCATAAGAAGCTCTCAACTTGAGGTTGTCAACGAATGAAACATTATTCTTGAAAAAATTTTCCTCGCTGATACGCCATGCAAACGCCAAAGAAGGGAAATTACCCGTCTTGTAATTTTCTCCAAAGCCTGAAAAACCATCGTGACGAATCGTTGCTGTCATGATATAACGGTCTTTAAAACCATATACCATCCTGCCCATCAACCACAACGACGATTCTTTCCAGGCTGATGATGATATAGCATTTTGATCACTCCGTCCGGCGCTGAGTTTGTTATAATTCAAAGATTGGTCGACAAAATAGTTTGCCGTTGAATTTGTTGAATCATAGACGCGCTTTTCGAGACCGTACACAAACGTTGCGTCAACCGAATGTTGTCCAAACTTTCGGATATATTTGACAATATGGTCAAGTACCCATTCATTCCGGTTGCTGTAATTCTTATACCCTTGTCCCTGATCGGTGTTGGCTGTATAATCGAATCGGTATGCCCGTGTAAATGTCAATGACTGATTGTATTGGACACGGTAACTCAATCCTTCGACAAACGGGATTTTAACATCTCCATAAAAATTGCCCGACAGGTTGTAACGCATATCCAAATCTTTATTGTCAGGTATCACCAGAATATTGATGCTTCCGCGGTCTAATCTTCTGATAATATTACCGTCATCATCGTATGCTGCCATGATGGGTATTTCAGAAGTAACTGACGCCATATCAGGAGATTGTCCTGAGGTATCATGAATCGTAAAAAATGTTTGAGTTCCAATGGTCAACCAGTTTGTGATTTTGGTATCTAAATTCACCCTTAAACTTTGCCTTTTGTAGGTATCGTTGATAATCAGGTTTTTTTGATCCATGAATCCGTATGACATATAGTAATTGACAGCGTCACCTCTGCCTCTGATACTGATTGTATGGTCTTGAATATAAGGTGTATCATTCGTTCCCATTCCCCACCAGTCAGTATCAGTCCCCTCTTTCCATCCTTTAAATTGAGAAGCTAACCTGAAACGGGAAGTGATGTCCCAATTCGGATTCGGCTGGAGATAATCAGGCGCTAACCTGCTTTGTTCCAACGCATGAGATTCAATCTGCCAAACATAATCCGCTCTGTTTACCCCTTTCATATTCTCATTGGTGAGTTTTTGCAGGGCAAAATTTCCATTGTATTCTATCACAGGTTTTTGTACTGTTTTGACCGACTTGGTTGTAATCATCAATACGCCATTCGCTGCTTGAGAACCGTATATGGCTGCACTGCTGGCGTCTTTCAATACATCGATGCTCTCTATGTCGTTGGGGTTTATATCGTTGATACCCCCGCGAAATATAACTCCATCGACGACAATTAACGGACTGGTGGTCCCTGAGAGAGAGTTTCTACCCCGGATAGAGATGGCAATGTCGTCAGAATTACCGGCTCTGTTGTTTGAACCGTAGCCTATATTCAATCCCGGAACTGCCCCTTTGATCCCTTGCGCAATGTTCACAGTAGGTGTATTTTGCACAGTTGACAAGTCAGCTCTGGCCACAGCGCCTGTCAAGTCGCTTTTTTTGGCAACGCCATATCCGATCACAACTACTTCATCAATGACTTGGGTGTCTTCCACCATCCTTACATCAATGACAGTCCGGTTACCTGCCGTGATTTCCTGCGTCTTAAATCCGATAAAAGAAAAAACAAGCACGTTATCTGCCTTTGGAACCGTAAGGGAGTATTTCCCGTTGGCGTCCGTGATAATCCCTGTTGTTGTTCCTTTGACCGTGACATTTACGCCCGGAACCGTTTCTCCATTCTGGTCTGTAACTGTCCCGGTTACAATTGTTTGCGCCTGTGTGCAAACGCAAATCATCAAGAGTACTGCTATGAGAACCCATTTCTTTTTTAATCTCATTCTAATAAGTTTTTAACATTAATATTATGTACATTCAATATTCATTGTCTAAAATAAACGAACGTTTTTTTTCGACATGAAAAACGCAACAAAGATAAAGACAAAAAATAACATTTTCAAATGTTTTTTATGAAAAATTCAAAGATTTAACCATAATCTTTAAAAAATATTTTTTTTGTTCGCGGTTGTCGAAAATAAAAGTTCGTATAAATTAGACAATTGCGATTCAATTGAAGAAATTTTAAGCACTATGGTAAATCAATGAAATTTTTTTTCACAAAAATTGTCAGGACTTAGCTGCAATCCTTAAAAAAACTTTATTTGTATGTTGTTGTCGAAAGAAAAATCGGTGGTATATTTTCAGCTATCTATTTGGCTAATAATGGGAAAGCTCCTGACTTCATTTATTCGACACAGACAAGGCTTCTGTGTCGGCAAAGGGGCTAACAAGATGTTTACTTTGCTCCGCAGTTGAGGCTGTCTCAAAACCGCGTCATTCCGCGCCTGACGCGGAATCTTTTCTAATAATAATAATGTTGATTATTAAGAGATTGCGCATCAAGTCCGCAATGACATGCCCTCTTTTTCGACTTTTGAGACAGCCTCAATCGGATGTATATATCCTTATGTCTTTGTGTATTAATTTGATGCAAAATTTCAACTTTTTGCAGGGAAACCAAAAATGTTCGATGTTTAAATTGTCTGAACCAAAATTTTCATGATAAATCAGGAAAATTTGCAGTTAAGCGGTATCACCATATACAGTTTAAACCTTCTTTTATATAAAGGTTCATCCTGCTATCTTTGCTTACCAGTGTATAACCGTTTATAATACACTGATATATCAACATTCTGTCAAAAGGGTCTTTGTGATTTTCCTTTGGCGGAAGTTTCAGACTGCCTAAAGCCTCTATCGGATCTAATGGTATCAAATAAAAACCCATTTGTCGGCAATATTCAGGAATATCATTCACGTCAAAATTTAGTTTCAATTTTCCAACACTGCATTTAAGCGCTATTTCCCAAATAGATACAGCACTAACATACACCTCATTCTCTTTGTCGGATATGTGTTCTACTGTTTGAGCCGACAACTCATCGGTTTTTCCTATTGCCCATAGTAACACATGAGTATCTAACATTATTTTTTTCATCGCATGGATAACAGTTCTTCTGTTGTCATTTCAAAATCATTGCTAAATTCAATTTTTGCTATTCCATTTAAAATGCCCAACTTACGCTTCCCCGGTATATTCTGTTGAAAAGTAACAGAATGATCACCTTTTAACAATAACCATATATTATTTAGCACCTTCTCATCATCTATCGTAAGAATCTCACGGGCCAAAGAGGCTTTTTGTGCTTCTAATTCTATTGTACTCATAAATTATTTTAACTAATCACACTAACAATTCCCAAGCGCATTAAAAACTTTCCGGAAAAACACTGCAAATATAAGAAAAGTTTTTTAATTAAATACAAAAAACACTACTTTTTTGCGACCGCAGATTCAACTATTTTATAAACGATAGTTTTTAGCAAAAAGAAAAACAGACATTATAAAAGACCTGACCGATTGGATATTAAGTATTATTCAGCTTTCCGGCTTATCACCCTGTCATAGATAAAAAGGCATACGGTGGTGACGATGCCGATGGAAAGGATGACGATCCACAGACTTGATGGGTTGTAGGTGTTCCACAGATGGTTAGTCAGTTCGCGGGCAGACATGTTGACCTGGCGGGCGACTTCGTTGAAATATTCATTTGACGACAGACCATCGGCGATCTGCAAGCCTTTTTCGGCTGCGAAATTCCTGGTCATCATTACCTTATCCGACATCGACTGATAGACGCCTCCCGCAATGAAGCCTGCAAAGAAATTGCCCAAGAAAACGGGGATAAACGAATAGCCCATATAGAGCGCTTTCTTGTCTTTGGGCGCAATCCGTCCGATATACTCGGTGATTTTTGGCGAGCCGGCCATCTCACCCAACGAAAAAATGAGGATGGCAACCATCGTAAAGAGCACATTTTGAGAGAATAACGTCAGCGCCATTCCAATCGAACATACCAAAAAGCCCGACATCATCGAATGAAGCGGTTTCCAGCGCATCACGACGGTCGATACAGCAATCTGTAAAGCAATGATATACAACGCATCAAAGTTAGTCACGAATTCTGCATCCATCACGCCCGGTGCAGGACTGTAGTTGGCGCTGATAAATGGGATATGCGTATCGAAAAACCGAAAAAGCGCACCTGTGTCTACCCACTGCGAGATAAAGACCGGAAGGGTGAAAAACAGTTGCATGTACATAGTCCAGAATCCGGCAACAATCAACAGGAAAACAAGAAACTTCGGGTCTTTAAAGATACTGGCCATATTACGGAATATCAAGCTAAAAGATTGTATCAGCGAAGTGTCCTGTTTTGTTTTGTCCGCTTCGCCATCCAGCGAGCCGTCTTTGCGACCGGGTTCTTTGTAAAATTGCAACAGGATGTAATTCAACAAAATAATGAGTGCCGATACATAAAAGATCATCTGCGACTGCGCTTTAAACAGAAGCGTCACGATGGGGCCGAAAAATGCACCGATATTGACCATCATGTAGAAGATGCCAAATCCGATGGAAGATGTCTCCGGCGTGGTGGTCTTGGCGATGGTGGCCGAGATGATTGGTTTAAAAAGCGCCGCACCTAAAGCCAAGTAAATGTACATGATAAACACTGCCGTAAACGATGACACCTGCGGGAACAGCACAAAAGCTGAAGCATAGATGATAAAGGCAATCGCCAATACTTTTTTGTAGCCGTAGCGGTCGGCAATAGCGCCGGTGAGGACGGGCAGAAAATACAGAATACCTGTACCAACGCCCATGATAACGCCTTTCTGACTTTGCGAAAACTCAAGGCCACCCATATCCGACGATCCCGTCAGGTAGTTGGCAAACAGCATGAAGAAGCCGTACCATGCCCAGCGTTCAAATAACTCGATGGTATTGGCCACCCAAAAGGTGCGGGGAAATTTACTGAATATTGACATTTGTTTTTATAGTTTTCACCCTGAGCCATTGCTTTTCTTCTTCCGTAAGATAAGGTGAAAGTTTATCGTAAACTGTTTGATGATAGTTGTTTAGCCATGAGAGTTCTTCGGCTGTCATCATTTCCGTTATCAAAGGCGTTATATCTATCGGACAGAGCGTTAGCGTCTCAAACCGGTAGAAATCACCGAAATCGGTAGTCATCGCAAGCGTTGTGAGCATCATATTTTCGATTCGGACGCCATAAGCATGGTCGCGGTAGATGCCCGGCTCATTGGTCGATATCATTCCTTCACGGAGCACAACAGGATTCTCTTCCGGACGGATGCTCTGCGGGCCTTCGTGCACATTCAAATAATAACCGACGCCATGTCCCGTACCATGTCTGTAATTGATTCCATACGCCCACATGGCCTGGCGCGCCAGCATATCAATCTGTGATCCACGTGTACCGGCGGGAAAAACCGCTTTTGACAATCCTATCATCCCTTTGAGTACCAGCGTATAATCTTTTCTCATTTCGTCTGTGAGGGGACCGACGGCGATGGTGCGTGTAATATCTGTCGTCCCGTATAAATATTGTCCGCCGGAATCAATCAGCAATAATCCTGCCGGCTCTACTTGCTTACAATCCTCTGCCACAGGATGATAGTGATTGATGGCTCCATTGGCGGCATACCCTGCGATGGTCGGAAAACTTTCACTCACAAAATGCTCCTGCCGGCCTCTAAACTCCTTCAGTTTCAGCCCAATATTATATTCCGTTACAGTCCCTTCAGGGACAGACTGTTCGAGCCATATCAAAAACTGCGTCATTGCCACGCCATCGCGAATCATAGCCCGCCGGAATCCTTCAGCTTCGACCACTGTCTTCATGCTTTTCAACAAATCTGCTTCAGAAGCCGTGTCATTCACCCAGTTACGCGCCGATAACATGTCGTAAATATTGTAAGAGACTTTGCTGCTGTCCACACTAATCGACTGATTGCATAAGGCTGACAGAAAAGCCATTGTCTGATAATAATCAATTATTTTGACGCCTTCGTTTTTCAGATAATCTGCCGTTGGAATATCGATTTTGTTTGTATCGACAAACAGTATCTTTTCACGATGGGAAATAAAAGCATGAGCGACAACGACAGGGTTATACGGAACGTCACATCCGCGAATATTAAAAAGCCAGGCGATGGTGTCTAATGTGCTTATCCATACAGCGTTGGAATCATTTTTGGCAGCTTCGGCAAGGACGCGCTCTATCTTTTGATGCGCAGTTTCGCCTGCAAACACAATAGGATGAATTTCAACGGGTTGTTGAGGCAATAGCGGTCGGCCTGCCCAAATTTCGTCAAATGGATCATAATCTGATACCAATTTGATGTTATCCGGCTCTAATTCGGCTTTCAACTTCATTACCTCCTTGGCCGAGAACACATTACCATCAATACCGACGCTGTCGCCGGCAGACAGTTGTCCTTTCAGCCAATTTGGGATGCTGATTGTGTCGGGCAACCGGTCTTTAAACAGGATGATTTCGCTGCCTGCCAACTCGTTGGCTGCCTGCAGGAAATAGCGTGAATCCGTCCATAGCCCTGCTTTACCCAATGTTACGACAACCGTTCCGGCAGAGCCGGTAAATCCGCTGATCCATCTTCTTGATTCCCAGTGTTCAGGAATGTATTCACTGATGTGAGCGTCAGTCGACGGAACGATAAACGCCTGCAGATTCTTTCTTCGCATATAGTTGCGCAACAACACAATACGTTGATTTGTCAAGTATCCCATGGTTCAATTATTTTATTGTTCACTTTTTTTCATCTCAATTGATTCCCAACGACTTGTCCTTCAATCATCAATATCTGCATTGTTGTCATGATCAAAAGAATCTCAATTCAGACAATCATTGCCCTGACGTCCAACGAATTGCCTGAGACAGTATTTGCACGAATGCCGGATTCTCCCAAGCCTGCCGGTCATGCCCCAGCGTCAGCGCGACAATGCGCGACTTTCCGTACAAATTTACCCAGCCTACCAACGGCGAACTGCTTGGTTCATCGGTAGATAACAGGGGATGCACCGTCGGTAAAATCTCCATATTGGCATACGTCTCATCAGTAATCATAAAATCTTTAACACCTTCTGTCACAGGATGTTCGAGTTCGCCTACCTTGATCATCATCTCAACATCATGCTTGTAGGTTGACGCCGGTTGCATGACAGTATCTTTCATCCAGGGTGTATGGGCATACCTTCCTCCCACAATCCTCAAATACTCAGGCCAATTCCGATAACTGCATACCGCATGATGCAGCACCACCAACCCTGTGCCGTTTTCGAGCATGGCAAGGAAATTGCGCTGGGCGCTTTCTGAAATGTCAGTCGGCATGTCGTACAACAGCACGGCCTTGTAATTTTTAATGCGCTCCGGCGCTAACATGGCGTCGGATTCAGGATGCTTCACTAAATCGTAAGTAACAGGCAATTTGGCCAATAGCTGATCAAATCCAGCCTCGTCATAGCCATGTCCGCCCGTGATTACCAGTATTTTCACTTTCTTCGTCGAATTGCAGGAGATCAAACAGCAACCGACTGATATCAAGGCTATCGCCATAAAAAATCTCAGTATGTACTTCATATTCATGTTTAATTAAAATTTTACATTCATCTTCGGTTAATTTTCAGTTTGCAAAAATAATCAATTTATTTTGTTCTTCACTCGGCTTTCACTACTTTTGTGTTTTTTTTAACAAGATATATTGACAAACAAAGCAATGAGAAGTTTTGCAAGTGATAACAATTCAGGCGTTCATCCACTGATCATGGACGCCATCGCGAAGGCTAACAGTGACCATGCCGTGGGTTATGGCGATGATTACTGGACCAAAGAGGCCGCCACAAAGCTCAAAGAAATTTTTGGAGAGACGGCTTCTCCCTTTTTTGTATTTAACGGAACAGGCGCTAATTCAATTGCCTTACAGGCAGTTACACGTTCATTCAACAGTATTGTCTGTACGCAGAATGCCCATATTTATGTGGATGAGTGCGGTGCACCGGCGCGCATGACAGGTTGTACCTTGAATGCCGTACCTACGCCGGACGGCAAATTAACTCCGGAACTGATTCGTCCGCACCTTCATGACTTTGGTGTTTGCCATCATCCACAACCCAAAGCTGTGTACATTTCGCAGACCACCGAGTTAGGCACCGTTTATACGATTGAAGAAATCAGGGCGATTGCCGACCTGTTACATTCGTTTGACATGTACCTGCACATGGATGGCGCCCGCTTAGCCAATGCCTGCGCCTGCCTGAACTGCACGATGAAACAACTGACCGTAGACGCCGGAGTAGATATTTTGAGTTTTGGGGGTACGAAGAATGGGATGATGCAGGGTGAATCTGTGATTTCTTTTCGTCCAGAGGTGTCGGAGAATATCCCGTTTTTCAGGAAACAATCGGCGCAATTGGCCTCCAAGATGCGCTATCTGTCCGCCCAGTTTATTCCGTATTTATCGGATAATCTGTGGCTTGTAAATGCGCAACACGCCAACCGGCAGGCTGCAAAATTGGTCAATCAATTGAAGCAGTATCCGCAGGTGAAATTTACGCAAAAACCGGAAACGAATCAGTTGTTTTTCACACTCCCGCCGACTGTAGCCAAAGAACTGTCTAAAAAGTATTTCTTCTACTACTGGAACGAGGAACGATGCGAGATACGCCTTGTAACGTCTTGGGACACAACAGATGAAGATATCGAAGGGTTGATAGAAACATTAACGGCAATTCTGAAACAGTGATAATGATAAAATGTTGCTCTGTAAGGTTGAATATACTTTTGTACATTCGCGCTTTCATGCCAATTATATTATTGTAAGCGAAATTGCCCAAAAAAATGTTATTTTTGCAAATTGAATAAAAGAGTATGTCAAAGCAGCCAACAATTGAAAATATAGCACATTACATATCCGAAATCAATCGGATTTACAAGGCGGGAAATGCCACCGAGCATAGTTATCGTCCTGCGTTGAAAACGTTGTTGGAAAAAATAACAACAGACAAGGGGGCATGCCCCCTTGCTGATTCCCTTGTTATCACCAACGAACCGAAACGTATTGCCTGCGGTGCACCTGATTATATTGTTACCCGAAAAGATATCCCTGTCGGCTATGTGGAAGCGAAAGATATTGACACCGATTTAAACCACAAATCGCACAAGCCGCAATTCGACCGCTACAAGCAATCGCTTGACAATTTGATAATTACCGATTATCTTACTTTCCAACTGTTTGAAAACGGCGAGCAAATTACTTCCGTTACGATTGCAAAAACAAATAACAAGGGTATTCATTCCCTTGTTGAAGCCGACAAAACACAGTTTGAAAAATTTATCGCTTTAATCAATCTATTTGTTGGTTATCAGGGACAAGGGATACAAAACTCAATGCAATTGTCGAAAATAATGGCAGCCAAAGCACGACTTATGGCGAATATCATTGAAAACGCTTTAGACAGCAAGGGGATTAATCCCCTTGCCGATGAGAGCAATTCATTAGACGGACAATTAAAAGGTTTCCGTGAAGTGTTGATACATACTATTTCACACAAAGAATTTGCCGACATTTACGCTCAAACCATTGCATACGGAATGTTTGCCGCAAAACTGAATGACCTCACCCCCAACCCCTCTGAAGGAGGGGAATTTCCCCCTCTCCTTTTGGAGAGGGGGGCAGGGGGTGAGGTTTTTACCCGCAGCAAGGCAGCAAATTTAATTCCCCACTCCAATCCGTTTTTGCGGGAACTTTTTCAATATATTGCAAGTTTTTATCTTGACGAGCGTATCCGTTGGGTGGTGGATGATTTGGCAGATTTATTTAATTACGTGGATATTAACGCAATTCTTAAAGAATTTGATAAAACCGACCACGACCCGATAATTCATTTTTACGAAACTTTTTTGTCGGAATACGACCCCGCTTTGCGTAAAAGCCGCGGAGTTTGGTACACGCCGAAGCCTGTTGTGCAGTTCATTGTGCAAGCGGTGGACGATATTTTGAAACAGGATTTTGGAATTTCGCAAGGATTAGCCGATACATCGTTCACGACTCCCCCTCTTTCGGAGGGGGCGGGGGGGAGGCTTCACCGCGTACAAATTCTTGACCCCGCAACAGGTACAGGTACTTTTCTTGCCGAAGTTGTGCAAAATATTTACAACCGTTTTAAAAATCAACAGGGAATGTGGCAAAATTATGTCCACGAACACTTATTGCCTCGCATCAATGGTTTTGAAATCCTAATGGCTTCGTATGCAATGGCACATCTGAAATTGGATATGCTGTTGAAACAAACAGGTTATACCTCCCCTAACCCCTCCAAAGGAGGGGAATCTCCTCCCACTTTTGGATGGAGGCAAGGGGAGCGTTTGCACATTTATCTTACAAACAGTTTGGACGAGGCACAGGCAAAAACCGAAATTCCTTTTGTAAAATGGTTAAGCGATGAGGCAAATGCTGCAAACCGTATCAAACAGGACGTTCCAGTGATGGTCGTGCTGGGCAATCCACCGTATAGCGGCGAAAGCCAAAACAGCGGAAAATGGATTGAAAAGTTGATAAGTGATTATAAAAAAGAACCGTCAGGAATAAAATTGCAGGAAAAAAACTCCAAATGGCTCAATGATGATTATGTGAAATTTATCCGTTACGGACAACACTTTATAGAACAAAACGGCGAAGGTATATTGGCGTTTATCAATAATCACAGTTTCCTCGACAACCCTACTTTTCGCGGAATGCGTTACAGTTTGCTGAAAACCTTTGATAAAATCTATATTCTCGACTTGCACGGCAATGCTAAAAAGAAAGAGACCGCACCCGATGGCAGTAAAGATGAAAATGTATTCGACATACAACAGGGCGTTTCCATAAATATTTTTGTAAAACTAAAGAGCAAAGGAAAATGAGGGAAATAAGCAACCATATCATTGCTTTGGTAGAGCAAGCAAGGCAGGCAGTAGCAAAAAATGTAAATTCTGCTATGGTGTTTACTTACTACCACATTGGCAGAATTTTGGTGGAAGAATGGCAAAAAGGTGAAGAAAGAGCCGAATACGGCACACAATTATTAGCAAACGTATCTGCCGACTTGACCAAAGTTTATGGTAAAGGATTTTCCGTCCAAAACCTTGAACGTATGAGAAGTTTCTTTTTG
>Ga0209629_10003610_pt1 | contig 11153 bp, 7 predicted proteins | sample TergutCu122P5_FD_187286 | JGI IMG/M metagenome (GOLD analysis project Ga0209629, IMG submission 187286) | Cubitermes ugandensis P5 segment gut microbial communities from Kakamega Forest, Kenya - Cu122 P5 (SPAdes) (version 2) | ecosystem: Host-associated > Arthropoda: Insects > Digestive system >...
CCCCCCCCCCCCCAAAAAAAAAACAAATTATGCCTGTGGTTTTGCACATGTGTAACAGGCTATGTGGGCTTCTAAACATTTAACAACAAAATCTCTTGACTACATTTCTCAATATAAATCAGATATTCAATTTGTTTTCCTTGTTATATGATCCTGTATAAGAATTAAATTTCTAAATCCCAACAACCAATTATTTCATCCTGACAGTGAATTATGTTAATGGCATTCCTTGTGAGAACTGTAATGCATCAATTTGTTATGTAGGACATAATTTCAGTTTCTGAATGTTCAAGCAGGTGATGGATAGAGCAACCACTATGCTTTGAAGAGTTAAATGTTAAACAATTCCAATACACTCTCATCTATACCTCCTTCATGGGCTATGTTTATAACGCTTATCTTGCTTATCGCCCTTCTTACTGGGTACTCTTGCCAAGTGGCGAAACTATCCAAATTACCATTGTCACTATCCTCTCCTTCATTGCACAGGATGTGTTTCATTCTTTCATTCGTACTTCTTATTTACATATAAGACTATTAGGCATATGTTTTCTCCTGTACCTCATGCCACAGGTACATTAATGTTTTCCTTTCTTGAATGTAGGAAAGCCAATAACTCATTTTCTTGGAAGACAACCCCTTAATGAAAAAGGTATCATGTGTGACAGTTTATGACAAATAACCATAGTGCAAACCGGATAAGTTAAGGGCATATAAATCATAGCATAAAAATCTGGTTACATTGAAGGAAAAGGAAGAATATTTGAGTGACAAAATTAACGTGCTTTAAACAGTAAGAATCAGAATATTACAGGATTGCACACAGACACACATATATTTAAGAAGGGCTAGTATTATATGTTACACAATAAGTAATTAGACTACAGTAATTAACAAGAAATGTCAATTCATAATGTCACACAAAACAGTACTCAACACTCTACTGGTAAGGTTAACTCCACACATAACATGAGATTACTGGGAAAACATCAGGGTGGATTCCAGCATAACAGATTGACTACTGATTAGATCTTCTGTGTTTGCAGATATCAGAGCAAAAATGGTAGCTATTTACAAGATCCAAAGAAATGTTTAGGTCTCCATATAGAGAGAAGTATTGTACAACATTATTGATCAATTTGGTGTGCACAAACATCTACAGTTGTCTCCATTCTTAATCAAACACCACACCATGACAGGTCAACCTTCAGAGAGACAGCCCCAATTATCCAGTCTGGGTAAGCCCCACAGCCAGTTTGTATGCTTTGGAGATGAAAAAATCTCTTCTCCTCCCAGAAACTGAACCCTGGCTCCTTTGTCATCCAACCCCTATCCTAGTCACTGTACTGAGCTCTAGTTAGAATAACTAGAATGTCTTTAAATAGGTACCTGTTTCTGCTACATTTCCTACTTGTAAGGGTCTACAATGAGAGGTGCTGCAGAACTGTCACTTTCAAATATTGTATGTTATTAGGAAATTAGGAAGAACTGCCATCCTAAGAGAAGAACACAGAGTGTATTTGAAAACAGAGCATTGAGGAGAATATTGAGACCTAGGTCCAAGAAACAGCCGCACCATGAGGAGTTCCATAATTTGCACATCTCACTTAGTATTATTAGCATGATCAAATCAAAGAGGATCAAACAGATGGGGTATGTAGCCAAAAAAATAGAAAATAATAAATGAGTAACATTTTCCATCACTAATTCTGAAGGGAGGAGATGATACAGGAGACCTCAGCACAGATGGAAGCATATTGAAATAAATCTTCAGGAAGTAAGGTGTAACATGTGGAATGAATTCAAGTGGAATAGGATAGGTCCAGTGTCAGGTTCTTGTGAACATGATTATGTACCTTTGTTCCAAGCAGATGGGGATATGTAATCAATATTTTTACTATCGGTTTCTCAGGAAGAACTGTGCTTTATGGGGTAAGTTCCAACATCTATATTCTTTTCAGGATAAATGTTAATTTACATATTTTATTAGTCTTGTGGCATGTGGAACTTGCTTGCCGAGACAGTAGGGAGCAAATAATGTGGGTCAGTAACACTCACATAACACAGATTGTATGAATTCTGCGGTTTTCATTAATGTGTTCTTATTTAAGTTTTCTGTGTTATAGCACTGCATGTTTCATATGAAATCCGTAGAATGTTGAAAGAACTCACTGCACTCGTCTTCATGATACAAGTGACGACAGCCTTCTAAATTATGTAAATATGGAATAGGATGATCAAAGCCAATCTGTAATAACTCTTGGAATCTGACAGGCTAATCATTAATAACAGCAGCCCATAGAAATAAACGTTCTTCCAGATGGAGCATAAAAATGCCAATGACCACAGAAGAACAGCCATTGGAGGGCTATTAACATAATTTGGCCTAAAGGAAAACCATTATCACTAATCACTGCTCATCATGGTTGATTGTAATTCATGAATCAGGGAGTGGGAAATTTCCTTGGAATATTACAAGTTCCCTCATAAAAAATGTGATGCTATAACTAAAAATCTTGAAGAGTCATGCTTTGAAATTTATATATATATATATAAAGCAGCACTTGCATACTACTATATATTTAAGAACAGTTTTATTAGAAAAGAAAACCTTGAAGATAATTTACATTTTCACCTACACTCTCACAATTTACATAATAACTGTTAAAATTGATCCCCAAGTTGAAGAACCATCAACTCTCAACAGAAGATGCCACTGTGAAGATTGAATAGTCTAAGAAGAAAGTGTAATGTACTAGTACAACATAAGTATACATCAATAATTATTGTCTAATATATCTTTTTATTGTTTTAAAGACTCTTTTTTTTACAGTTAATAAGATTTACAGTACAAGGAATTTCAAACTCTGTTTGGAAGGATTTTGTTCAGAGTGCCATCCTGTGAAGAGATGAGGAAATGGACTGCAGCACATCCGTTACACAAGGGCAACATGTACTGACTTAAAGGGTCACAACACATGAGTGAAGCAAGGGCACCCACCAACCCACACACAATCTTCCAGCACATTGTTTGCTTACCTCTGAACAGAATGACTGTAGGACAGCATGGTCAGTACAGAGCAGTGTTAAATAGGTTATAAACCTCCTATATTGTTTTCCTCTGCTAGCATATATTCCGTGGATTTACTGTTTTAAATATCAGCAATTCTGGGTGTAACTGCATAGGGTACTTAACACCTACAGCATGATTTGGGGGGGTAAGATTGATTATGGTGTCACATATTGACTTTGCCTCTTTAAAGTTTGTTTTTTCTTTTTCTTTTATTTTATTCCCCTATTCTACAAACACACATGTCTGCCCAACAAGTCCAGTGTGGTTAGATTTGATTATGTTGGGTGAGATTGAGGTAGGTTAGGTTAAGTTATGTTCGCTTACAGACACATAAAAACGTTTTTCAACATTTCCTGTAAATTACCCAAAAGCCTCAATAATGAAAGTATTAAAAGGCAGTGACTCTAACATCATTTGTCAGCCTTTAAGGACTAAAGTGACCCAGCTGAAGGTAAAATAATGTATCTCCTAGTACCCTTGCAGATTACTATCACAAAAATAAATTAATTAAACCAGAGATTCTGCCACACTAAATTTAAGTGGAGGGGATCATATGTGTTGCTTACTTATGACTGGATATGGTATCTTGTTACATCATGTACAATTAGCATGTACATGTATATTCAGTAGTGAGAGAGGACTTTTATAGCAACTAGACACAGGTGCTTCAGTATCTGCACTTGAAGGTGATAATTACTCAGTAAGAAACTAGTCCTTGTGAAACTACCAGGTCTTTATAATGTTAAAGGCTCTGCTTTACCTTATCACCTTTGGTTACACCAACAAGTATCATGAGCAACTCTTCTCTTGTAAATGTTAATTACTGCATACAGACACTGAAGCCAAGCATGCACAGCACATTTTGTTACAGTGTGCAACCATGGAATTTTATTTTAGTTTCTTTAAAGAAAAACATTTACTGAATACTCAAGTAAAAAGGACTTTTTATTCACCAAAGAAATCAAAATTTAACTTGAGATTTTAAAATTAACAGCTAAATTTTACACAAAAATACAAACTTATAAAATGAGACACAAAATATCACAGTTTGCTGTTTTTTGAGACATTAGGGGGTGCCTAGGCACACTCTATATGCATGCTTATGACTGAAGCTGTGACAATGGTTTCCTAAATGGAGTCAAATCATGGGATTACATGTTGTGTCATATTTCAGGATACTGTTATGACTAAATGTTTACTTTTTTTTTGTGCCATCATATAACTCCTACAAATGTTCTCTTATGTCTTAAATTCATTTCTTCACTCTCATTTTCTTGCAACATCCATTGGTTTAACTCACTGAAAGCCTTACTTCTTGTATGGTAATGTTTTATACACACAGTTCTTGGAATACTGTATGTCCTGCAAGTGTCAGATATTATAAAAATAAGGGGAAACAAATATCTGTAAAATTTGCTTGAGACTTATGCTCTTTAGGCCATAACAGTTAAAAGAAAACTGCAACATTCCAGATGTAGATAGAAGCATGGAAAAAGCAGTAAAGATTACAATAAGCTGACACACACAGACCTGACCGTGGAACAGAGGTGTTGCAGATTTTCACTGTTACCACAACAGTAAGGCAAAGTTTTCATATATAAACATGTTACATGGTTTGATGCGAGAAGAAACTTAAATGAAACCAATGTCAAGTAATTACATACTTAACTCTATTCAGTCAGTGATTAGTGTTACTTATTTTTCATCAGCTGTTGGAAACCATCTTCACCGTAATTACTATAACTACCAGTTACTCCACTGAAGTGAAGCCCTTTTACTGGTGCCATTGTTTACTGCAGTGTTACAACAAATATTTAACATCTGATAAACACTCTCATACAGTATTTCTGGTTACACACTATAATTTGCTTTCATAAAAATGTTGTTTTAGAAAAGCAAGTAGCTAAATTGAACTTTGAGGTTCTCACAGTGACAACAAAGGAGACTGGTTTTTCCTGGGATCTGATGCCATCTTGTTTGATGTATACTAACATTTCAGAGAAACAGGAGTCTACCTGAATTGTTAGGGTAAAGGAGCTTGCTAACAGACTGGGTGCTTCCTTCCCCATACCCAAACCATGTTTTCCACACTTAGCTTACTATTCTACCCTAAAGATGCAGGCAGCAAGTTCCTCCAAACGTTGGTGCACATTTACAATATCACACAGCACTACATCCCAGAAGACCATAATCTTAATATGCTTATATGCACAAGTGCATATCACACTTTTGTTTAAATTTTGATACCATACATGGAGTAAGGTTAAATTGTCCCTGGGTTTAATTACATATCATATGGGGAAGTGGAGGTATAGTTCCACTCATTCTAACCTCTGCACTATTAAGGAGGTACGTGATCAGTTTCATGCCCCAGCCACCTCACCCCATATGGAAACAGTCCCCAGTACAACTGAAAAGGAGGCTGCGTGGACCCCACAGCCAGTCTGGACATTTGGAGAAGACAAGAATGTTTTGTCACTGCGTGGAGTGGAAATCAGATTTCTTAGTTGTCCAGCCCACAGCCTATTCAGTATGCTGACTAATATTTGTATGTTTATTCCGGATATTTTGTGTTATCTACACATGGCAGCAGCAGCAATGCAAGAGCAGTGTTTTCACAAGATATCTTTCAGTGTACTATAAATTTAAATTCCAATTGCTTTGAAATCAAATGTTATGTCTTCTGTGCAAAACTTATGTGAATCTCAAACACGAAGGGACATCAATTCTAAAGGGTTTTGATGGCATTATGTTACACACAGGATTACTTGATTTCTGGGCTCTTATCCAGTGTCAGTTGTTCATAACAGAAAACTCTATTTTGAAATCTCATGTTTCTGTTTTCAGCTGAAGAGGCTGTGAGGAATCTACTCAATTGGGTATGTTTCGAAAGAGATAATCCCAATCTCACACACAGGGACAGACATGTTTGAATACAGCAGTGTAAGGCAACAAACTGCAGAGCCTCTACTTACATACAGTTGCATAAAATGAAACCAACGTAATCTCCCATTTATCTGAATATTTTACTGACAACAAGTATCAGGTAGTTGAAAGAAAAAATAACCATAATTTCAAATGCACGCACGATAGTGGAATACTGGGCTGGATAATTTGTCTGCTAAGAAATATATTTATTTTGTATGTAGGGTATATGTATCTTGTCTTTCTGATACCACAGAACTCCTCATCTTTCATAGTCAAATCTGATAAATGGAAAGTGTAGCAAATGCTGATAAAGAGAATCTTCTTGCCATGTATAGTAAGTATTAATACAAAATTAAGAAAATTTTGGGGGAAAAAAGTTCCTTGTCAAAGATTTTTCATATTAAAAATATGCAAGGTTAAAGAATTTTTATCTCATACAACTGTTACTTCAGTACTCCAAATATGAGGAACAACCACCAATGGAAAAAAGAGAGGTATGTAAGGGATAGGTGTTGAAGTGGATTTAGTTCAGGAAGTTTCAAAATTATATGCCAATTAATAAGAACCCCCATGTCACAAAACAAAGGCGAGGACAAATGGAACACTTCTTGAGCATGTAAATGCATAGAATATATTTAACAAATCCAGCACCTACATCACAGCAGCAATAAAAGTTTATTGATATATTTTTTTAAATTCCTATTAAACTGACTCAATCACGATGAAAGAACTGTGTACCTGTGAACAGGATGCTGTATTTAGGGATCAAAAAATCTACACCCCTGCTTGTCCATGTTGATTAAAAAAATTAAACCCAATGAGTGGAAAAATCGTTGAATTTATTTCTTAATATTTTTTACCACTCTCTTTTCCAACTTCTCCACAGATGTCTAATAGTAAATAATGTCTTATATACACATCACATAACATAAATGGCAGTCAGCCTGGTTTATGTCTTCAATGTTATCTCACGATCAGGAGGCCAGCATGGAGCAATTACAGCAGCATGGATAGACACAGTTTCCCTAGTGCAGAAATGTCAACTGAGTAGAATTTCTGTTTAACTGGTGAATGAGCCAACATTAAATGTTAATATATCCAGTGGTCAACATATTTTGTTGACCCCTAAATATATTAACCTTCATAAAATACACACATTTTAGTATGTGTCACTGTCTACAACTGTGGAATAAGACTATGCTTTTGTAAGGCTCAAAAAGAAACACAAAATAACTGAATATGATTTCATACTTCCATACCATTTCCTTGTTCACAACTGGTATCTATGTCACCATCTAATGCAATTATATGTACATGGTGCTCTAAAATCACACTTTGTTTCTCATCCAACACATTCAACTTTAGGGATATACACATACATTATCTATTGTGTATTGTTTACAACACTGCTTTTAGAAAGTATACAGATGGCAGGGAAAGGAAGTGACCATGTTGCAGTCTGAGATAAAATTCAAGCATTTTTCTGGATAGTATTGAGGAAAACCACAGAAACTTCTACTGGGATATCTCCAGGCTAAGATTAGAATCTAAGATGTGAATATACATCAGGCTGAAATTAAAAACTAAGATGTGAACATGAAGCAGAACTACTTGCCACTCGACCACAATGTTCACTTAAAGAGAATTATTACAGGGACCATTTTAACTAAAATGGAGGTCCTGTAACAGTATTTTAAACAAAATTTAAGCATATTTTGCAATCAGGAACACCTGTGCAAGATGTTTTTACACAGTCAATTAGTACCTTTCTTCCTATCCAGGTCAAGAATCCAATTCCAAAATCTCCATTACCAACCAAAAAGACAAAGATGATTGCTGAGACCCTACAAATGTCAGAAAAAGACCACACTAGGCCTCCGAAGATAAAAGGATGATATACTGAGTGATAGATGTAAATGTGGAAAATGGTTTCATAGGTCTTATGATTAAAAAAGTTCATACTAACATGCATCCAGTTCTGAATATCTAAAATGTTATGGCCCCACAAAACTTACAATAAAAGGTAGGGATTACTGAAAATAAAGGGAATAAAATAATAAACACATTACCTGATAAGCTTAACATCTAAATTTAACTTCATAAAATAAATTGCATTTAATTTACACCAGTATATGCTTGAAGCATTTTTAAACAATGCCACCCTCAACTGCAACACATGTCACCACTTGGCTGTGAGTAGCAAGCACAACAGATAAGCCAGAAATTTGTGTACATATGTACTGCACTGTGCTGGCAACAATGCTAGTTCAAGGCCACATTTTATGTACATGCAGTTAGCAGGAGTGTGTATACAAGTTCAAAAACAACCATGGTACCATAGCCATTGAGAAAAGGACCAGTGTTGATAGGAACTATTTTGATCAAAAAGACCCAGTAAATCATCCCATACAGTAATATTCACAACTCATGAATCATGCATGGTTTATTTAAAGATGCTGTCTAGACCTAAAACTATGCAGCATCACATAAAAGTGCTTCTGTTCCTTATGATAAGTATGATTATCCTTACGTTTGAAAACATTACACTACACAGCATACAAGATGTCTGAGAAATATACAGGACCTGTTTCATGAGAAGAAAATTAAATATAATTTCAGAGCATTACATGTATTGTATTTGATGGTAAATACAGACACACAATTGGAACCAACAGCATCAGATCCTCTGGAAATTCAGATGGCCTTCAAACTACTGCACATAGAATTCCCTGTAATCATAAACTAATAATATATAGCCAGACATTCTGTCAATTCTGGAATGAAGATACTCCCACAACACGCATATTGATTTACCAACTTCAAAATATGTCATGTGTATATTAGTGTTTTAAAGACACCAATCATGTTTATTGCAAGTGGTACTGCATGTCCAATATATTAATGGTTGAATCTTTTTTGTAACAATAAAAACAAGTACATATACAGTTGAGGCAGTGTACTCTTGTCATATGGCATGCACTAAAATAATGTCATATTATTGCCACAAAATGACAGAATTCTCACAATATCCAAGTTCATTTAGACTTGGATAGTTACAATAACAAATATATTTGGTTGGTTCCTAGGGACTAAAGGTACTGTTTGCATGATCTTCCTGGCCTCTCCCAGCTAGGCAAGGATGTAAGCTCCATTTCTAAGGTGAGGGCACTCACTGGCTGGATTGTTATTCCCCAGTGATTAGGCGATCATGTGAATGATGGTCAGTAGATGGTACCAACAGCCTCCATTAAAAGAATAATTCCCACTGCCTTTAAAAACGTAAAATTACAAATTTTAATTATACGTCTAATCACTCCCATGCTCTCATGTAACTCATAACTCCACCACCGTAGAATGAGACTGACCATTATGGCCTCTGTCATCAAATGGGGAAAACAACTACATTTAAATGAGTACTGATAGTTATCATTAATAAGCACTATTATAAATAACTCTTGATTTTTTTTTTAGTTAAATATGGTGCTCAGAAGTCAAGCTTCTTAAATATCTCCTGCAAACAATTTTACATACACCACCAGTGCCTTCAGCAGTCTTATACTTGATATTTGGTCATGTCATTTTAATTTGTCGCTAGTTTTCTGAATTATATCCTGACATTTAGTAATGGAATTGTTTTTATTGCAGCTCTGGGTGTCACTGTATGAAAGACAGGTAAAAGGTGATGTTCTTCCTGTGCTAAATTAAATGTGAAGGCAGAACAGAGTTGTAGCTCCTTGTATGAACCTCAGCACTAGATGAATGGTGTGCATCATGCCCTGTTTGCTTTATCCAAGGTACACATTGGGCAGGAGGCTGGGTGGGCTCCTGAGCTAATCTGGATGCTGCAGAATCAAATCCAGACTCCTTGGTTGTCCACTTGAAGCCTAGTCACTATATGAATTGAGCTATCCTGGTTCCTGTCATTTTATTGAAACAAAATCATTAACTGTTGACTGAAGGATAAATTTTTGTTGAAGAGTAATGGGAGAAATAATCTTTCACAAACAAGTAACATACCCTGTTACCAATGTAAGAACACATTCTGCTGCAATTTACAGACTATTTCAGAGCAGTAAAATATAGCAATCATAAAAACAACTGACAAAGAAATAATCCCATCACACAGCCACCTCATCCCGCCAAACATGACCCCTTCCCCCCTTCCACCACTACCATCATCACAACTAAGCTGAATACAACACTTTCTGGGACACTCAAACACTACAAACGAAACCTGAAATAAGTTAGACCATAAAATTAAAACTGAAATACAGTTGAATTTCAGAAATGGCAACAATGTCTTGTTCAAATACTTTTGCAAATCTCTTGCAATGTAATTTCCAGAGATTAGTTACAGGTTCATTTCATATGGTTGTGACAATGATGGGACCTAAATTAGGGTTGGAAATTAAAAGCAGGGTGGGCTAATTGCTTAATTAAGTGACAAAATTTTAACAGACTATACCCATGATGTCAGCACGAGATACAGCATAGAGAAACTGATTTTCCGTCAGCAAGCAATGAGCTAAAGATTGTGAGAAATGGCAGATGTCTTCTGATTTTACAGCTATCATTAAAGTGCTTTACTGAACCCAAAGACTGTTCTATTCCACTCTTGGTATTAGGAAGTAAATTTTTTCACACAAACAACTATTAGCTCTGGTATTATAATTATCGTCATCGTCACTGTCGTTTTTTTTTAAAGAGATACCTAAAACATGCTCAAAAGAATACAAGAAAACTGTGATAAATGCCTACTCATACTCTCTTTACAGTTTTGGCCCAGACAAGTTAACAGAAATTTAGAACAAATCAAGGGGATATTTGTATCCATTGCAGACCAGTAACACAGCTAAATTATCCATATTATAATAAACTCTAACTTGAATATAAATGTAACCTCAACAGGTTAACATGATGCATATAGCAATAAGTTAACAATTTACAAAACCAGATCAATTTAAACAATATGGTGCACCATACCCCATTCAAATAACATTATTATAAATTATCTATAAAAGGTTATTTGTGCAGGTTCATTAATAATTTAAAAGGATACATTCATAGTTGATCACATTTCAGCTCCCATAATCATCACAAAGTATAATAAATACAACAGTATTATGAATATAGTATAAGGCTTTGAATATGC
>Ga0209629_10003611_pt1 | contig 11153 bp, 2 predicted proteins | sample TergutCu122P5_FD_187286 | JGI IMG/M metagenome (GOLD analysis project Ga0209629, IMG submission 187286) | Cubitermes ugandensis P5 segment gut microbial communities from Kakamega Forest, Kenya - Cu122 P5 (SPAdes) (version 2) | ecosystem: Host-associated > Arthropoda: Insects > Digestive system >...
AGAGAGAGAGAGAGAGAGAGAGAGAGAGAGCAGTCAGTTACACTCAAGATGCAGGCACAAATGGGTGTAGGTCTTCATGTACAGTGGTCACTGAAAATGTCTGATCTAAATGAAAACTGGAATGGCTTGACATTTTTCACAAAATTCTTCAGCATCATACTTCATGAAATTTGGTCTGCATTTCTGGAATTGTTACAACCATATACAGTAGCTGCAGTGCACATATGTGAATGTGCCTAAAATGGCCAATTTTGTAAATCTGACCTGTGCAGTATCTGCACACACATCCAGGATCACTGTTTGTCCACTAGCGTAAGAATTAATGCCTGGCGCAATGTGCAGAAGACAAGAGGTATGATGAGAGTTGCATAAAGAGGCTATTAAATGGCCATCATCTATACCCGACATGTGGTATTTTGAAGATCACAATGTGTCATGTTAGGTATTTAAGGGTTTCAATATATTCAACAGTTACTTCTATGATTCTGATACAACTAAGATTGACTAACACTGATGAACCATGATTCCTTTCCCTTCTAAATGGGAGCATTAAAACAGTGCTGAATTTGCGAACTTCCCACTAGTCTTTCCATTACAATTCTCAAACAGTTCAAAACTTATTATGCAGCTATGTCCCTGACTGCTTTATGTGTACATTTGATTATACATTTCTCCTGTCCTGTTGGCACTTAATGATGACAATCCTAGATGTCAAGGAAATGTAAATATGAGCCCTATTTTGTAATCCACATTACACTCAACTAACACCATACAGAACAGCTCTTATAAAAAATTCCCCTATCATTTCTAGCCACTAAAACATTCCAAACCCATAACACACCAAGTTAAAACAGATCAGTAAATAAGCACTCTTGTTTTCTTTTACAAGTATATAGCTCTGTATGCTACATGTAGGCAAATTTCATTTCTTGTACACCAAAAGTTTAAGGTGTTCCTCTGAATTAAAAAAGAAACTTACAGCCATAGCTTGCAGGTCATTCTCATAGCTCTGCCGCAGCTTGGCGCTGATCAATGCTTCTGCCTTTGACATGTTTTCTATAGAACCTTTCACTGTGATTATTCTCTCCAGATTAAAGCTGTTGATGTCATTGATGCTGTAACAATAGCACTCTATCAGACACTATTTAATATGTGTAGTGGTAAAGAAACAACAAATGAGCACATCCTGTTACATAGTGGCACAATCTCCAAGAAATGACAACCACAGAAATGCCCATTTATTGCATTTCTTGTCACAGGTCCTATTCTTTTCATACTTCTCCCGTCACAAACACAACTCAGTGTTATGATGATATGAGGATGGAAATATTTGAAAAATAATACAATATGTAATGTCAACTAAAGAAAATCTCACATTATAATTAAACATGGTGATTACTACTCCATATGACCTTTGCAACAACAGTGCAAAAGAACTTGGCATTTTTCAGTCAACATTAGCCCTTTACATGCAATAAGTAATCTGTTTATTTAAGGACATATTGCATACTGCGCTCTCTCCACCATGGTTATGAAAAAGCAGTTAATGATGTACAAGGTAAAAGCTGCTGTTTTGTTGTGAGATACGTACGAAACACATAAACGGAACATCAGCACCATGCATAATTTCTGAACATTAAACCTGGTGATATATATAGTAACCATTATGTATTAATAGGCTGAATATGTGAATAAGGCACCATATTCTTAACAGTCTGTAAGTGAACAGCTGAGTGAAAAACATGAAAAGTGCATAATACAAAAAGGCAGAATTGGTATTCATGGAATGGTTCCAACAAAAATGGGCTCTTCCACTACCAGCAGCAAATTGTTACACACACACCCAAATACACACACACACATAAAGTTATATTCAAGAGTCAAAACCACTGGAGAATGAGACTTAAATGTTATCTGATAATGAAAATGAATTATCAACCGCAGAACTCATTTTTTTCCAACATCATACCACGATTTCCTACATATGCACACCGGCTACTTCTGACTGTAAATGGAAACCACTTATATTTCAGGAACCTGGTTCAATTCATTATTCACGGGTAAAGATATATATAAAAAAAAAATTCAACTTTCCCTGTGCACACAGTGAATGTGCATAAGAGAAGAGAGGTCCACGCATTCTTAACTGCAGCATTAGATAGAGGTAAATGGCCAACTTCACACCACGATATCCACTGAATTGGAGGCTGGATGGGCCCCTGAACTGCTCTTGATTTTCAGAACAGAAAAATCTCTTAATTCTGTTAGGATTCAAACCCTAGATGGTCTAATTTGTAGTGTTGTCTCTCTAACAAAGAGCTATCCTAGTTCGCAGATATTCACAGGGTTGACTGAAACCCAAGATCTGCCAGCAAAGCCTACCTACAATACTGTTCATTTGGAAATCTGGTCCTGACTGCACAAGTACCATCATACACATATCTTCATACAACATATGACTGTCCTTCAGCCACAGGAATGTAACATCATCTGCAACTTATGGAGCTTGTACAGCAACCCTAGCTGAAGCACATTATGAACAACAGACCATGGAATATACAGTGCTACTCTTCATGTGAAAGTCTTCATGACTTAAAAATGCCAAGTCATTACTGCTGTGGCATTCCTTAAAAGTTACAGGTGTCCCATAACTTTCAAGGTGGTCAGCCTCCTCGAATTATTACATCAGAGGTTGACACATCTTCACTAGGTGAACAAGTGAAAATAAATCAATGCATCTAACGTATAACTCAGGGCAGGCATGTTATCATTAGAAACGTGGCAGACTCCATTTTAAACATATTTACAGTTTCCATATGCATGTGGGGTGAGAAGTGAATACTGGACTACATAAAAAATTAACTCCCTGTGGCCAGCCAATGACTGCCACAACAATAAAAAAACCCCTTGAAGTTGCTACATTTATTAGAAAATAACAGAATCAAGCATTGTGTCATTTAATCAACATAAACATGTGTGCAAGTTCTTCTCTGACAGTGTAGGGAATTATTTACACATATAAATTTCATTTATCTTTAACATTGACTTTAATTCTCCAACTGTAAAACTGCTGAAAACAGAATCACCACGCCACAAACCTCACTGAATATATAAAGATTTCCTTCCATAAGATTGCCTATGAAGGTAAAGACATTTTGGATGAAGATTCAGCAGTATCTTACATGCAAATGACAAGTTACAGGATTAATGTTTGCCATGCAACAAGCATAGTTCCTGTTGAATCACATATAAAATACCAAATATCCTTTTAAAACACAATATGTAAAGCTGTTGTAAATAAACATTACAATCTGCAACACACGAAGTCCTGCCAATCCCACAATCGAACCTCATCCCAAGACACTCACCTCGAGACTGTTATTTTTGTATCTGTGTCCTGCATGATACGTTTGATTGTGTTGCCTCCTTTGCCAATGATTCGCCCAATCAGGTTGTTATGAGCAAGAATCTTGAGAGATATTTCTCTGTAAACGGAAACAAGTTTTATATAAATTCATACTATATTACTCTTCTTTTCCTGTGTTTCTTACAAACATCATGTCTGCTCCATAGACTGGTTCTTAAAAACCAGATTACGGAACAGAAATGCACAAACATATACATCACAGTTTACACTATGATTCCCAAGCATTTCCAGATAATGTACAGAAAAGGCCGGTCAATCTTATTGAATTAAAAATAGTAACATATGGCATAATTTAAGGTAATCTGTTGCAGTGGTGCACAAATATTGGGTGCTGGTTGCCTGTTTGACTAAATATTGTACTGTGGAGTCTAATATCTGGGGTCCTTAGTAGGTATCATAACTCATACAACCCACCTGGCACCTAATTTTTCAAGGTGGCCCCTAGATTTCAGAACAATCTGAGCACTCTTGTTCTGTGGATAAGCTTCAACAGCCAAGATTAAGCAAAGGTCAAACCACGGCGATACTCACAATGATCCCTGGTACTTTACTTACTATTAATTTAAAAAATAACTACACTAAACCCCTGCCCAAAATCATTCTAAACTACAAGTGACTGAAAACAACTATGGGGAGGAAAAAATGTTAAATGTTGAAAAATTTTTAAATGTGTGGGTAGAGGTGGGCAGTCACTCAACTTCCAAGGAAGATGGAACCATCACCGGCCACGACAAGCCCCTCTCTGTTTAGGTTACACTGTGGTATCAGCTCAATTTGCTAATGTGCTCTCTGAATATGTTGTGTTTTTGCAATATTTCATATGCACTTCCCAGATTAAATGTCTGCATTCTTGTAACCCTGTCATTCCCATAAAAAATGTGTGTGCAGTTGTATCCAACACACTGTGATCATCCCTAACCCCCCATGTTGGGCATGGGATTACTGTATTAACAAGAAAATTGTGCAAAATGACCACTCTCCTGTTTCACCAACACAATCTTCAAGCAACCCCAACTGTGTGCTTCCTTGCTGACAAACCCCAACAGAACACCACAGCAAGACAGAAAGTCAGTTAACTACTGTTAACACTTCTCGTTAGGGAGGGTCAATAAGCACATGCCATACTGTATTCTTAGCTGCATGACAAGAAGGTGTACAAAGGACTGGCAGGAAGTAACATGCTGTTTACTAACTGCAAGATGGTAAACTTCCTATCAGCACTATGTCACTGTTCTTTCCAGTAAAAAAATTAATCAATAGACCACAAGACTATAAATCATGTGTTCTCACACAGGACAAGTTACATGTAATTTGTTCTGGTCACAAGATAATGATCATTCTAATCATGGTTATCCACTTGTTATGCCCATTGCCGTGTCCAATTTCATATTACTTCCACAGTCACAATTAGGACTGGTCTCATGTTAATGAGGAAACTATACAAAACACAACATTACCAAAAACACTGCTTTTCAAAAAATATAAGCTGCATTTCAACACAAGCATAAGCAAGGTACTGCTCAACCAAAATTGTATATCTGACAAAAGTCTGTCACCCAACTACTGTAAGGATTAATTCACAGATGCAGGTAACAGGTTAAGTTGTCCCCCTGCTTAATCAAACAACATTCTTTGAAGATGAATAGGGTAGCAGAGACAAGCAGGCTTATAGCTCCATAGTTTTAAAATCAGAAACAGAAGAGCTTCATACCATGTCTGCTTTGCTGCAGGGCGAATGCCATCACCTGATTCTAAGGTCCACAACTAAGACTTTAACTTTAGTATGTATGGTTTAACATAAGGTGGTCACGCAGAAAAAAATTAATGAGGCTGTGATCTGTCAAACCCTGGGTTATTCTCACATTCATTTCTTTCAGTTAACCATCAGGGTCATATATTATCCCCTCAATGCTGCAGTTTATATTCCCAACACTGCACAGGACAGGAGTTTTCAATTTATAATGTATCCTTAAATGCAATCATGAACACACAGTCCAGCCAGGAATGCAGCACACAAGAAATGAACAGTCCATAGGGTCCATTGAGATCAGAATTGGAGGATAGTAATATAAAAACAGTATGTGGAATCAAACTATACGTGGGCTGTTCAAAAAGCATCCAACATGATTTTTTTTCCACGGAAACTATTGCAGCATGGGAAGTGTGATATGGTAGGGAGGTGGACAGTACCTTCACGTGCAGCCAGTGAGTGAGTGAGTGTATACGCAGCGCGCGTCAAATTGTTATTTTCTGTGAAAATTAAGATTGCGCCTTGGTTTCCGGGTCATACCCGTAAACCCACAGCTTATCACCAATGGCCATGATGATCAGGAATTCGGGGTCCCTGTTTGCAGAGTCCAGCATATCCTGCGCGACTTCCAGATGGAGTTGCTTCTGCTCCATCGTTAGCAGCTTCGGCACAAATTTCACGGACACTCTCCGCAAGGCCAAATCATCGGTCAAAATGGAATGTATTGAACCAGTGCTTATCCCCCAACTCCTCCCCAATTTCTCGGATGGTGACACGCCGGTCTGGCATGACCAAAGCCCGCACTTGGTCAATGAGCTCGTCATTTCAGCTTGTTGAGGGCCTACTGGGCGAGCGTCACTCTCCCCCAACGTTCGGCCATCTTTGAATCGGTTGTACCACTCCTCAATTTGTGTGATGCCCACGGCATCGTCGCCAAAAACCTGCTGAATCTTCTGAATGATTTCCACTTGGCTGTCACCTAGCTTGTGGCAAAATTTGATGCAATACCGCTGCTCAAGTCATTCCGTCATTTTTTTCAGAAAAGAATGCAATGTGCGCTGCATATACACTCTCACTTATATGCTGGCTGCACGCGACTGACGCTGTCTGCTAGCGGGAAAAAAATCCACATACGCGCATGAAGGTACCCTCCACCTCCCTTCCAGAGCACACCACCTGTGCTTCATTAGTTTCCACAGAAAAAAAATCATGTCAGATACTTTTTGAACAGCCCACATATATACATGATCCTTATGTTACCTGGCAACTATCATCTCTACTTCCTGCTACATGTGTGAGCAGTCAGCTGAGTAGGGTGTGTTCACACACCCACACACACTCAAGTGTGCACATAATGTTGAACTTCATAATAGTTTTTTTTTAAATCATGGAAAAGAGGCCCAAGATTAGCACAAAAAAAAAACCACTGATTACTACACAAAATACCTTCTTCATGTGCTCAAACCACTTTTCCTCAACCAAATTTCATCCATTCAATCAACTTACAAGTGATAAAAACTATCACTCAATTCTTCATTGTCATATCCAAAACCAAACATAGGTAGGTTTCACCCTTTCAAAGGCCTCGAAGGCCCTTAGGGAGAGTAGAGGTATAGCTCTACTCTATTTTAGACCTCGGCACTAGAAGGGGGTGAGGGGTGAGCCTCACGCCCGGGCTGCACCTCACCCCTGGGAAAGACCCGGTACCCATTGTACAGGAGGCTGGGTGGGCCTCAGGGCCGGTCTGGACAGGTGCGGAACATCTCGCCGCCACCGGGATTCGATCCCCGGACTGTCCAGCCCATAGGCAGTCGCTATACCAACTACACAACTAAAGGTACAAGCAGTAATATTTAATTAAGGAGGAGGGTTCTACTCATCAACACACATCACGTGTTATTGGAATACAAAACCAGTACTCCACAGATTTGTAGGACAAATACCCTTTGTTGGTGTTATTGGCTTCCTGCTGCATCACCTCCAAAATTCTCCTACAGGCATTGGTACAGTTATCTGGGTTGCCATAGATGGTAATGGCCTTCTCCAGGGACCCCACATTATCCTTCCGATGCACATCCACTCTGTAAAAAAAGCAACATTCTCAGCAACAAGCTACATAAGTGGGAGGGAGTATGCTTGTAGCAGTACATTATGAACAAAATGAAAATCACAACAAGACTTCTCAGAAATCATTCTCCTTACAGTATTGAAAAGAGGGACCATTAAAGAAAACACTCATGATTACAGTCCAACAACAGTACTTTACTCTAAATATTAGACTGAAATGGAATGTAAATTGAGTCTCCAAATCAGTCACTTAGCTGTATGACTGAACACTTCAGTGCAACTAATGCTGCATTACTAAGAGTCTGTCAATTCATTCTACACTAATCTAGTTCAAACCAACACCTAGTCACAACCAAATACCAGAACTTTTCAGAAATTTGAAGAATTTATTAGAGACAATTCTAGTGAGTCTATCCTCTGTATGATGATATCGAAACACACATAAATCAAGCATCAGTAAACCAGTAACTCCATGTCAGGTTCTGCCACTACACTACCTGTGAAGTTAGTGACATAACTCATAACTGTAATAATATCAGAACATTTCTGCATAGCATCAAAATCTGAAACTGCAAGAGCACATTACAGTAAAATTCCCAGAGTTTTGATATGTCTGACAGATGCCGAAATTTAAGATATTTATTTTCCACTGTTCCATCTATTGTATGTAATATATTTTAACTTATGCAAACTAACAACCTACTGGCACATGCAGGTTTTAATGTATGGGAGTATAAACCTGTCGATGTATCAATGAGAATCCACCTCAGCATGGCCATCTACAGCTAAAACATGCACTTATTTTAATTTTACCAGGATAATGGAAACTTTGTTTCGACGGTTTTTATAGATTTTAAGTTGCAACTCCGTGACATGAATGCAAATGTAAAATAAACAAAATGCTTTCATTTCAACCATCATTTCTGTACATGAAGTAAACCATTTCATGGATCATGCCATTATGAAACAAAGCTAAAATTGGAGAGGAGGAGGGGGGATTCTGCTGGCCAGGTCAAACCATCCTGTCATTTGATTTTCTAGCATAATACCTGGTAGCAGTAGCATACTTACAACTTGTAACAAGGTTACAAAATATCATTTCAATATGAGCAGACATTATTTCAATTAAAAAATAAACGACTTATGGATTTCAATGAGTTTATTTATGACTTCAGCATCAGAAATGCTCTTTCCTCATGTATATAACATGTGGAATTAATTCAACCCTTTGGCACCATCTGACAGGTATAGCCATCACAAAGTGAGATGCTAAAATGCCAAATGCCACGTGAAGGTGATGGAATTTACTGGCCTTCCTTATGAAGCTCTTACTTAAATTCTGGTCTTCTGCAGCTCCCACCAGCAATTTAATTCCAGCACCAAAGGGTGACATATTCTTTAGTGGTGTTACGCCTTACATATATTTTAATGTGATATCATGTTGCTAATAATCACTTGATTATGTTTCATCTCAACGGGCAAAGCTATGACAAGTTTAAGAAGACTACTGACCACAGAAAACACAGTGACATTAAAAACAAAACATAATCTCACTGTAGATTTTGGTTTTGTTTCCAAACTAAATAAAATGCTGATGTCAAAGTCACAGCCATGAAACTTCTATCCCTTTAATGCACCAATACATCTTCTTGGAACATTTCCACCATTTCATATGTATTTATTTTTAGGTGTTCGCAAAATTGCGAAAGGTGATCATTAGCTTTGTCATGTCTGTCTGTCTGTCTGTCCCCATGGAACAACTCTGCTCCCCTGGATGGATTTTCATGAAATTTGATATTTGAGTATATTGCAAAAAAATTGTCAGAAAATTCAAGATTCACTCCAATTGGAGAAGGACAGCGGGTACTTTATGTGAAGACAAATACAGGTTTTTCATCATATCTTGCTCACTTCTTCTTAGAATGAGAAATATTTCAGAAAAAAAGTTGTAGAGAAAATCAAGACACACATTTTATGTTCATTAACTCTTTTTCAAAAAATGTGTTGTTTATGAGCTAATGTGGGAAAATGTTGCACAGCCAGAGAAAACAGATGACAACATTGTGCACGTGCATTTCACGGTGGGTACCCAAGGATACAAACACACACTTTCGGAATATGTTAATACTTATTGCTTTTCCAGTGCATCAATGGTTGTACAAATGCCCCTCAACATTATGTTCTATGTACACTGCCCATCTTGTTTAAGATACTGGGAGATGTTCTTCTGCAAAGATACTCATAAAGGCACTCAGGAAAATTGTGTTGTTGCAGCATTTCTTCTACCAGACAAATAAACAGAAACTACACAATATTCTTCTAGAAACAAACAGAACATAACACCTGCAGGTGCATAATTTTTGTATGCTATTTTGACTTCAGTACATAGTATTTTAGCTGCATCAGAAGCAGAAATGTACATTTCTGCAACAATCTCGGTTACATTTTCACTTCATGTGAGACCCTGTATCTACTACCAAACTGTCCAGTATTCTCCCGTTCCATAAAACAGCATAGTGTAACAATGAAACATCTCTTGATAAAGTATGAACATACATACAGAATATGGGTTGCTTTCTTGTAGACAAAAGTTACTGGGCAGTGCACCTGCATCTTGCCATTCAGAAACAGAATTCAATACATGATGCACTGCTGACAGCATTCAACAATAAAAATTATGACATCACGTCTTTCCACTCAACCTCTTGGCCAAATCTTCTGCAAACTTAACATAGAAGATTCTATATAGTGCTTAACTATTTTTTGTTGAACAACAATTAAACCCTTCGCATAGTGTGATCCTCGCAACACCAAACACTACCTACTAGCAACATCGAACTATAGACTTTCTAATGTGGTCCTCATACCAATTCCAGTCTGCTGAACATCTTGCCAGGCGTTTACCTCTGACTCCAAAGGGTTACATGTACAGGAGTCACATAAAAATTTGCAGGTATAATTAGTAGTATGCATGGAATTCATGACACGGCCACTAAACAGGCATCATTGGTGGAAAAATTAAGACTACAGCCAGTGCAGGGGACAGAGTGCTGGTGTTCACTTTCACGTCTCCATACACAAGTGTCAAAAATCCATATCCCTCAAGGCAGGTCAAATAGTATCTTTGGTAGACCTGAACATGTAAAACTTGTTGAAGGCTCAAGACTACAGGCAGTTTTCCCTTATTTTATCGTTGTAAGCAGACATAACAATGACAGGCCTGGAAAAGTGCTCCATTGAAGACACAGCTGTTCTATCACAGTTAGTGTCTAAAAAAACAAGCATGAAAACTCACATGATGTCTTTACTTGAAAGTGCTGAGTTAAGTAATACTACAAATTAATTTTCCACATTTCCTAACAAATACAGGGTATATCTGGAGCCATTTCATAAGAGGCTCAGTACAAAAATAATAGCTGCCCATAATATAACTGTATCAAAAAACAGAAATTACCACAATCAGCTTCAGGTTGTGCCAAATGATTATAATCTAAATATTAACCACTATTACATTTCTGTTCTATTCACTTTTTGGTCTCAGACAAATTGTTTCACATCAAAGCTTTTGTTCAGAGTTAACAAAATGTACATTCTTTGAAAACACCGGACCTACAGCAGTTTGTTTATACATGGTTTTTTAAAACGTTCAGTTGATTTTCTCTAGTTACTACATGGCTTGCTTACAGGATCTTTTCTGCTCCACCTTCTGTGTAACCATCACACTATACCTGCACCACACTCCGTACCCAATTTTAGTGTGTTGTACTGATAGCAACAACTTGGGTAGATATTCTGATTTTAACCTTTAGCATACTGTATTTAAATACCACTAAGTCCCCTGCCGGCCGGAGTTTCTTGGGCATTTAAGTCTTGAAATTGCGTCCCTCCACAAAAACAGATATATTTTCT
>Ga0209629_10003612_pt1 | contig 11151 bp, 9 predicted proteins | sample TergutCu122P5_FD_187286 | JGI IMG/M metagenome (GOLD analysis project Ga0209629, IMG submission 187286) | Cubitermes ugandensis P5 segment gut microbial communities from Kakamega Forest, Kenya - Cu122 P5 (SPAdes) (version 2) | ecosystem: Host-associated > Arthropoda: Insects > Digestive system >...
TGAAAAAATAAGGTTAAATATAGGCAAAAAGGCGAAATTTTAATTCGTTATACTGAAAGTTCTAAATTCGTTAAAATGAAATGTTTTAACACACATTAAATAGGGAAAAGGGCAGGGACCTAAAAATAATTTCGCAATTCTGAACATTTCGTTATACTGGCGTTCGTTACAGCGACATTTTACTGTATTTGGTTTTCCTTTAATGCCTGAAATAACAGTAGATATTCCTTAATATTGATCTCCCCCCCCAGTATAAAGTTAGAATTTTCGCTGATTTGAATAGAACTAAATATCAAGTAACAGTGAATAGCTGCATGTGAATGAGCGGACACCAAGTTGAGAAGGTGATAATCTTCAAGTGACTGAAATGTACTCACCTCTTATGGGATCGAGTGTGCAATTCCATGTCCACAAGAGCCCTCTCTTGAATCCTGTTCCTGGGACCTAAATCTGCATTGTGTTTCCTCACAGTCTTAGTGAATTTGTGTGTGCATACATTGAATACACATGTGAATGCACACATACTCATGCACACACATTCACTCACTCACTCTCACTCTCTCTCTCTCTCTCTCTCTCTCTCTCTCTCTCTCTCACACACACTCACTCACACTCACACACTCGCACACATGCATGCATACAGCGTAATGTCTTTTAAATGTCTAGGGTATTCTTTTGTTTTTAACACATTCATTTACATTACAGAATATTGTGTGGTGCACCTGTAGTCTATGTGCTTTAGTTCCTTCATGTAAACATGTAATGAAGTGTATAGGGGTGGGGATAATGTGGGGTACATCTAAATTTATATGGAAGGAAATATTGAAATTGATATTCAGCATATGGGGTGTAAGGATGTGGAATGGATGGAGTGGCCTTAGGATATAGTCCGGTAGGGGTTGTTTAATAATTACTTAGATATTGCTCGACACAACGAAGTATATATGTGTTTATTGCTGCTACATGTTTCGACCTTTTAACAGGTCTTCTTCAGGCTAAAATACATTTATGTATAAGGCATGACAGTGGATACATAAACTGCTTTTTAGATTGATATCTGAGTTCTAAAAAGCAGAATCTCAATTCCAAAAAGCAGTTTGTGTATCCCCTTTTATGTCTTATGCACAAATGTATGTTAGCCTGATTATGACCTGTTCAGAACTCAAAACATGTTGCGGTAATAAATACATGTACACCTAGGTGTGTTGACTGTTACTTAACTATTCATGAATTAGAAACACAACGGCATGTTCAACCTGAAAATAGGGGGCGTTTGTTAAGACACTAATGAACTGTAGGGTTCCATAAAGGTGAGAATGTCTTGATGAGTCTAGGACTGTGTGCTGGAGGAGTGTTGGGAAACTGGGGTGGAATGGTGATGGTCGTAGGTTTTGCAGTGATGCGGGATATGAATGTGATAAATTCATCCTTGCATGCTGTAAAAGAGTAATTCACTCAGGGTGTAGTGGGTAGGTTGTTGAGTCATAAGCTGAAAGACAGGATGATTAGTGGGGGAGACAGGCTGAGGTGCATTGTGGAAGCTCCCACCATGAAAGGGTTGGGGGGGGGGGGGGGGGGGGGGAGCACGTATCTCATTCGGCGTAAACACCAGGACTGTAATGGTGTGGTTTTAATTTTTGCTTAAATTGATTGTCAGAAAACTGGTCCAACAGTTGAACACGTGAAATTTTCATTACTTTAAAGGGTTCAGGTTTCCTGTGTATTGAATCACTATTTACTGAATTCCAAGTTTGTTGTTGTTTACAGTAATAGATATGTACTATGACTGCACTGCATGGTTCTGTTAAATGTCAGGCTCATTTAACAGATCCCGCTGTAAAACATATATACATACAACCTGGACAGGGAGACTTTATTTTGATGTTATATTTTTCCAATTACTCTCATTGTTTCAGCTTGAGATGTTAGTGATGGAAGTGGATGCTGGTGAAGACTGGCGAGTGGATCCTGTGCTGCGTGAAGCATGCAAGCCTGTTGTTGATGTAGCCTGCAGTGAAGTGAGGGGGGGAGATGCAAGGTAAGCCAACCCTGTACTCCGTCTGTGTTTGCAAGTAAAATTGTGTTAATGTGTACAACAACATACCACTGTTACAGAGTTATGTCTTGCCTCATGGAAAAGTTGGGAACTGGTCACATGACTGCACCTTGTGAAACAGCTCTGCTACAGATACAGTACTTCATAGCCCGTGACTTTAAATTAGATCCCCAGCTATATCGAGAATGTCGTGACAATGCCGTTGAATTCTGTCATGCAAAGAAGTCTTGGATGGATGACACTAGTCAAATGGACCCAGAAAGAGGACCCATGGTGCTTTCATGTCTCTACAGATACGCCTACAATTCCCAAAATAAATTGCAGGTTAGCTGATATAAAAATGTACCTTATTTTTGAAACTGTTTTATGGGAAAGAAAACAGATTTTATAATAGTATTTATTATCAGTTGCGACCAGGTTGTCTGCAGGAGATCAGACGTGTGATGCGTCAACGAGCTGTCAGTATGGATCTGCAACCAGAGGTGGAGGAGGTGTGTCTAGATGATTTGGCTACGTATTGCGCTGATAAGACGGGAAAGGGCGAGGAAATGGTTTGTCTGCAAGACAAGTTAGAGGAGTGAGTATCCTCAGTGACAGAACTGTCTTGAGTTATTAATTTTATCACTTAAGGTATGTGGCACCTTATAATTCTTGTATGATTGGTTAGATTCACATGTGGTTATAAAACCCATGAAAGTTGTCTCAGCGTGTATTAGTTATGTTGATTTACCATCTGTGGCAAAATGTTTACAGTAGATGGTGAATAGGGCCTTGTTATATTTACTGAGACAAGAAGAGCCATCTGAGATATTGCTAAATGGCACCTTTTAGTAGTAAGAGTTCTTGGATGGTATTTGATTATTTATGTACACATTGTGTTTTGGAAAGCTCCATTGGCAGTAAGGTGTGGAATACAAGTCTGAAGGTTTTTCTGATTGTCCCTGATCATATCTACAGGTTTTGCTGTTAATTTGACTACTACCAGGTCTCATCCACATAGAAAACATTGTTCAAGATGTTGGGTATCATTTTGGATAAGCTGACAAAATCATTGAATCATACTCATTTTGCTTTGTTTTGTGCCAAAATTAATGCTTTGTGTGAGTGGGTACACATAAAGCTTCATATGTTTTGTAACTCTTTAAGTGCTTCTGTAGATTAATCAAGTTCACTAACAAAGTTTTCTAATTGATTTTCTTGGTGACTGTAAGAAGAGTCATTGAACTTTTCTCAGTTGTTTGTTGCTGAGGATAGAAAAGTGACCAAACTGTTTCTTGTACTTGATGCTACCTTTCTTGCAAAAGTGATTGCTGGCACATCATATTGGTACATTGTACGGAAGTAAACAGTTTGGCAAAAAGATTGCCTACATGAATTCTGATGGTCTGCTTATTGTATTTTATTAGCCCTTGGATAAGCAAAATAATATTTATTCTTCTATGGCATTTCAGCCTGTCTTCAGGCCATGACCTCTCTAGTCTTCTCTTCCCCTTGCTGCCGCCTTCTGGTTCTTTGTCTGGAACAAATCTACAGTATCTTTCCAAGCATCTTGGTCCCATCTTCATCTGAGTTTTCCCATAGGCATTTTTCTTCCAGAATATCCATTATATTTTGCAGGACAGGAGGGCAGTATATTCTTACTGTTTGGCCAGCTCACTGTAGTTTCTTCGTGTTTAAGCTGTCAAGAGAACCATGCCATAATGCAGTTTGTAAATATCCTCTTATCAGATTATCCACTCACCCTTTGCTTGTGCAGGCCTGAAAGTCACATCAAGCAATTCATATACTGCAGAAATCAGCTGTGATTGGTGTGCACCAAGCGGTTTTATTATGGATGTTACAGGTGGTTCTAAACTGTTCACGGAAGAAGTGAACCTTAAAAATCCAACTATTTGATGCCTTTCATTACTCGCCTTTATCCAAATATTGATAGAATCATTTGTGAAATAAGTGGTTGTATGTACATCCAGTTTCAAGTAGAGTGCATTGACTTCAGACTAACTATTTTTTGTTTTTTGTTAGGAATGTCTTGATGTTGGTATATGTTTTGCAACTTTCATATTTCTACGTGTTTTGCTATGTGTGACACTTGATGCTGTATAGTAGTAATTGTCACTGTAGTAGCAGTATCCATATCTTCTGATACCCAAGCCGCAGTTGTACACAGTGATTAATAATAGTAACTATTACTATAAGCAGCAGAACACAAATGTTCAACACCAAAGCCCACACTATGCAAACCACTGAACAACACACATGTTCCACACCTTAGCACCCACTTTACACTTTGGCTTAACGTCAGTGCAGAACACCTTTATCACTGTGATCATTCCATCTTGTGTATTTGACAGTCCTCCATTTTTTTCTCTGCACTGTTTTCTTTTTTTGCTCAGGATCCCAGTGCTGAATGTATATTTGATGATAAGTTGTGAAGGGTTTGAGTATTTTGCTTGTAGAAGTTTTGATTGTAATACAATTTAGATAATTCGAACAGGAGTTAATGTTTGCAGATAATACTAACTTATTGTTATGCTTAAATACCGTGCCATGAAGACGTATGGGGTTTGGAAGTAAAACTCCACACACTGCGCTTGGCTGATTCAAACATGGATGCAATAAAAAATTGTTGCCACTGTCCTAAATCACCTATCCCATAGCCAGTTTTACTTTACTGAGGTGGTTGTCCTGACTTTGGCATAATTTATTGTGTAGGAGTGATGTAAAAACTATTTAATGAAAAATCCTCCATTTGTAAAATTGCCTCCTTTATGAGTTGGCATACCTAACTGTTGTTGGTTTTCATACATTGCGGATATAAACTATTGCCTGGAAGCTAATTCCACTAGTGGTGCTACACTGCTTTGAGTCACATATACTTTTACTTGTATTTCTTTAATTCTATACTGTATAAAGAAAGTGTTCTAAATAAAATTTGATTTTACTAAGAGGTACATTTCCAACCATGAATGATGGTTGTTTATCAGTTTGAGCTTCAGTTGTATTATAAAGCAAACATGAGCTGAAGGAAAAGACAGACGGTATCATCATTTATCTTGTGTATGAAGTGGTCTGAGCTAAGACTCACACTGGTTGCAGAAATCAAAACCTTTCTATGAATTTCAGAAATAGAAATGGTATTTAATGCCTTAATCTTTGTGTAAAGTTGTTTAAGATTTTTCTGCTTTCAAAGTCTGCATTTAATTACATTTTAATAAGTGAACTAAATGTTACCTGAAAAAATTAAGACTAAAAATGTTAGCTTGAACGTATGCAAAATACATATATATTTTTTAAATTTTTTGGCATTTGTTAACAGACTGAACTCACAGTGCCGTGCGGCAGTGGGAAACTTCACAGAGGAGCAAGCAGAACATGTGGAGCTGAATCCAGTTATCATGTCTTTTTGTCAGGGTGTAATGCAAAGGCACTGTGAAAGTGAACTCAAGATGGGAAATGATGAAGGAGACATTATGGAGTGTTTGATTGAACACAAGAATGAACCAGATATGAGAACAGAATACAAATGTCGAGCTGCAGTAGAACATTTCCAACTCATCTCTCTCAAGAGTTACCACTTTACGTATAAATTCAAGGAAGCATGTCGTTTTCATGTAAAACGATACTGCCCTACCTCCAAGACCAAGTGAGTAACATCTCTTTATTTGTCTTATTGCTGCTTACATGGGCATACCCAAGAGTTCCCATACCAAGTCAGTAATGAAGTACATGCAAACCCCTGTTGTTGTTTGTTGACATCCACTTCAAAATAGTCCCCTTCGAGTTTGTGCAATAGGTTCCACATTTCTGCTACTGCTGGAAGCACCACTGAAACTGACATTTTGGAATCATGTGTTGGGCAGTCAGAAATTGTACTGAATATCAGGGACATCCTAGACAGAACACCCTCATAGTTGTGATGTGATTCTCTGAAACAGTAAGAAATTACCAGTGGCATTTAAGGTCAGTAAGGAGGTGGGGGACCACAGACATGTTCTTAGTGGCCAAAAATAGCTGTACTGACATATCAGTGTGCACCAGTACATTGTTGTAGTGAATCAAGTGGTCCTTATTCTATTGTTATTCCATACGTTTTTGGTGGAATTCCTTCCTCAGATGTTGCAAAACCATGTAGTAGTAATACTGGTTTAATGGTTTGGCCTGCGGAAATGAATTCCTGAAGAACAGTGCTCTCACAATCAAAAAATGCCGCTGTTGTTCATTTGATGTTTAGCCCGATATGCCTTGCTTTTTTTGGATGTGGAGAGAAAAGGCTTTTCTACAAAGAGTTCTGCTATTAGTTGCTGATTCATAACAGTCAACCCTCAGTTTACTTCCTGCATTATTGATGTAGTGCTGCTGAGTTTGAAGCAAAATTTAATGCCAATGTATTCTTTCAAAGCAACCATTAGGAAATCACAGATTGCTCTTAATGTGCGTAACAGTAAATGCCCATAGACAAGAAACACAAGGTTATGGCTGCAGAATTTACTAGACCGTCTCTGAAGATGGTGATACTGTCACATCACATGGCACTACTACTGGGTGGTTCTGGGTCCTAGAATTAATTTCAGAAACTTCTAGATGTACCTTCATTTATCTTCCATAATACTAACATTCCCGCTAGAGATCTAATTTTCTGTCTGAGTATTCAATTTATTTGAATGTGCCCAAATGAAATGTTACCCACATTTGTAAAGAACAGGAGAAGTACATTGATTCCGTGCAACATAATTTATTGTATTTGTTACTACCAAAAGCATTCATTCTTAACCTGGGGTTTTTAGATAATAAGCTGTATTAAAACAATGAAACAGTTACAGTAAAATCCCAATTTCCGCATTTTGGTTTTCTGTGATTTTACACACTTTTTGTACAGCACTGGCAAAATGGCCGTGAGAACAATGCTTCTCAGATTTCACTCTTTCCTGCATTTGACACCATTTTATGTGGCCCCCATAAAGCCATAAAATCAGGGTTTTACTTTATTTATTATGACATTCATGTGAATATATGATAGTGGTTATTAGATGCATGAAATGGTGACTAAGCGACAAAACAGTCCGGTCATTGAGCACTTTTACATTATAAGAACGGCCTACCATCTAGACCAGGTACATAGAAATGAAGAGAATTGTATGAAGGGATTTTATTTACAATATGTGTGCATGTGCTTGTGCACATGCATGCGCCCACACACGCTTGCACACATGCACGCACATTGCTGTTTGTCTTTGTGCGTGTGTGTCATAGACAAATGGAGAAGTTTTATTGCATTTTATTCATTTCTGTAGTAGAAAATGTGAAGTTTTGTATGATCTGAAATGTGTATATATACATGTATGTGAACACACCACAAAATGATCCTGTATATTACCATACATGAAACCAGGCAGCTGTAATTTCCATGAAGCTTTAAATCTACCACTCATTGGAATCAATTTTCATGCCTGTGAGGAGCTGCATTATGCGATACAAAATTATTTTTGCTTGAAATGATTTTTACTCAATGGTATTATGCCACTGGTAAATTACGGGCAGTTGTTATCAAGAAATGAGGTATGTTGAGAAGTAATATGAGTTATTTGTACCTTACCTGGCAGGTACAGTTTGCTTCTTATATGGGATTTGCTGAAATAAAGTTGATGTTTTGGAATTTATAGACTTGAATTTTGTATATCTAAAATTAAGTAGTTTTCCCTTAGTATGCTTGCAGAATGTTTGTGTTAATATAAATGCACATGAAACTGAATATTTTTGGTAGCAAATCTGAAGAACACATTACCTTATGTGACCCTGTGTAAGATGATTATTATGTTCCAATAGGTGATACATGAAAACTGTGCTATAGAATGTCAGTTCACTGCTTTCAGTTCTGGCTTGAATCGTGTTGCTACAGTAGAACTCCACTTATGGAGCGATGGTTATCTGGGTTGCCAATTATTCGTATCAGCTTGTCCCTTTGGGTAAATTTGTCGAGAATTCTACAAAACCAGCTTGCCTAGAAATTACCAGTTACTGGGTCAAGTACTGTACAATGATATGGCTTCTAGAACTTCAATTTAGGTGTTGTTGAAAGGTTTAGACACCAGAACATACTGTGAACAGTAACAGGTGAAGGGGTTCTCAAATTAGACAAGGAATTCAAATTCCTCGTTACCAGTGAAAGTTGACAGCCATCACCCAAATTCCAGCCTCCTACCCCTTAACGCTTTTGTTCTGCGCATGGCTTAGTGGCCTGTGACAGCTACCATTCATTCGGGATGGTGGTTGTGTAGATGAGGAGTGGTGAACTGTTTTATTATTATGTAACTTAAAATAGCCATTTTTAGATTTTTTTTTTCACTTCAAATTACCAATGTAGCCAATTTTCAGAGAAAAATCCTTTTAACCAAATTTTATGCCTATCTGGCTGACTTGCTATCCCAGTTAACCCAGGTAAGTAGAGTTCTTTTGTACTTTTTTAAGTTTTCCATTCTCTGCTGTATATGATCGCCCCTTTTAACTTGGTTGTCCTGACGTGCTTAGTCTGGTAAGTGATCCTCTTTCAGGAAACGGGTGTGGTTCACCAAATCAAATATAGTTTTAATCATTTCTTTTTACTTGTTTTATTTACTCATTTTATTCTTAATATATAAAAAAGGCGTGCTGTATTAAGTTAAACAACTAAATCATTTTTTATTAAAATAACACAGTCACTTGTACTCCCTAATTCACATCGCTCTCGTACGTGACTGCTTTCCTTACTGGACTGCTAGCGTCATTGTCTGCTGCTAATGTTTCCTCATTTAAATCTCTCCCGTGCAACCCCTCCTACCTATTGTCAACAGTTCCTGAACATACATTGACAGACCATCCATAACTGACACCAGCAAACCTAATGAACAACTATACTAAAAATGATTGGCTACACTGCATTCTTATGTTAGCATATGCCTTTTAATTATACCAACCAAAATATATAACATGTTTCTACCTGTTACATCAGTGAATGTTATCTAAGTTTCGGATTGCTTTTCCTAATGTTTAGGTTGCATGTCATTTTACTGAAAATTGTGTCAACTGGTCAACTGACACATCCGAGTCAGCCAATATGGAATGTCCAGTTTGATGCATGTTGACAGTTGACATCGTTCTGTACCCCTGGTTGATATGGTAGGGCTCAATGGCATGTTGCTTTATGTGGCTCTGCATGGCACTTCTTGATAAACTACAATTTTCATGTATGAATGCCGTTTCAATTCACAGAATTCAATTTTCAAATGAGGTTGCCAAAACAATGATCTTTGAGCATGATATACAAAGCACACCCCAGTAACACGTACCACATCTGGTGGTAACATTTAGAAGTGCATTGCATGTCATGTGCTTTCAAACATATATACTCCATTTACCGCATTGCAACATTTTTGACCAAAATAAAATGTCACCATGCTTTATGGAATGACCCATGTATGAAGTATGTTTTCTGTCCAATCATGACATTCTGTCAGTTAGTGGTCATCTAATAAGCTAAATTTATATGTATGGACACTGTTCTGGTCATAAGTCACTGAAGTGTATCAGTTGCCACCCATATTGAAATTTCTTCACTTTGAAAATAATAAAAATCTGTTAGGTTAAACCATACCAGATTTTGAAATTCAGAAGGGTTTCTGAATGTCATTGTAATAACTCTTTCACATTGTACCAACCCTGCCAGAACATTTGACCATTGATGGAATAATTTAAAGTATGAGATCAAACTTCTTTTTTAATAGTGTGCCAAAAAAGTGAAAAATATTTTAACAAAACTGTAAGAGCTTTGTGGTAACAGATGAAGTACCACTTTAAGGTGTGTCATCCCCGTTGTGTGTGTAACTGAGGAGGAGGAAAAAGTAGTCGAACAACACAACTAATTAGAAAAGATGTTTATTCTAATATGAAACTACATGTTTCGGCCTATAGTGGCCATCATCAGGTTTCTATACCAATTAAGGGGGGGGTCTATATATCTGAGTGGGGGGTGTTGATGTAGAGATCTCTATGCATCAATTCCCTGTTGCTCCTATTGCCTATTGCAAGTAGCTATATACAATTAAATAACTAATTCTAAAATATAAACATGGGTATTTCTTCTTGGGGCTGCTTGAACCCCCGGCCATCATGATCGCCGTCTCACTCTGGGGGAGCCCTTTGTGTAGTTGGCCTTGGTGGATGTATCCTGTTGGGGGAGAGAAAAAACGGTTCAAGTTAAGTTTGATGGTATTTGGGGGGGGGAGTAGAAATATTGTGCTTCTGTAAGTATGTGGAGGTGGTACTTACATGTGTATTGTGGGTTCCTATGTATCCTTCGGTTGGGCTCCTATCGTCGTGCATATATTGAGTTTATTGAGGAATGCACTGGCGTGTCGCTATGCACGTTTGTGGTATGTGGCGGGTTGTGCTGGCACTGTCACTATCACTGTGTGTCCTGTTGTGAAGGGAAAAGTAACTGCTATCTAGGTTTCTTAAGTAACGTCTGTGCACTCGTAGTTGTGTCTTGTGAAGAGATTATGATGGTGTGCCGGGTAGTACTGAATCCGGGCCTATTGCTTAGGCGCTGTCTATCATATTTGCATGTAAAAATATATGTTGGGTTCCGTATTTTAATATCCCTATCACATTGTTACTAACAGTGTGACAGTGATATTAAAATACGGAACCCAACATATATTTTTACGTGCAAATATGATAGACAGCGCCTAAGCAATAGGCCCGGATTCAGTACTACCCGGCACACCATCATAATCTCTTCACAAGACACAACTTCGAGTGCACAGACATTACTTAAGAAACCTAGATAGCGGTTACTTTTCCCTTCGCAACAGGACACACAGTGACAGTGACAGTGCCAGCACAACCCGCCACATACCACAAACGTGCATAGTGACACGCCAGTGCATTCCTCAATAAACTCAATAAACGCACGACGATAGGAGACCGACCGAAGGATACATAGGAACCCACAATACACATGTAAGTACCACCTCCACATACTTACAGATGCATAATATTTCTACCCCCCCTCCCCCCTCCCCCCAAACCATCAAACTTAACTTGAACCGTTTTTACACACC
>Ga0209629_10003613_pt1 | contig 11148 bp, 6 predicted proteins | sample TergutCu122P5_FD_187286 | JGI IMG/M metagenome (GOLD analysis project Ga0209629, IMG submission 187286) | Cubitermes ugandensis P5 segment gut microbial communities from Kakamega Forest, Kenya - Cu122 P5 (SPAdes) (version 2) | ecosystem: Host-associated > Arthropoda: Insects > Digestive system >...
GGTGTAGCCTGCCAGAGGTCTCAATAATTTCATTTCAGCTGCTTCAATTCTTCGCCTCTGCGAGGCTGTCAAAGTCCAGTTTTCTGACCCATATAAAAATGTGGGTAGAATTAAAGTTCATGTAATGTTGTAAATATAAGCAGCGTATGAAAGTAATCCCAGTAGACTGTTCGAACCTTTAAGATGGGACGATATTTTTCCCCGAAACATCGATAAACTACTACCAACATTCGCTGCATAAAAACGCAGAAGATTTAAGACCATATATTTACTTGATGAAAGCTTTAAATTTAGGAACCATTTAAGATCTATAATAAAGGGCCTATAGGACTCTCCAGTTGTCAGGTGGAGGTCCCTGCATCGGGCCGATCACTCGTTCAAAGGAGTCCTACCGAATGTGGTGTGTCTGAGCGTGATCTTAAAACATCGTAGAAGAGGCCTAGGTATGCTAGGGTTGTTAAGCTATGAAAAAAATAGAACAATCAGACACAATTAACATAGTAACAAAATTAAGATCAAATCTGTGGCCCGCGTTATTAATATTCACAGACCCAACTAATACCGTAAAAAGACAGGCCACGTGCGAATAACCTAATATTGAGGCGCGTTCTTGAAACGACTTTTGTAGTGGAAAAGCAACAAGTATTACTATTCTGAAAATGTGTTTGTAGCCTTAGGTATTCAGCACGCAATTTGCATGCGCCATATTGTCATCTGTGGCTTGCCCCGCTCGACAATATTTTTCCACAATATCTCATAAATGGCACGAATTTCGAAAAGAAATTACTGAACACAAAATGTGTGTTTTGATTTCCTCTACAACTTTTCTGAAACATTTCTCATTCTCAGAAAAATTGAGCGAGATATGATCAAAACTTTATATGGGTCTTCATGGAAAGTACCTGTTAATCTTGTCCGATTAAATGAAACTTGAATTTTCTCAACAGCTTTCTAAAAATAATCGAATACTAAATATCATGAAAATCCTACTATTGGGAGCAGAGTTATTCCATGCGGACAGACGCGTCAGCTAATATTCTTTAATGTAAATTTTAATTATTCCAGAATTTTACGGAATTTTTCCTAAACGCTTTTATAAAATTGCATGCATATGAATGAACATGACGATGTTGAATTTTCATGTAAAACCGAAAGTCTGTCCTGTACTGCTTGGAGATTAAGTAAAAGAATCGGACTTTAATAAAATTTAAAAGATATTCAACAGGGAAGAGAGGACATCTGCTTTTTCTCGGGTATTACGCAGAGTATGATGGTAATTCCCTACCGAAATTTCGGGAAAACCAACAAGTTCAACTTTCAAAGGTCAGAAAATTTAATTCTTGCTTTGGTCTGAGTCTTTTACATAATTGCTACCGCGGTAAAAAACCACATATTGAATAGGTAATAGTATTCTTTTTCACGGTAAAGCAGGCGGGGCGTGAAACTTACCTCTCAGCCTCAAATAGTACAGAGTTTAAAATAAATGTCGACATATCTCCACTCCCTCTATATGCCTGAATGAAGTACTAAGGGATAAATTTAACGTTACTTTTCCATTTTTATTTTATAGCGTATCTATGTTCAGGTCCTCCATGTGGTCTACTCTTTCAGGATTCCTCGACAGTCCTCTGTGTGCATGACTCTTCTGCCATGCTCAATGCAAGCCCCTTCGATACCATCCTTAATGATTTGATCACTCCATGAATACTCAGTGAAGAATATATGGCACATACATCACTGTTATACATTTCTATAATCCAGTATTACCTTATCTTATACCACAGTATCTCTGTCTGCACCCTATTCTCGAACACACTCAACAGATTCCTTTCCTTTTGTGTGTTGAAGGAACGTGTGATTTATTAGGAAATAGCAAGGAAAGATCAGGTGTTCTATACTTTCATATATATGTTCTTTGTAATATTTGGTATGATAAAATACTCTGGGGTAAAAGGTTGAAAAAGTTCCGACAAATGAACGTGTTTTTAATTTCTTTTTTCATGCAATTTAATTTGGTGATGTCGTTCATTATATTTGAGTCTTGACATTTTAAAAATTTCCTTTACGATATGCAGAGCCCTTTAGAGTGTAATTTTTTCTGAATTCGCTTGACGATACTGAATATGTACTTACAATTTCCTGTATTTCACTCTAGATCTGGTTGCTCAATAGGGACTAATAAATTTACCACGTTTTTCCTCTACGGTATTTATGTTCCCGCTCAGTGACTTTTTATGAACATAGTAAGAACTTGATATTTCCCATTCAGTTTTAAACCTTAAAGAACTTCCTGGACTTTCCTAATGGTATATTCTAAAGCAAGGCTTAAAGCAATGACGATGAAGGAGCTTCTCGTTCTAGAAAAATTTGAACAAGTAATGTATCAAACAGGACTGGATGGAGTTGGCTCAGGATAGGGACAGATGGCGGGCACTTGTGAGTACGGTGATGAACCTTCGGGTTCCAAAAATGCGGGGAATTTTTTTACTAGCTGCAAAACCAGTTAGCTTCTCAAGAAGGACTCTGCCCCATGGAGTAAGTAAGTAAGTAAGTAAGTAATGTATCAAATGCTTCCCCTCCGGACTTTTCCACAGGTTTCATTGAGGGATATTTTTATAAATGTCAACAATTTCATTGGTATAATATACACTGAACATGTGACACAAAATATACGAGGCGTGTCCGGAAAGTAAAGATACAAAGGTCTTAAACATGTACAACATTTTTAATTTACAAAAGCGACACTGTGAATAAATTGCCTGTACATAACTTTATTTTTCAACATAGTCGCCGGCAATGTCCAAATATTAATTAAGTCTTGGAACCAGCTTCCCTATCCCCGATTCCTAGAAGTCTGCCGCCTGCCCTTTGAACCACGTCATGACTTCTTCTTGCATCTCATAATAGTCGTCGAACAGTTGCTTGGATTCAGGAGTGTGGTGAAAACCCCGTGTTTCATCTTCAGTCACAATGGAGTCCAGAAAATCATTTCCTTCCTGTGTGCAGGGCGTGAGAAACTTCAGCGCGGAACCCATCCGTTTCGTTTTGTGATAGTCTCATAACATTCTGGGCACCCATCTTGCACACAATTTTCTGTACCCTAATTTTTCTGTCACAGCTTCATGAATTGTGGTATTAGACACTTCGGGAATGATGTGATTCAACTCTCTTATCGTCACGCTTCGATTTTCGCGAATTTATTCGGCTACCCGGAGAATAACCATTTCATAAATTTCAGAATATAAATTTTTGTCAATTATTATTAAGGCCTTCTAATGAAAGGTAAGGTTAAGCAGGTAGAGAGCATGGGAAGATTGGAAACTCCTGTAATATTGAGGCTAAGAAGGTAAATACACGGAACCACTCTGATGACAAGCACAACTGGGAGTATAATATTAAAAGTGGTCTTCAAAGGGATTAATTAGAATTGGTTCATAAGAATTTCCATTTGCAAAGGGACCGACGGATAAGTGTTTCAGACAGTGCGAGTTTCACAAAGGGAGAAGAACTTCCTGAAAGAGCAACTTTCATTTCCTCAAAAATAAATTTGTTCCATGGAGTGATTTAAATTCTACAAAAGGACACAAAATGCAGCGTCATAACTAATTAAACGATTTATCAACACGCTCAATTTTCATCAAATTGGTGAAAATTTACTTCAACTTAATTCACTGCAGATTTTTTAAATTCCTATGCAGATCCTGAAGTAGTTAGGAATTGATGGTGCAGCAATTCTATGCACAGGACACATGTCTGTTTGTTTGAAGGTGTTCATATAAGCTTCAAATGCAGGGCCCGGTACTTTTTGAGCCAATTTTCTGGAATTTTGCGCTGGATGTTTTCACTCAGTCGCCTCAGAACCTCTGAATAGAATTTTTCGTTCACAGTCTGTGCTAGTGGACACAATACCCTAAGTGTCAAGAAAAAAAATTAACAATGATTGGACATTGCTTCAAACTTGTAGTGCTTTCTTCATTCGCGAGAATTTGGAGACTCCCACTGAGAAGACAGCTGCTTCGTCTCATGGGCATATTGAAGAAGCAATGCCATGGTACCCGAATAATCAGCCCAGGATTCTTGTATGTTGACGAAAACATATTAGAGGACATAATTTCACGGGGGCTGACATTGCTGCTACAGGCGACCTCCACGTTCGACAGCCTAATGCTTGTTTTGTCGTCACTCTGACCCGGAAATTTAAAGATTAGCACACAAGTGCCTGGGTAGAACCGCGAATAAAAACTAACTGAAACTAACAATATGTTGCAAACAAACAGTAATAAAAATACTCAAATGTCAAAAAATAGGGCACAAAATGTTGGCGCAAACTGAAAAAAATTTCAATTACTTTAATGCAGGTAACAACATAAATAAAGCCATCTGTCTCGACTCCAAATTTGGAGATGATCCCTTTGTTCACTCCTATTCTCGGATATAAATTCCACTACAATTAAGACATTAAAATTGGCATTAGCAAGACCAACATAGTCATCATACAGTGATCCCAATCCAAAATTCTCAAAGCCATAGTAAATGCACCCTGTTATGTAACAAATCATACGCTCCACACAGACTTCAACATCCCTTACGTAAATGACGTCGTCCATGAAAGAATCAATAAACATCACATCACATTGGAAGTCCATCCCAATCCATTATTAGTGCCCCTACTACAAACTGTAAAGAATAGAAAACTAAAACGATGCTGGCCCTTCGACTTGCAAGGCACCTTAATTGACATCGCTAGATAAACATTGTAGTACATCATTACATTACTTATAGATTGTTTTTATTTCTGATTGCTAAAAGTACATTAAAAATTGCCATTCATATGTTATCACTATTAATTGTGATCAAAGGATGAAATTAGTTACTGAATACTACTAATTCCGGCTGAGCCAGAAAATCCTAATGGTTTTTGAAAGAAAAAATAGCATTTCAAGGCCAAAAGGAAAGAGTTTTTGGACTGTGTGAAGTGCATTTCATACCCAGTGTAATTAATGTTAATCATTACTCGTTAGATGTGACACACTGCAGTTGACCACAGTAACCTTCAATACACTCCTACAGTAGCGACCGAAAGGTGTCACAACAAGCTGCAGTATTTCTTTAAAATATCAATATTATCGTGGACGTGTTACATGCACCTTGCTGTAAACGAAACGTAATCCGACAGTACGTAGTGTGGTACTGCATGATAAGCAAGTTGGGGGGGGGGGAAGGGGGTACGGGTGATATCTCCAAAATGACAAAAATCTCTGACAGGAAACACTCTCCTGAGAACGTGCATGGAAATCTGTGCTGTGTGAATATTTGCCGGCAACTGGATCATGCATGAAGACGGGCAGTATGCCAGTGTTGTCTGAGGGCAACTTGGTTATCAAATTTCAGAAACCGTAATGTGTTACTGGCACACTGCTATGACATACATTTTTTTTGGATACATACACTTGTTCATTGATGGGGCAAAACCAGTATTTTGGATTTAAAAATGTGAGAAATTTTGAATATGATTCTTCTGATTTTTCAATAAATTGTAATTCTGTCTTTCATTATGTGACATCACACAATGACACTGTGCAATATCAAGGCATTGTGTGCACTGTGTCATAAAACAAGTCTAAAACCGTACTTTAACAAAAGACTTGATATTTATGGCATACACATTATTTAAAAATGCGCAGACTTAATTTTTTTATTATATATACTGCTATGAATATATGTATGTATATACATATATACGTCAGTGCCACAGGAAAACACGTAGTTTACACCCACCAACATAAGACTGCGTTACCATAAAAGTCTCATCTACTTTACCTACGGAACTACATTCTATTGGTGAAAGAAATTCGAAGAACATAATGGGACTTCAAAACTGGTCATATTCCAGGTGAGTTGTATAAACATCAAGTTCGCTTTCCTTATTTTCTTAAATACTTTTTGGAATGTGAATGAATAATGGCTTGTCGAGAAAAACTCTGCTCCATGTATTCAGTACATTCCCTAGAGACCGAACGCCGTCAGACCCGTATTAATACCCGATACTCTACATTCTGTAACTTCAGCGATAAACCGATTACAAAATTTCAGATGTTCCTATAATAAATAAAGTTAAATTTCAAGCTATTCTTCCAGCGCTGTGAAGGCAAATGGGTAAGTCAAGGCACAGCTTCATTCGTAATTGACCTCAGTCTTAGAGGGTGTTGGGTGGTCCAATTCATTCATCGGCAGATCTACCGTCGAGAGAGGAGCCATGGTACCCACTACAGAGAGGTTGGGGAACTTAGGGCTTATCTGGAAATAAGTCAGCAAATATTTTTTGAATGTAAATTTCCATTATTGCAGAATTTTACACAATTGTTCCTAAAAGCTTTTATAAAATTGCAGGCATATGAATGAAGTTTCATGTAAAACTGAAAGTCCGTCCTGTGCTGCTTGGTGATTAGGAAACAAAAATCATAATTTAATAAAATTTTAACAGATATTCAGTAGGAAAGAGTCTTGATATCGGGGCTCTTCTGGGATATTATGCAGCGTGTGGTGGTAATTACTTAACGACGTCTTGGGAAAATCCTTTGTTTCCGCCTTCACGTGTAAGGTTTTTAATTCTTGGATTGTCCAGAAAAGTCTGTATAGAATTACCACAACATGCTAAGTAACATCGCAAAAAAGGACGCAGAAATCATCACCTTTGCGACGGAAGCTAATGATCACGAAATTTTCTTTTCGCAGCACGTGAATTTTGTCCCGGTACAAAATTACTTCGCTCGGTGTACGTTTTGTTTAAAGTCACACGATTAGATTCGTTGAAAGAAACTAAGTGGTTCAATCGAATTTTACTGTATAATTCAAAATACAACCCAACAGGTACCAGAATATATTTGGAAGTACAAGGGAAGATTTATCATTCCGCTAACAACTATGTAGCAGCGTTCGCATGGGTTTAACATCTCTGGTGCGTTCGCACTCATTTATTTCGTTCTTCGAATGGAATTTCTTATGATTAAATCGCTAAATATTTCATCGACGTCTGTTGTTCTGTTTTATTTCTTACACCATTCATTAAATTGTGATATATAATTTTCTTGCACTTTTCTCGTAAAAGGCGAGTTTCGGCATTTTAATCAATAATCTCGTAAAGGACAAGATGCTCTAAATCATTTTTATTGTAAAGGTACTTTCATATTAGAACTTAGGAACATAAAGTTATATAATATTGAAAATATATAATATTATCATATATAAGATTAATGAACTCAAAATCGTCATGCCACTGTAACTAGTTCATTTTTAGTATTGTAATAAGCCTGATGATGGCTTGACATTAGACGAAACATGAAGGTGAATATGAATGAGAAGTAAAAGTAATATTTGGACTGATATTATACTTCTTGTTCTACTGTGACCGTAGTGGGGATGAATTACCTTAGGATCAAAAATGGTCAGTTATTTTGAGACGGCACTTCAAATGACAACACATTGACGGTGGCTTAGAACAACATCGGAAATTTGGGTAACAAGCAGCAAAAACTGGTTAACATATTGGGCACATCTAGGAATGAAATTAACATATATCATAACTGAAATTTCTATTAGTGTCGCCCTTACTATATAATACTGAAAATGAGAGGAAAAATTCTCCATGGAAAATACAAAGAATATAAATTGCTAAAGAATGGACAAAAACCAGAACTTTCTAATAATAGCACGAAAAAAATGAAATTCTTTTTTTAAAATCCAAGCAAATGCGTGGGTTAAGAAATAAAAAATTCAAAAATTGCAAAAATAAAAGATTTTTGCAGAAAGGCCTAAATGTAGTCAATATAAATGAGAATTCTCTGATGTCCTTTTCGTCATCACATTGGTTCATTAGTAAGCCAAAACGTATTCGCAGACTATATACTTCAACTTTTATTTGTAGTATTTCTTAAATATTAAATTTATAATTCAACTTGTCATTGCAATTTTGGTTCGGTCACAAAGCGAATTAATTCCGTGAAATGGTAAAATGTGTTCAGGAAAGCCCTATTTTTTCTATCAAAGAAGTTGTTTTGAAGATAAATAAGAATGTTGGGAAGGATGGGGGGGTGGTTCAGTTTTTAAAAATCTCATTCATCAATTATGACAAAATTTACAATAGCATTCCCAAGTTGGTTGAGAGTCTGAGTTTTTGTACAGAATTCCTACTACTGTAAAAAGCCACATATTCAGTGGGTAAAAATACGAGTATTCTTTCTCGCGGCCAACTCTGCGGGGCGTGAAGCTGATCACTCGACCTCAAACAGAACCGAGGTTAAAATAAGTGGGGACATATCTCCGCTCCCTCTGTATGCCTGAATGGAATACTAAGGGATACATTTAACTTTACCTTTCCATTTTTACGAGTGCATTACTTCATATCTATGTTCAGGCCCTCCAGGTGGTCTCCTTCTTTCAGGATTCCTCGCCAGTTCTCTGTGTGCATGTCTCTTCTGCCATGCTCAATACAAGCCCCTTCGACTACATCCTTCATGGTTTGATCACTCCATGAACACATACTGCGGAATGTGTATCACAAATATCACTTATGTTTTTTGTATTCCAGTATAACTTTATCTTACACCACAGTATCTCTGTCTGCACCCTATTCTCGAACACACTCAACAGATCCCTTTCCCTCGGTGTTAGAGATAAAGTTCAATTTAATAAGAAATGACAAGCAAAATTATAGTGCTCTATACTTCAATATGTGTATTCTTAGTAGTATTTGGGAAGATAAAATATTCTGGGCAAAAGTTTGAAAACATTCCGAGAAATAAATCTGTATTTAATTTCTTCTTTCATGCAATTTGTTTAGGTGATGTCGTTCATAATATTTGAGTTTTGTCACGTTTTAAAATTTTCATAATAATATACAGAGTCCTTTATATTGTAATTTACTCTGAATATGTACTTACATTTTCCATTATTTCATTGTAGACCAGGTTGATCAATAGGGATTAACAAATTTACCGTGTTTTTCTTTACGGTGTTTATGTTTCCGCTCGGTTCTTTTTCATGAACATAGTAAGAAATTGATGTTTTCCATTCAGTTTTAAACCCTAAGGAACTTACTGGAATTTCCTAACGCCATATTCTAAAGCAAGGCTTAAAGAAGTGACGATAAAGCAGCTTCGCGTTCCAGAACAATTTGAACAGGTATATGTCAAATGCTTCCCTATCCGAACTTTTCCATAGGTTTCATTGAGGGACATTTTTATAAAAGTCAACAATTTCACTGCTATAGCAGACACACTGTAAATGTGACACTCAACCTAAACTTGTAATCGAATAATAGGCTCTGTAATAAATTAACTGTAAGTAAACGCTATATCCTGCATTGAGGGCCCAGAGGGGAAAGAGAGATATAACACTTCCCTTTTTTAAACCTCGGCGCTGGATGGGGTGGGTGATCAAAACCATGCCCCGTCTGATTTCCTCCCGGCAAATGCTTGGTATCAGTAGCATAAGAGGTTGGGTGGGCCTCCAGGCCCGATTGGGAATATTGCGGTAAATCTCGCCCACCGGAATTCGATCCCTGGACCGTCCGGGCAGTGGCGACACTCTATAAGGACTATGCTTTCGTGGCCTACAATAAATTACTTACTCACATACTTATTTACTTACTTACTTTTTAGTTACTTACTTATTTAGTTACTTACATACTTACTTACCTCATGGGGCAGAGTCCATCTTGAAAAGCCAATCGATTCTCAGGTAGTCAAAAATTTCCCCGCATTATATGAAAACCGAAAGTTCATTACTGCTCTTAAAACAGCACGCCGTCTGTCCCATAATTATATAAATTTATGAATATGGAAAAACAGAACACAGTAATTCATTGTTCTACTCAACAAGATACGGCGATTTGCTGCTGTGTTTCTGATTGCTGTGCTCTTAAAAAAACTGAATTACTCTCATTACATCCAGTTGCAGCATTCCGTTTGCATGTGTGCAGTTACAATCCACAATCGATTATGTCCCGCGTGAAACAATAAATTTATATTAATTTATTGCACATTCTAGTGACTACGTACATGTTTAGTGCGAATGTCCAGGCAATCATTACTTCATATTTAACCACACAGAATGTACGCTTACCAGACCTGAATTGATGGAGTCATTACAAGATGATAAGTAAATATACGTCGAATTATTCTCTGACGGAAAGCCTTATTGACTGTTCATTGCAATATGTCACCTTCTAATTTCGCTAGATTTTAGAGCCGTATAAATCATAACCGTAGGGAAAACTGTACACAGATAAGAACTTACCGTAATCAGCGGAAAGACAGTTCTACAATATTCTCTTAGTAATGTTATTGGTTTTCCAACTAATTTTAAATAATGAAATAGTAAGTTAAAATTCATGTCTTCAGAGATGTTACTCGACGTCCATTGCTAAATGTTTATCGACGTTTCGATTCACAAAGTCCAATGGTCTTGGACTGTTTAACCCTGCAACTGAGCCGCTACAGTACTTCCAAAAGTTGGTGACTGCATTCCAGTTGACTTAATGACGTAAGATCAGAGAAGACTTGAATCCTCAAAAACATCGCAGTGATAACCTGAAATGTCGCCATTAAACCTTACTGTCTTTTACAGGTTTTGGTGGAAGCATTGCTACTTTTTTCCTGTGCTGCCTTTGTAAAGAGGTACCCAGATCCATTGGAAAGCAACAAGTACTATCTACGTATAGATGACCAATTCTACCACCTTACATGTCGTACCAACTTAACCTTTGATCAAAACATAGAACATTGCACCATGACTGCGGACCCTAACCTTCCGAACATCACGCCGCTGCCTCTCATTGGCTGCAATCAAAACATGGAAGGATACTACTGTAATTCAGCGACCACGTTTACGTACTGCACACATGATGGTTTGAAAATTATAGACGATGCTGTTTGTCCCAGTGGTCAATTTTGCCTAGGGTCACCATACAGCAAACCGTGTGTGTCTTGGTAACACATCTGATTTACCTATAGCACATAATCTACATGAATATATAGAAATAGTTCATTAGACTAATATAAATAAAACTGTAGTGTGTATTGAATTGTAACAAGCCGAAAGTTACAACTGTTATTAACATCATCACTTTTTATTTTGTTTTTTTAAAAT
>Ga0209629_10003615_pt1:0-10000 | contig 11147 bp, 12 predicted proteins | sample TergutCu122P5_FD_187286 | JGI IMG/M metagenome (GOLD analysis project Ga0209629, IMG submission 187286) | Cubitermes ugandensis P5 segment gut microbial communities from Kakamega Forest, Kenya - Cu122 P5 (SPAdes) (version 2) | ecosystem: Host-associated > Arthropoda: Insects > Digestive...
CATAACCAGCACTGGCCAGCGAAATCATCAACCCCCACCCAACTCTGCTACAGATTTCATTCAGACACATTTGTATTAGCCTTACCATTTTCATGTGCATACGACAGTCAATGAGAATATTTTACACGACCTCCCTCCTCAATGAATCATAAGCCTTCTTGAAGTCTATGAATAGTTGCAGTGCCTCACTGTATTCCCACTTTTTCTCAAGTATTTCACCAACACAAAACATATGATCAGTAGTTGACCTGTTGCCTCGAAATCCACACTGATGATCCCCATAATTTCTTCTGCATATGGGGTTAACCTTGACAGCAGAATTTTGGATAAAATTTGTAAGTAGTTGACAAAAGTGATATGTCTCTATAATTACTACAATCTGTTTTATCGCCCTTCTTATAGATAAGTCAAATGATAGACTCCTTCCACTCCTCAGGCAATTCCTCCTTATTCCAAATAGAAATAATAAGTTTATGGATCTCATAAGAAATTCTTCTGCCCCCTGTCTTCATCAATTCTGCTTGGATTTGATCAATACCTGGTGATTTTTGCCCTTTCAGCTTTTCAATAGCCATATCAACCTCAAAGGCACTCTGCTCAAGTATTAGTCATTCTGCTGTATGTATTTCTGTCTGCCTTACCTCACCAACTCCATGTACATTTGAACAGGTGAGAGAAATAGTTCCTCCACCTAGCCAAAATACTGTGGGGGATCTGTAACCAAATCACCCTTTTCATCCTTTAGTATATTATTTCTAGGCTGGTAACCCTTCTTAAAATCACTGATGCCCCTATACAAGTCTCTGATATTTTTTATCTTACTGTTAGTTTCAAGTTCACAAATTTTAGCTTTCAGATATTCCTTCTTTTGGGTCCTGAAATGTCTACTAGCTTCACATCTTACATTGTTTTAATTATCTACATAGCTATGGTTTGGAACCTGTAACCACTGCATTTTAGCTTGCTTCCTTTGATCTAAAAATCATGAACATTCTTCATCAAACCATGGTTTATGCTGCTTCAATTCATACAGACCCAGACTCTCTTTAGCTGAGGTTCTGATATTTTCTTTAACATTTTCTCCAGCCCTATTTATGTCCTGGCTATCATTTAAGTTCTCCAAAGCTGCAGACCTGTCTTAGTTCCCCAAAGTTGCAAACCTGTCTCAGATCTTAATCCGATACTGTTGCCTAACCTGCAGCTCTCTTAGCTTCCTGAGATTAAATCTCTCCGCATCAAACTTCTGTGCTGATGTTTACTTACTGCCAATCTTTCCCTAACATTTGCAACCACCAGATGGTGATCAGTATCACAGTCAGCTCCCCCAAAGACTGTACATGAAGAATACTTGAAAGCCATCTCCTATACATCAATATGTCATCAATTTGCTTGTAAGTCTTCCCATTAGGAGACGTCCAGGTGTACTTATGTTTCCTGCAGAAATGCATTCCTAAATCCTCTCTTCCCCACATCTGGATTAGAAGACATCATGTCCACCTTTACCAGTCAACCCTCAACTTAGTATACAGCCCAGTAACAAATCTTCACCCAAGTTACTCGGCTCAATGGGATTACTATCTGCACGTGGGTGATGCACTGGATCACAGAGACTAAGAGTCAACACTCACAATCACCTTGCATTCCACATATAATCCCATAACCACCAGTGAACAAGCCAAAACATCATTAATGTTGAGCTTCATATAGGAAACATATGAACATAAATCGTCTTGCACAGTGTTCATATTCTAGATGTCACACAAAGAGCACGTACAAATGTATGAAGTTCTGACAGGTTCATTTTACTACGAACTTGCAACATTAATTTTCATCACAGCTACATACAGAGACAAAGATGGAAACGTTGCAGTGTTTTTCATTTGTATTTGTTTTTCACTACTACACTTATAATTACCTATTATGATAGTTAATCAATCACTCACTTTGTGAGCACAACTATGGCAAATTGGTTAAAGGAACAATTTTGTAACCTTGTGTGTTTTTACTGATTTCTCTGTTCAATAGATCTCTTTTTTTTTTAAAAAAAGATGGAAACAATCATAAATTTCTGCTGGTTTAACAATTTACCTAGTAACTTTATAGGCACTCCACATAAGTGGCGTCATGCCATTGCGGTCTTGCATGTTCATGTTGACACCCTTTGCAACAAAGTATGCTACAATAGCAGTGTGACCAAACTGTGCTGCTAGATGTATGCAGGAACAGCCTTCTCCATCACGCAACGAAGGATCTGCCCCATGCTGCATGAGCAAAGTTACACTGCCCAGGTGTCCCTGCCTAACACAAAAAAACACTAGTTCAGTCACCTGTAATAACCATGTGCTGCACTTTAGACTAGTTTCCTTACAAGCAAAAAAGTAGGCTTAAAATATCAGCATGCACTGTCTGTGTGTGTGTGTGTATGTGTGTGTGTGTGTGTGTGTGAGAGAGAGAGAGAGAGAGAGAGAGAGAGAGAGAGACACACACACAAAAAAAGAAAGGAAGGAAGGAAGGAAGAAGGAATAAAATAATGAGTGAAAGAATGAATGACAAAGAAAAAATACAGAAAGAAAGAAACAAACAAACAAGGAAGAAAGAAATAAAAGAACAAGAGAAGAAGGAATTATAGGATTAAAAAAAATACAGAAAGAAAGAGGGGTTGCATAAGGTGACTGAGCGACAGAGAGAGAGAGAGAGAGAGAGAGCGTGCATGTACAAATTATGTGCGCACGCGCGCGCGCGTGTGTGTCCAAAAAACTCTAAATTCACAATAGTGCACAAAACAATATATTTATATTATAGCACTGGGAACACACCAATGATATACGAGGACTGACAATAAAGTTCGCGAACTCTTTGCAGTAAAAGTGCTACATACCTTAATGCTGAATACCACCTTGGTCTCCTTTAAAGTACTCCCCTTGGGAAGCTATGCACCGATGCCAGCACCTAGTTCACCCTTCAAAACAATTTTGGAACTCGTTTTGTGGAATAGCCTTCACAGCTGCCGTTGTATTACTCCTGATGTCATCAATTTTATTAAAATGCCTTCCTTTCAATATTTCCTTTATCTTCGGGAACAGAAAAAAGTCATTGGGTTCTAGATCCGGTGAATAGGCAGGGTGTTCCAACACAGTTATTTGTTTAGTAGCTAAAAACTCCCACTGTGAGCAGGTGCATTGTCATGATGCAAGATCCATGAGTTGCTGGCAAAAAGTTCAGATCGTTTCCGTCAAACTTTTTCATGCAGCCTTTCCATAACTTCCAAATAGTAAACTTGGTTGACTGTTTGTCCAGTTGGTACAAATTCATAATGAACAATTCCTCTAATATCAAAAAAAGTCAGCAACATTGTTCTGACTTTTGATTTGGACTGACAGAACTTTTTTGGTCGTGGGGAATTGGCAGTCTTCCATTGTGCACTTTGCTGCTTCGTTTCAGGGTCGTATTGGTAGCCCCACGTTTCATCACCTGTGATGACACGGCCTAAAATGTCATCTTGCCTCTCCAAAAGGTCTTGGCAAATTGTGACTCTTCTTTGCTTTTGTTCTTTGGTGAGCTTCTTTGGGACCATTTCTGCACACACCTTCCGCATGTCAAGATCTTCAGTTAAGATTTTCCTAACTGTTCCTCTGTCGATGTTCACTTGCTCTGCTATGCTCCTGACAGTCAGTCAACGATTTTCACGCACAATTTGATGAACTTTTGCAATGTTTTCTTCAGTTCTGCTTGTTGCTGGCCATCCTGATCTCTCTTCGTCACGGACACTTTCTCTTCCCTCAGAAAAACGTTTCACCCACTTGTAAACTGCTGTTTTCTTCATAGCATTATCCTCGTAAACTTGCACTAACATCTCCCTGATTTCGTTTCCATTCTTTCCAAGTTTAACAAGAAATTTAATGTTCATTCATTGCTCTAATTCAAGCTCTAATATTCTCACGGCGGCACACCAATACACCCGCAGACAGTAATAGATGCCACTCAGAAAGAGACTGCCACAGATCAACAACAACACAGCTGTGAAACGCTGATATGTCAAAGTCATCAAACCATACTAAGGCTTTTGTCCAGTGCTGCCACGGCAAGCACATGGTGGCGAGTTCACAAACTTTATTGTCCGACCACATACATTCTTATTTTCCAGCCCTTTCCTTCTTCAAATCAAACTTGCTAACCACTGAAAACTATTCTTCTTAAAGAACACTCTGTACTAACTAAAGAACTGAGCACCTATAATTTTATATAACATTTCACACTGTAACAGTATAATAAGAAATGGAACAGGTAACAAATCTAACGCAAAAATTTCCTTCATCTACAAATTAAACACATATCTTACCTTGTTGCCCAATGCAGGGGAGTTGCCAAGAGTTCACCCCCCACTGCATCAACAACTGCTCCCTTACTGATGTAGTAACGGATAATTTCACGACGGTTGTTGATTGCTGCCCAGTGCAGAAGTGTGACAGTTTCACTGTCTGGCTGATTGACATCAAACCCTGCTTCCACCAGCTCTCTACAGCGTGCAAGGGACCCATACTAAAACAAAAGCCCTGTTAATTTATCAAGTCTGTCACAGTGGAACAACAACACTAAGTTACAACACACACTCCTCATAATATTAGGATGTTATAAACCAGTTGTCACACCCTGCCCCATGGCCAGCTGCATACAGAGTCCTGACATATTATGATGCTCCACACAGTCATGCATATTGAAGTGATGCCAAGTACAAAGAGTTCCCTGGTTACAAACAGGCTGCATTCAAATCTTCATTCTGAAACCTATTTCTCACAGACACATTGGATTTATAAATCAAAGTTAGGTTCCAAAACCACCATAGTAACTTACTTAAATCATGATTAAAACACACACATCTAGCATAAAATTTTAATTTCTGAGTTATTAAACGGGATGTGTCCAGTGAAATTTTGTTTTTTATCCAGAATCATGTACTGGAAACTTATGTGTCATCCCATTGTGTTTTATTAAATCAGATTATATATTCTGAATAACACACCTTCAAGAAACAGCCTTTTCTCAATTTTTTATTCACTATGACATGTTCTGGCCTATCTTCTAGCCCTCAACAGGTTGCTGAATGGCTCAATCAATTCAAAAGCAAGGAAATGGATATCTTGCTATGGTAATGACACAACACCGCACTTCAGGCATCCATCTAGGATGCATTAATATTACCTGTGTAGCTTTCACTATGTCAAAACCGCTGCAGTCATGCTCTGATGTTGTTGTCACTGGCTCCTGAAATATTGTGCTCGTCTCACTGCCTTTGTCTCCACGGTAGCCAGAACCAGGTTTGCAGCCATCCTTAAATAGGGAATGCAAATGAAGTTAGCAGGTCAGCTCTTCTGTTACTGTGTTCATCCTTCAGTCAATTATGCCTCATAACCAATATGACAATCAAATTCATGGGTTTTGTAAAGAAGGATGTAGCAAAATTTTTTCAAACCTGTAAAAAGTAAAAACTGAATAACTGACATAAATTTGCATTAACACCACAGTCACTGGGACAGAATTTTCTCCAAGCACTTCAGTTTTTGCCTATCACCATCATTTCACCAGTGCACCACACTAATTCATTCATTGATCACGAACACTATGTAATCTTAGCAACTAACAATGGCATAAAAGAGCACACTGATAAAATCGGCAAATGATGGTGTCATAACAGAAAACACTTAAAAGTCAACCTTAAGTGAATACATTTCCATTGGTCTCTACTACAATATTTATTTCTTGCAACTATCCTTCTACATGTTTTCACAGCACTTTTTGTAACTTTCCTTGCACATACATTGTCACTTGGTTTAGTGAGAACTCTTCACAGCCTCCAATGTAGAGTGACAACTGCAATTAAAAACAATCCTAGTTGTTTGGTTCTCATTCTGTTAGCTTGTGAGCAGTATTTACACAAGCACAAGGAACTGGGTGTTCAGAATGCATTTTTGTGTCTTCTTTGTTAGTGTCTTCTTAACTTAAAATATACCAACAGTTGAGAAGAGTTTCATTTTATTCTAGAATATGTGCATCAATTACAAAGTTTTGCCACTCAAAATAAGCAAACATGTAATACGTCTTGTCAGCAATGTACTGCTATTGAATTTCTCATCCATTCCATAAAAAAAAATTCCATTAAAGCATGAAAATGTGTAAAACTGAAAGTGAATGGGAAACATACTATGCAACTTCATGAGAAATAAGCAACTGTATACCTAAATTCACCCCAGAATTAGTGGAGTTAACTAGCTTGGTAAAAACCCAATTCAGTAGCAACTCCACTCAAAATACAACACAGCCAATGTGTAGCTTAGCATACAGGTTCCCACAGGTAAGTCAACTAATCCAACCCTAAACAAAGAAACATAATCAAGTGGTAGCACCTGTGTGGCATACAACACTGCCTAAAACCTAAATGACAGAGGTCATACATAACATAATTTACAAAATTAACCCATAACAGTACTCAAAGTAGTTATTATAAAAGTAAAATTCACTGCTGTTGGGTGAACACAGTGAGGCTGATGGTATATATGTTTCAGTGAAAAGGCTTAAAACTCTTCACAAAATCTTCACATTTTGCAAGCTTTAAATGGGTATTATACCTGCGTTTAACCGGTGAAATGTTTATACACAAGAAGCCACATACCTGTACATTATTTGTGAACGTGTTCTTGTTAATATAGTCCTTGGGCTTGAGAAAACATTAACGTGACCACTGCATTCATTTAAGGGACAATTCATTATGGTGTAGGTTTCACCTTACAGAATAGACGAAAAATGTAAGGCGTTCTATAATTTTTTATTAAATAGTAACTTACTTGTGTTACGAAATGCACAGGGTTGCAAGTCGCATCCACCTCTTCGATATTCATTGCAAATTGTGACCTCTTGATTCAAAACAAAGTTTGTGCCCTAGAATTACATTACGCATATATTTCTACATAATACGCGAAATCTTCTAACTTAACATTAGTGATCACAACGTCAACGGCGTCATAACACCAGCCCTACAACTGTAACGTACACCACACTGACAATTGTCTATTGCACTGACAGCATGCAAACCAGCTGCGGCATCTGATCCATGACTGTGTCATGTAACCGAGTTCGATAACATACCAACATGACGAAAATTGATTAATCATCGGTCTATATTGCTGTCGTCTGAAATGTAACGCCCTACAGTCTACTATGGGTTTACAAATCTCTTAAGTGATCTTCCTACTCTCACGTACATACTGTGCGTCTAAGACACTCATGCTGTTCTGTGGGAAAGATTGTAGTCGCGCCCCGAAGATAATTGTTAGAAGGTACGGCTAGGGTTAGACAGCAAGCAAAGATGATGTTACACTAACATCTGTGCGCGGGCGTCAGCGATATGACTGTGGTAACAACCACAAATTAACCACTGAGCGCGAGTACAACATCGCTTCGTCGTTACAACCTGCTCAGTTTTCTGAGCGACACCACCCGTCTGGGCGGGAGCTATGGCTGCGTAAGTATGGCGGGAATGGCGAAGGCTAGTAACGAGGGGTTAAATTCGGAAGTTAATTCTGAACGTTCACTATAAAAAGAAAATAAGGTCAATTTCAGAAGCATGGTTGTCAAAATTAACTGTGAGAAAAAGTAGGAGCAACGTGTAGTATTACACGTGGTAAGTAATTTCAAATGACTGGCATCTTCTCCTAAGACGGCACTACAGTCCAGTGATGACCTGCGCCTCGTTAATGGACTTCTCCCATTCAGCTCTGTTTTTTGACCTGTCTTTCCTGCTTGAAAACCAGTAAATGGATGATTACACCTATAGTTTGTTCACATTTTTCCAGTATTTGTCTCAGTAAAAATTTGATCAACAGTTGATCTCCTTCAAAAGCATCCTTTTTATTTTCTTATTATTTGCTCAGCATAAGGTACTAATTTTACACGTAAAATATTTGCTAGAATTTTGTATGTTGTAAAGAGTTATATGACTGCTCTATAAGTATCGAACATCATATCCCCTTGCTTAGGAATATGACATATTATTCATTATTTCCATTATGTGGTGTGATCTAATCCACCCATATTTTTAAAACGAGTTAATAAATGACCTTCTTGAGCTCTTTCCCTCCCTCTGCAATCAACTTGACCAGGACTTTATCATGTCCAGTTGCTTTTCCATTTTTCAGTTTACTTACTGCTGTCTCTAAGTCTACATAATTTGGTGGTTCACCACATGGTTTTGCAGGTTATATGCACAAAGTCTACTCTTCTCCGCTGTGACTGTTTGTTCCATCTTGAAGTTCGTCATGCTTCTCATAAAGATGTAAAAGTTCCCTAATGGCGTGAACAGAGACGTCATGCAGGCAAAATTACCGGACAAACTTTCTCACCCATAGTTCCACCACGTCGTTGCGGACGTGGAGGCACCTGGCGGCAAAAGTGGGAACGTCCAAACGCGGGGGGAAAGCAATGGCAAACTACCCCTAAGAACTTGCCAAGGATGCAGCGTACCAGGGCCATACAGGTCTCCTGACTGGGTTCTAGTTCCTGCCAAAACTGGCCCAAGGGCTGAATACTAATAATAATGGATTTTTTTACACACAAAAATTCATTTACAGAGAAGAAGGGCCCCAGTATCCATCTATTAGGAGGCTGGGTGAGTCTCCGACCCGATATGGGCGTTTCAAAGAAGACAAAACTCCTTTTAAATTAATCTCTCAACGGGTGAAATATGGTTTTGTATTTTGTTGTCTGCTTATAAAGTCGGTGACTTTCCTTACTGAGTAAGAATCAAAAGTTTCCGCAGACATTCTCACTTATTCTAAAAACTGCTCTGGATAATTTCGAAGCTGCCAATAAAAATGATGAACTTCCCCGTCCATTTTTCGCGGTCTATTAATCGAGCGATCACCATATCTCGTTTTCTTTCACAGAAGATGGTATTTGGCATACGAATGTCTAACACAGCACGGAGTGATGTATTTGGCGACATGTCATGGACGACGAGCCAGAGCGGCGTGAACAACGAGCTGTTAATCTGTGCTATAAACTGACCAATTGGTAACGTTGTCGGTTTTCGATTCAGCACTTTTGTATTAGCAGTCTAGGCGGGCAGAATCTGTGGGCAGAAACATAGTCGCTCGCAATACGTAGCAAATGGCTGTAAAAGTAGTCGCCACTGAAAGCACCACACGCTATGGTAATCCGTGATATAGATGCTTGTTTATATGATAACAGTGGGTTTGGCGTAAATAGTCTTGTAAAATGGCTGATTCCGTGGGAACATAGGGGTCCAATTCAGCAAACTCGCAAAATGATCTCAATGAAGACGTCACGGGGGAGCCCAGTTCTAGCTCATCACACACTTGAGATCGGCACTTCGTAGAATAGAAGATCTGATGCCCTGTAATACCGACATTCCAAATTCCTGACAAAGCCCGCAGTAATGAAATTACAACAAAAGGCACACTGTCAAGTTCAATAGTACCGTAAAATCTGATCTAATGTGCAGTCATGTTTTGTGTTTGTCCAACCGAGCCAAACCATAGCAACCAGCAATAAGCAAGATGGTGGTTGTCGAAGAGTGGGGTGTGTAAGTGAATATGTAGTATTAAGTAAATATCCGCGGACGTGCGCAGGCATCGTATTTTATTTTATTGCAAAAGCAGATAGCAAATGTTTTCCATGTCAAAGATTGTTATTTATGATGTTATCAAGAAGTTTTGTCTTGATAAAATTCTTCAAATTTATCCCAGAATGAAAGGGAGACCCGTATGCAGTTCTGGGACAATCATACGCAAGGAAGAGAAGCAACAAAAACAAGAAGATATACCAGTTGAAAATATTAGAAATTTTAGTATTGTTGCACATGTAGATCATGGAAAGAGTACATTGGCAGATAGGCTTCTGGAGATAACAGGTGCAATTACTAAGAACAGTGGGACAAGTCAAGTATTGGACAGATTACAGGTTGAACGTGAACGTGGGATTACAGTTA
>Ga0209629_10003616_pt1 | contig 11143 bp, 10 predicted proteins | sample TergutCu122P5_FD_187286 | JGI IMG/M metagenome (GOLD analysis project Ga0209629, IMG submission 187286) | Cubitermes ugandensis P5 segment gut microbial communities from Kakamega Forest, Kenya - Cu122 P5 (SPAdes) (version 2) | ecosystem: Host-associated > Arthropoda: Insects > Digestive system...
TAGTCTATTGTCTTTTGTCTTCATAAACTCTTAACTCCCCAACTCCAACTGATTCCTCACCAGCGCATAATACGCTCCCCGCTTTTCGGTCAGTTCCTTATGCGTCCCTTCTTCAATTACTTTCCCTTTTTCAAGCACGATGATGTTGTCGGCATTCTGAACCGTACTCAGCCGGTGGGCGACGATCACGACCGTTTTTCCTTTGTAGAATTCCGCAAGATTATCTAAGATCGTTCGCTCGTTGTTGGCATCCAACGAATTGGTCGCTTCATCAAAAAACAGATAATCGGGATTTTTATAGACAGCCCTGGCGATCAGCAGCCGTTGCCTTTGCCCCATACTGATTCCGTTGCCTTCCATCCCGATCTTCGTGTTGTATTTCAACGGCAGTTCTTCGATGAATTCGCGGATGTTGGCTGTTTCCACGGCATGGAGCAGTCGTTTTTTATCTAATGTTGTTTCATCCAACACGATATTGTTGGCGATGGTATCGGAAAAGATAAACCCGTCTTGCAAAACCGCTCCGCACTTTTCTCTCCACAAATGCGGCTCTATTTCGCTTAAAAGCGTTTGATCGACTTTGATTTCTCCCGTTCCCGGCTGATAAAAGCCCAAGAGCAGTTTGACCAAAGTCGTTTTTCCGCTGCCGCTTGCGCCGACGATGGCTGTTACTTTGTTTTGCGGAATCGACAGGTTCAGATTTTCCAGCACAAAATTGCGCGGCGAACCGCTGTAGCTGAATGAGAGATTGCGGATTTCGATGTTCCGGATTTCGGGTAAAGTATTTGTTTGAAAGACAGATTTTTGTTCTTCATCCGGTTTGTTATGAATTTCATTCAGTCGTTCGAGGCTGATCTTGGCATCCTGCAGCGATTGGGCAAATCCGATAACCTGTGCGATAGGGCCGGAGAGTTGACCGATGATGTAACTGACGGCCATCATCATTCCCAAGGTCAGGTTGCCTTCGATGACGTACCGGGCGGTGAGGAAAGTGATGAACAGAGTAGTGGTTTGGCTTAAGAACACCGAGCCGGATTGCTGATATTGTCCCAAAGCCAATGATTTAATCCGGATTTTGAAGAGCTTGACCTGAATGTTTTCCCATTTCCAACGGTATTGTTTTTCGATGTTGTTGAGTTTGATCTCCTGCATACCGGTAATTAATTGCACCAGATTCCCCTGTTCGCCGGCTGCTTGGGCAAAACGTTTGTAATCCAAATTCCGCCGGTATTTCATAAACCAAAGTATCCACAGGACGTACAGGGTATTACCGATGATAAAGATAAACAGAATGGTTATATTATAATAAGCGAGAATAAAGGCAAACAGGATAAAGTTGGTAAAGGAGAAGAGGGTGGTCAGCGTGGATCCGGTCAAAAAGGATTCGATTCGACCGTGGTCTCCGATGCGTTGCAAAATATCTCCGATGTTTTTGGAATCGAAGAAGCGCAGGGGGAGTTTCATCAGTTTGATCAGGAAATCTGAAATCAGCGAGATATTGATTCGGGTGCTGACGTGCAGGGTGATCCAATTTCGGATGAATTCCACGGCGAGTTGGGTCAGAAACAGGATGAATTGGGCGATCAGCACTAAGGTAATGAAGCTGAGGTTTTGGTTGCCGATTCCCCGGTCAACCACTGCCTGCGTCAAAAAGGGGAAAATCAGTTGCAGCAGGCTGCCGACTCCCATTCCGACGATCAGTTGCAGGATTTCGGCCCGGTGCGGTTTCAGATAGCCGAAAAACCAACTTAAATTTCGTTCTTGGGTTTGTTTTTCGTCTTCCCGGTCGTAGAATTCGGGGGTCGGTTTCAGCGCCAAAGCAAGGCCCGTATCGGATCCTTCGGTTTTGGAACTGATCCACCGGCTTAAAAATTCATCCTCTTTCAAAACATATTGACCTTTTGCGGGATCGGCGATATAGAATTCAGGTTCAAGGTTAAAGGTAAAAGGTACATGATTTTCCTTTACCTTTAACCTTTTACCTTTTACCTTATAAAGCACCACAAAATGTCCTTGGTTCCAGTACAAAATGCAGGGCAAGGTCATATCTTCCACTAACCGGTCGAGCGACATCCGGACGCCGGTCGTGCGGAATCCGATCCGTTCGGCGGCGTCGCTGATGCCGAGCATGGAAACCCCGGCACGGGTGATGAATGCATTTTCCCGCAGGGTTTGCAGCGTATAGCTGCGTCCGTAATGCTTAGCGATCATGCGTAGGCAGGTGGGGCCGCAGTCCATGGAGTCTAATTGATGATAAAAGGGAAAGCTCATTGAAATCATTCTTTCCCTTTTATCCAGGCATTAAAAAAATAATGCACTGCATAAGCTTCTTCTATACGCTTTTCCAATTCTTCCGACTCAAATTCTTCAAGAAGGATCCTTTTTGTTTCGTCACTTGTGTAAGCGGCGATATATTTATGAGGCATAAGGCAGACTTCATTTTTGTTCGGATATTTTTCATAAACGTCGGTAATCTTTAGCGGGCCTGTGGAATTAATCGTGTCGTTAATTTTACCAATGATAGTTGTGAAAGCGGTATGCTTGAAGTCGGTAAAAATTTCTTTTATGACTTGTTGTATAAAAGGATGATTAGGAGTAGAACCAACAAGAGCAGTGCTCAACAAAGGGTCTTTTTTATTCCTTTTGGCATATTCCACCGGTTCTAATGCAAACCAACACTCTTTTCCCTCCATCAATTGATCTAACGGTTTCAAACATTCCGAATCAAAATCGGTATAAACACCGCCGATTTTATTTAAAATCAGATAGCGTATGGTATCCCATCGCTGCATATTATAAGTAAATCCTCGAAACATTTCCACATATTCGGGGTATTGTTCCTGAACAAACTTGTCTATCCTGTCGTCATCCCAGAACTCATATTTCCATCCCGGAAGATTTTTAATCCATGTTTCACTCAGAATTGTAAAATATTCCGGAAGTGGATTGGCGCCTCCCCAGATTTGATGAATAATTTTAGGTATTGTATTCATGTTGTTAAATGATAATAAATTTTTTTCTTTCCGATCCTGAATTGTTCGGGAATCGTTCTTTGCAAATCCGTCGGTTCAGAATACTTCCGCTTGAAGCGCACCAAATGATAAAGCAGCGCTTCGAATTGTTTTCGGTAAATCAGTTGTCCTTTGTTCCAAAGCATATTCCCTGCAAAACCTTCCATGATTTGAAATTCAAAATAGGCTTTCAGTCGGTTTTCTTCCTGCAATCTTCTGACTACATGCGTCATACTTTCCACTTCGGTTTGGATTTGGCTGTAATGCAAGCCTTTTCCGAAAGCCTCAAAAGCAAAGTTGTTTTCATCGAAGAAAAAATTGCGAGGCTCGGTGAATACTTTCCGGTAGTCTTTGCTTTGCCGGAACAGTTCACGCATAAAGTCACTGTTTCGATACAAGGCAAAACAGCCGGTGAGATAATCGTGGCGGGCGCTGATAAGGTCGTATTCGTTCAGCAATTCATCGGTCATAAATGCCCGAATATTGCCGAATATCACATCGATATCGCAATAGCCCCAAAAATCAAAATCTTTTATGCGTTCTGCGAAGAATAAACCAAAGGCCGGCTTGAAATCGCAGAGTTTATATCCCGATTCTATGACAACTTCAAAACCCAAGGCTTTGCTTGCTTCCACTTTAAATTGTTCCAAGGAATAAGGAATAATCTTTACATTGGGCGGTAATTCGAGTTTTGCATTATTGTCGGTGAAAATAAGAAAATCAACGGTGGGGTTGTAGCAGCAGGAATGGAGGAAGTAAGGGAAATACCAAGGATAGTCGCCTATGTAAACAATGAAGAAGACGATTTTATGAGCCATTGCATGATTTTTATTTTAATATTCTTTAAATTGAAGTAAATAGTCTACATCAATAGACCCTACCCATCTTGCAACAATTATCCCTTTTTTGTTTATCAAAACATAGCAAGGGATATCTGATACAGAAAACATATTGTTAATTTCTTCATGATCAAAAACAAATTTTTTTTTATTTCGAATACTTAAAATTTGAGGCCACCGGTTTAATTTATGGGTATAAATTGCGTTCAACCAAGAGACGCTGTCGGAGTCTAAGGATATACCGATAAACACAAGCCCTTGTTTGTTATATTTCTCATATACATTGGTTAGTTGAGGGATGTTTGCGATACAAGGGCGACACCAACTTGCCCAAAAATCCAGTAAAACACAATTTTTGTTTTTAAATTCGGACAATCTGATGATGTCTCCATAAGCATCCTGTCTTGTGAAATCAGGAGCTGCGCATCCGACTAATGAGTTTTTTTCAAACGCTTTCTTACTTTTGTTATATTCAATCCGTTTGTGCGCTAATTTGCCCAATAAACCGGATTTTGACTGTTCGGGCAGGCTGTCATAAATTGCTTTAGCGGTATCAGCAGGGAAACGCATTATTATATTGGGAACTATTCGATAAGTCTTATGCTTTGAAACAAAGTCAAGAAGTATTTCATACATCTTTGATCTGACAGACATATTTTTTTCTCGTTGCAGATCGTATTCTTTATTTAAGCTGTCTTTAGTAAGAGTATTATAGTCATTTAGAAGTATCCGATCACGCAGGTCATCAAGATGAAGTGTATTTTCAAGATCGACTTTTTCATAAGATCCCAATGCCTTTCTCAATTCAATATTTTCCTTTTCAACTTTTGTTCCTGTCAATACATATTCATAAGGTTTATTTTTGTTGATTTGAAGTTTCATGGTTGTCGGCTCTAAATATAAATCAACATCTATCACAGCAATATTATGACCCGGTTCCTCATAAACTAAACCGGCAGCAGTCAATTCATCAATATAACCGGTGAATACAAACTTTCCGTTTCTTATTTCCGTTGTATCAGCTATTGTGTTTAATTCCCCTTTTTTAAGCAAATCATAATAGAGCATGATCTTTTCACCTTCTTTTGCTCCATTTATAAAACCATCTAATCTAAATGTACCGGGAGGATTGTTATTGCACACCGTCAGGTTCATTATTATACTTACGAAAAAAAATAAATTCTTCATAGATTTCATTAATTTCTAATTAATTCGTAATCTCAATTCATAAAAACAACTTTATTTTTCCAACAATTATAAAGAAGAAAATGGATCACCTGCAAAAGCCTGTGTTTAGAAGCATCAAGCAACCAATAAAATTGTGTATGTCTTAAAGGCTACTAAGGGTACTTGCAGAAATAAGGGTTACACACACAACTTTTTTTGTTATTTATTTTTTCTAAACACAGGGGTTTTCCTGGTGACCCAAAAACCCAATAGTGATTCATTCAATATGATAATCAATTGCAAATACTATTGGGTTTCTTCACTTTGTGCGTAAATAATGAACGAACTTGGATAAAACATTCTCATACACGCAATTGCTTCCAAAATTAATCTTCAATAGCAATATTTATAGTCACCATAAACACAACCGCAAGTTTTGTTAAACCCGCATTCTGATGACTTTTTGCACGGATCACCGCTGCATGGATTGAATCCGCTTACATCACTTCCCCCTAACACATTCTTCATTTCTTTTTCACTCAGGATTTGAGAAATTCTTCTTAAATTTAACTTATTCATACGACAAAAATAAAATAAAACAATTAATAAATAAAAATAATTAACACTCTTTGTTGCAATTTACAATAATTGGCCGATTATTGCTCCCTGCCTTCTGCAACCGGCAGGAATTATTTAACGTTCACATTAAATTCCTTTTTTCTTCAAAAAGACGAAAGAGTTTTAGATTTATGAAGATAGACATAGATTTAGAGACATAAAGATATTAAGACCAGTCTTTTTGTCTTTGTCTGTCTTCTTTTAGTCTTCAATCTTCAATCTTTCAAAATACCTCAAATCCTCGATTTTGTAATTCCCCGGCAATTGATAGCCGTTCACTAAAATCGTAGGTGTTGCCCGCAATTGCGTTTTCTCTTTCCAAGCTTCGTGCTTTTGAAATTCGGCTTCAATTGCAGGGTTCTCCATATCTAAATGTAACCCCTCGAAAAACGCTTCTTTCAAGGGTTTGCCTTTTTCGAACCAATCGGCAATGATACGCTCAAATTCGCTTTGCTCTTTTTCCAAATAAGCCGCAATCAAGTACTTGTTGGCAAAATCTAAGTCCGGCATAAAAGACGAGAAAATATATTGTACACTTATATCGCCCTTAGTATCCTTAAGCATCTTTATCATTCTTTTATGCATCTTGGCGCAAGGATTGCAAAAGGGATTGGTCAAAATCGTGATTTTCAAGCGAGCCTCCGGGTTCCCGAAAAAGATTTGCGAATCTGCTCGACTTGTTTCATATCGGGATTGCCGGGTTAGCAAAGCTTTGAATACCTCATCATCGGCTTTGATGGAATTGATTTCCTGCTTTATTTGTTCTATTTCTCTACCCCTACTAAGGGCTGGGATTAGGAGATTTAGGCTGAATATTAAAATAGTATATATGCATCCGACTATTATAAAGTCTTTAAGGATAGTAAGGTTGAAATCAGGTATTTGAATAGTTCCGAAGACAAGATTAATTATGAAAATGCTCCACAACAGAGCTTGCACAATCAAACAAAGCGGGCACCATTGCCGGGCTTTGACTTTTTGATACCAAACGCTCCAGAAAGTATAAGGGAGTGCAAGGATGTTGATGAGGGCTAAGAGGTGAAGGGTAAAAGGTAAAAAGGTTAATAATAGAATGTTTGTTATGAAATAACCCAAACCGATTTCGCTCCAGCCGAAAACACCCCAAAGTTTGGCGGCATCCGATTCCAAAACGTTGTTGCAATCGCTTTTGCTGAACAGCGTGCACAGCTTGTCGACGTAACGGCTTTGAATGTGCATCTGCTTCAAAACCAACAGGTAGCCGATGAATGCGCCGAATATGTTGAGTAATAGAATAATAGAATAATTGAATAAATTAGGGTTGGTTGTCATTGCGGGCGCAGCGGAGCGAAGACCCGCAATCCACTGATAATAAGCTATTCCGAAAAGCAAGATAGCGGCGAATATTAAAATTGCTTTTTGTGCAATGTCGTATAATTCCTTTTTTCGATGTTCCGGATAATCCGGTTCAATTGATTCGGCAGAGGTTTCGGCTAAAAGAATAACGCCTGTCCAAGATTTAATAAATTGTTCAGCCGGGATCGTTATTTTTTTGCCACGCCAAATATAATGTACTTCATTGCTTTCTCCCCTCTCATTTCCTGAGAGGGGCCCGAGTTGAGGAACTTGAGTCAACACCACGAAATCGCCTCCTGCATGAGCGACAAATGGACATTCAATGGTAGGGAGGTCATTTTCTTTGTCTTCAATTCGGGTTCCCGCATTGGCAACTCCGTAATCCGACAGCATCTTGGACAACCCGAACAAATTGTATTTGTGCGGATGCTCGTTAAAATATTGGTTGGAAAAACGGACTGTGTGTTTTACGCCCAATAAGTCCAAGAATGCAGTAAATGTATTTTGCCCCCTCCTATTTATCATATTATGACAATACTGTGGAAATAATTGTTCTCAAATGCTCATATATGAAATATGATCGACAAAGATAAATACTAAAAATGAGTATTCCAAATAAAATTCATAAAATATGCAAAATAATAACTAATGCTGTGCAAAAATATCTTTCGAAACAGCTTCAAATTTGAAATATTTTTGTGGTGACCCGGCCGTATCTTATGATAATTTTAATAAGCGAATAAGGTTAGGGTGCGGTGGTAGTTTGAAATTGAAGGCTACTAAGTTTTACCTTAAGTCAATTATTCAATTATTTATCAGCTTACTCGGCGTTTGCTTCTGAACCTTGCCGGCGACACTCCGAAGTGTTTTTTAAAGCATTTATAAAAATGAGAAGGTGAATCGAATCCGTAATCGAAGCCAATGGTTTCGACTTTCAGGTCGCTTTCGATCAGCATTTGGGCAGCAAGCTCAACTTTTACCTTATTTATATAGGCGATAAACGTCATTCCGGTTTCTTGTCGGAAAAATTTGTGGAAGCGGCTTTTGCTCATGTTCATTTTTTGCAAGGCAAAGTCCACGCTGAGTTTTTCTTTGTAGCAGCCGGCAATGGCTTCCAACAATTTTTGAAGATTTTGTGATTCTCTCCTCACCCCCCCGTCCCCATCTCCAAAATGGAGAGGGGGTGCAGGGGGGGAGGAGAGAAGGGGACGGGAGGAGAGGAACAGTTTCGTGCAATCCAGATGCACTTCTCTGATTTCTACTTTGGTAAAGGGCCATGTTTCCGGTCGGGAAGGGTCGGCTTGGGCCATACGGTATTTACCGTTTCGGTGGAAAAAAATATAATTTTCCATAGTTAAAATTTTGTTAGGTTTCGGTTTGGGCAAAAGTAATAAAAATTGCTCTTTAATTACATTGTATATGAATAACTTGCCGCGATGCGCATCTCAACCCGTTTACCCTCTGCATCTCAACCCTTCCGCGATGCGTAGGGTAAAGCCTATACTCTGCGCAGGGTAAAGAGGTTAAGATGCGCAGGGCAGAAAAGTCAAGGTACGCAGGGTAGAAGGGTTACTCTGCGCAGGGCAAGCGGGGTCTGATGCGCATCGCTGCACAGGGCATAATTACAGGGTACGATAACTGCAAATCGCGGACAATTGAGGAGTAATCCGGGACAATTGAGGAGTGTTTCGGGTGTATTCGCCCCTTACCTTTGTCGTGTTATTTTCATTTTTGCAAAAATAAAAAACAAAGTAATTATTATTTATTCATTTTTTAAATTCAAATTATTATGTCAATTCATTATGTAGTAAAGCAAAAGAAAAATCCGAAGGATTTATTTGCCGATCCGAAGTATTATTTAGTAAGCAAAAGTTTTAGCGCTATCGACCGGGATTTCCTGATCCGGGATATGGTAAGCAACACTTCGCTAAACTTTCATGAAGCGGCAACCGGGATTGATTATCTGTTTAAAGCCATCCCCAAGTATATTTCGGTAGGTCATACCGTAATTATCGGAAAGATGGGTTATTTTACGGTATCTATCAAGAGTGAAGGCAGTGATACCGAAGAAGAAGCTACGACAGACAAAATCAAAAGGAAACGGTTGGTTTTTGTAGCTGGCAAGGAAATTCGCAAGCAAATCAACGAGATGACTGCCGAAAAGCATACGAAAATGCAATAAACGGTGAAGGGTGAAAAGGTGAAAGGTTAAGGATGAAAAACTATTTACCTTTCACCTTGAACCTTTCACCCTAAAAAAGAAAAGCTATGGATATTCAATTTTCAGATGTAGTCAATGTGGCGTTGCCAGCCGTTACCGGCGTCGTCGGATGGTTGGCGGGCAGGCGGAAACAGAGAAACGATTTTTTGTCGGAAATGCAATCTTCGATCGATTTGCTTTCCGGAAAAAACAAGCTGTTTGTGGAAGAAATGGTGCAGTTGAGGGAAGAAAACCTCAAATTGCGCGGCGAAGTGGCAATGCTTCGGGAAGAAAACAGAGCGCTGCGAGTGGAGATCGAAGCGCTGAATAAAAATTTGGCGAGACAGTGGATTGCTTCGCCGCAAGCGGCTCGCAATGACGTGATAATTGACTCCGTCGATTCTTCGAATTCATAATTCAAAACTCATAATTCATAACTCATAACTCATAACTCATAACTCATAATTAAAACGATGGCAAACATTCAACTATTGGCTCCCCTCATCCTGAAATGGGAAGGGGGCTACACAAACAATCCCGCCGACCTTGGCGGAGCAACAAATAAAGGGGTAACGCTCTCTGTATGGAAACAGCAGGGATACGACAAGAACGACGACGGCGGGATTGACGTCGAAGACTTGAAACTGCTCAGTGCGGAAGATGTGGTGGAACGCATTTTGCGTCCGCATTATTGGAACCGTTGGCAGGCCGACCGAATTCCGGCGCAGGCCTTGGCCAATATCTTGGTCGATTGGGTTTGGTGCAGCGGAAGCTATGGGATAAAGATTCCGCAAAGCGTTCTCGCTTTGAAGAGCGACGGCATCGTGGGTGAAAAAACGCTCCGTGCGGTAAACGATTATCCCGACCCGGAAGGTCTTTTCGATAAAATCAAACAAGTGCGCCGGGCCTATCTCAACATGATATGTATCGACCGCCCGGCAAACAAGCGCTTCTTGAAAGGTTGGCTCAACCGATTAAATGATTTCAAGTGGATTCCCATGGCGATGCTTTTCTGTATCTTGCTTTCTTGCGGGACAACGAAGAAAACGGAGGTGAAAGGGGAAAGGTACAAGGTGAAGGGTGAAATGCAGGCGGAAATTCAAACGAAAACAAATTCAATACAGACGCAAAACGAAAATCGGTCGACCGATCAAGCCGAACAACGAACGACGGAAATCGTGACGGCTGAGTTCGATACGCTGAATCTCCGGCCGATACTGAAAAAGTTACGAATTGAACGAACGATTGCAGACCGGGCGATTCATGCGGAGCAGCAGGTAGAGAGCCGGGCGGCGGGGACGGAGGTGAAGGATGAAAAGTCCAAGGTGAAAGGTGAAAGTGAAACGAAGGTTCAGACGAAAGTGACGAAATCGCCGGCTTGGAATTCCATGGTTGGGTGGTTGGCGGGGGGAGTGGTGATCGTATTGTTGTCGTTGTTATTTGTGGCGCGCAAGAAATCAAAGTTTTTTTCATAGTACTTGTCAATATTATTTTCCGTCAAAGCAATTTACCGGGTTAGATTATAATAACCGGAATAATTAGCTTATGTCTATTAGCCGGGAGTATAGTTTTGATGATTATCCTTTGCGCAATGTCCTTTGTAGAGATAAGTGCCATCCCTGCGGGACTTTGGGAGAGGGTGTCGTGATTTTTGCCTGTAGTTAGATTTAACCCGGCTCACCTGCAATAGTTATGAGGTATGAAAAAGCGCGTAGCGCTTAGGTGTTTATAGCCGTGGGTGCAAGCCCACGGGACGGGGCGACAGCGCACGGGGGGGGATTGGAAAATGCGTTTCCCATATATGCGCCGCGTAGCGGTGCCGCCATTTGGATATATTATTTTATTACAATCCGGATCATACCCCATATTCTTACAGGATTTAGACCTTCCATCTCTATTTCCGATTTAGCACCGCTACGCGGCGCTTTCCGGGATTCTTCACGCAAATCCCGTGCGCTGTCGCACACGGCTAT
>Ga0209629_10003617_pt1 | contig 11143 bp, 13 predicted proteins | sample TergutCu122P5_FD_187286 | JGI IMG/M metagenome (GOLD analysis project Ga0209629, IMG submission 187286) | Cubitermes ugandensis P5 segment gut microbial communities from Kakamega Forest, Kenya - Cu122 P5 (SPAdes) (version 2) | ecosystem: Host-associated > Arthropoda: Insects > Digestive system...
GCAGGCGGGGCCTCAGGCGCGGGTGGGATAGAAACTTCCGGCGCAGGCGGGGCTGCAGGCGCGGGCGGAGGCGTCGGGACACTGTCCGGCGCAGGCGCTGTCGCGTCGTGATTCTCGACCGGGCTGTTGCCAGTCTCATCAGGGTACATAAGAAATCCTTTCTTCATGGGCGCACTCGCCCATAGGCCTTAACAGAGTCCATTATATACCTGTTTGCCCGCTGAGCCGTCAGTCTTTCAGCAGCAGGCCGATCGGGCAGTGATCCGAGCCCTCGACCTCCGGGTAGATGAGCGCGTCGGCGATCCGACTTTCCAGGCGCTTGCTTGCCAGGAAGTAGTCGATGCGCCAGCCCACGTTGCGCGCGCGGGCGTTCGCGCGAAAGGACCACCAGGTGTAGGCCTCGGTCGTATCCGGGTAGAGGTGGCGATAGGTGTCGATGAAGCCGGCCGAGAGCAGCTCGGTCATCTTGCCGCGCTCCTCATCAGAGAAACCGGCGTTGCCGCGGTTCGGCTTGGGACGCGCCAGGTCGATCTCTTCGTGCGCCACGTTCATGTCGCCGCAGATGATGACCGGCTTCTTCCGGTCAAGACCCCGGCAGAACTTCCGGAAGGCGTCCTCCCAGGCCATGCGATGATCGATGCGCGCAAGACCGTCCTGCGCGTTGGGGGTGTAGACGCTGATGAGCCAGAAGTCCGGGTACTCGACGGCCGTGACGCGTCCCTCGCGGTCAAGCTCTGCCACGCCGATCCCCTCGCGTACAGAGATCGGCTCGGTCTTGCTGAACACCGCGGTACCCGAGTAGCCCTTTTTCTCGGCGTAGCTCCAGTACTGCCGGTAGCCCGGCAGCTCAAGTTCGACCTGCCCGGCCTGGACCTTGGTCTCGTTAAGGCAGAACGCATCGGCGTCGAGGCGGGTGAAGAAGTCGAGGAAGCCCTTCTTCAGCGAGGCTCTGATACCGTTGACATTCCAAGAGATGAGTAACATCTTTCCCACCTTCCGCTTTTTGCCATTATAATAGAGAGTGGGCGAGAAGCTTTTCGACTGGCGGAACGGACAAGGTACGACGAAGTGGATGATCAGAAGAGCGATAAACGGCTGAGGGACCTGGTCGCAGCAACGCGCTTGGACAAGGAAGAGAACTTCGAGCAGCTCTATGCCGAGCTGCTTCCGCTTGTGTACTATCGTGCCCTGGTCCTGCTCAACGACCGCGGCGAGGCGCAGAAGGTCGCGCAGGTCTGCTTCGTGCATCTTTACAAGCATATCGAGGAGCTCCATGACCTCGACCAGTTCCAACCCTGGCTTGAGGCGGTCATCGCCAGCGCCTGCAAGGGCATGATGCAGGCCCGCAAGCACGCCCATGACATCGACACAGAACTCGGCCATGACCTTCTTGCCGATATGATCGGCGGATCAGAGAGCTACCGGCCGGACGAGGCCCTTGAGGCCCATGAGTCGGACGAGGCGGTCTGGGCCGCCATCCAGGCGCTGTCACAGAAGCAGAAGGAAGTCATCCTGCTGTACTACGTCGAAGGACTTTCCGTCGACGATATCGCCGCTGTACTCGCGATCTCCTATTCAGCGGCCCGCTCCCGGCTCTTCAAGGCCCGTCGTCATCTGATGGCGCTGCTCGAGAAGGAAGGGGAGAAGGCCGCGGTCGGCCTGCGAAGCCTGGACCTGAACACCGCGCTGGGGCGCATGGACGCGCTCATACTCCTGCCCTTCCTGTCTCGCCAGCTGGCTGACTTCGGGTCCTCTGCGGGCTTCGGGAAGTTGGCCACAAGCATCGCGCGGCTGATCCCGGAGCATCACTCGCTTCTGACGGTCTCGGCAGAGATCTGGAGCGGGGTCGCCCGTGAGGTCGGTCTTCTTGCCCGGTCGGCTCCGGTGATCGCGGGCAGTGTTCTGAGCGCCTCCCAGGTGGCGGCGACCACCGCGCGTGCGGCGTCGCTGCCGGGCGCAGCCCTCAAGTTGATCCCGAAGCTCCTGCGCAGCGCCAGTTCGAACCCGGTTCAGGCAGCAGTCGTCGGCGTCGCGAGCGTGGCGGTGGTCGCCGGGGTCGCGGCAGGCGCCGTGATGCTCAGCCGTCCGTCGCCGCCTGCGCCGGTGGCTGCAACGCAGACGCAGAATCAGCAGAGCGCCTCGGCGGCGGCGCAGCAAAGCGAGGCGGAGGCCGCGAAGAAGGCCGCCGAGGCGGCAGCGGCCGCTCGTGCTGCGGCCGAGGCTGCGGCCAGACAGCGAGCCGCACAGAACAGCAGCGCCGCTGCCTCCACAGCATACCAGGTCCAACTGCCCAGCTCCTCTGCGCCACCGCCGCTCCCGCTCCCTCACTCTCCGGCGCACCCAACGCATCCTGTGACTCCACCGCCTCCCTCGATCCCGCCGACGAGCACACCGACGACCCCCGGCCCCTGGCCGCATCACTGAGACGACTGACAGCTCTGTTGGCGAGGGGGTCGTTCGCGTACGCGAGCGACCCCCTCGCCTCCCACTTGCAGGTATGTCGGCGAGGGGGCTCAGGCGACGGGTCGACTGACCCCCTCGCCACCCACTGACAGCTCTGTCGGCAAGGGGGCTCGGGCGACGGGTCGACCGACCCCCTTGCCACCCACTTACAGTCCGAACCCCCTCGCCTCGCCGCTTGCAGGTCAGTCGCCTGCATGATACGATAATAAACCGCGTGTTTTCTCGGAATGTGACAGGAAGGCGTACCAGGTTTTGTCGGAGAAGGAAGCAGCCATCGAGCTGGAGGGAACGGTCATCGAGCCGCTCCCCAATGCGATGTTCAAGGTCGAGCTCGATAACGAGAACGGTCCCGGGCATCAGATCCTTGCCCATATCTCTGGCAAGATGCGTATGCATTATATCCGCATCCTTCCGGGCGATCGTGTGAAAGTCGAGCTTTCACCTTATGATCTGACACGGGGGCGTATCACCTACCGTTACAAGTAGAAAAGTATCGCCTGCGGCTGGGCGTTGTAGATAGAGCGAAAAGGAACAAAGGAGACCCATCATGAAGGTCCGTCCTTCAGTGAAGAAGATGTGCGATAAGTGCAAGATCATCCGACGCCACGGGCGCGTGTATGTCATCTGTGACAACCCGCGTCACAAGCAGCGTCAGGGCTAGAGTAAAGGAGCATCTGTGGCTCGTATCTTCGGTATCGACTTGCCGCGCGAAAAGCGCGTCGAAGTCGGTTTGACCTACATCTACGGCATCGGGCTTACCACCAGCCAGAAGATCCTGGCTGCCACCGGCATCGACCCGAGCACCCGCGTCGCGGACCTCAGTGACGAGGACGTCTCGACCATCCGCGACTACATCGACAAGAACCTTCAGGTCGAAGGTGACCTGCGGCGTGAGACCTCACAGGATATCAAGCGCCTGATGGAGATCGGCTGCTATCGCGGCCTGCGCCATCGTCGCGGCCTGCCCGTGCGGGGCCAGCGGACCCATACCAACGCCCGCACCCGCAAAGGACCGCGCCGTCAGATCGGCGCGCGGAAGAGGGAGGCGTAACGATGGCCCCCAAGAAGAACACCCGCAGCCGCCTGAAGAAGAGCGAACGTAAGAACATCGCGGTCGGTCAGGCGCACGTCAAATCCACCTTCAACAACACGATCGTGACGATCACCGATCCGGCTGGCAACGTCATCGCCTGGCAGAGCGCCGGTACCTCTGGTTTCAAGGGCTCACGTAAGTCGACTCCCTTCGCCGCCCAGCTGGCGGCCGAGGCCGTCGCCAAGGTCGCCCAGGAGCACGGCATGCGTAAAGTCGCCGTCTTCGCCAAGGGACCGGGTTCAGGTCGCGAGACCGCCATCCGCAGCCTGCAGGCTGCCGGTCTTGAGATCGCGTCCATCCAGGACGTGACGCCCGTCCCGCACAACGGTTGTCGTCCGAGCAAGCGTCGCCGCGTCTAGACGCGCGCTGATAAGAGGAGAACACACACTATGGCACGATACAGAGGAGCCACTTGTCGCCTTTGTCGCCGCGAGGGAGAGAAGCTCTTCCTGAAGGGCGACCGCTGTTTCAGCGACAAGTGCGCCATGGAGAAACACCCCTATCCGCCGGGACAGGCCGGCAAGAAGCGTCCGCGTGAGTCCGAGTACCGACTCCAGATGCGCGAGAAGCAGAAGACGAAGCGTATGTACGGCATGCTCGAGAAGCAGTTCCACGGCTACTACGAGCTCGCCAGCCGTCAGCCCGGGATCACGGGCGAGAATCTGCTGATCCTGCTCGAGACCCGTCTGGACAACGTCGTCTACCGTCTGGGCTTCGCGAAATCGCGGGCCGAGGCGCGCCAGATCGTGCGCCACGGACACATCACGGTCAACGGCCAGCGTGTCGACATCCCGTCCTTCCGCGTGAGCGAAGGAGACCTGGTGGGTGTCGCGCCTAAGGCCAAGGACCTGCTGGTCATCAAGGCGGCGATCGTCAGCAACGAGCGCTCGACCGTCCCCGGATGGCTGGAAGTCGATATCGAGAAACTGCAGGGTTCGGTGCTTTCGATGCCGAAGCGCGAACAGATCGACATCACGGTCCACGAGCGTTTGATCGTCGAGCTCTACTCGAAGTAAGGAAGGAACGGTATCAATGAGTGACTTTATGAAGCCAAGCGTGACCGTTCAGGAGCTGGACGGATATACTTCACGCTATATCGTCGAACCTCTTGATCGGGGATTCGGCTACACCCTGGGCAACTGCATGCGCCGCGTGCTCCTCTCCTCGCTGGAAGGAGCTGCGGTCACCAGCATCCGCATCGACGGCGTGCAGCATGAGTTCTCGACTATCGAGGGCGTCCATGAGGACGTCACCGACATCGTGCTCAACATCAAGGGACTGGTGTTCCGCGAGACGGGTATCGGCGAGGGCACTGCAGAGGCGCTGCTCTCCGTGACCGGGCCGCGCACCGTCACCGGCGCCGATCTGAGCGTGCCGAGCGAGTTCGAGCTGGTCAACCCCGACCATGTGATCGCGACGCTCAACAAGAACACGAGCCTCAACATCTACCTGCATCTGGGTACCGGTCGCGGCTATGTGTCGGCGGAGCGCAACAAGAAGCCCGGCGATGTCATCGGCGTGATCCCGGTCGACAGCCTGTTCTCGCCGGTGAGCCGCTGTGCCCTGACGGTTGAGAACACGCGTGTCGGTCAGCGCACTGACTACGAGAAGCTGATCCTGGAGGTCGAGACGAACGGCGCCATGGCGCCCGACGACGTCATCGCGCGCGCCGGTCGCGTCATCGACGAGCATATGCAGCTCTTCGTCGAGCAGACCATCACGCCCATCGAGGAGGAGTCGATCTTCTCCGAGTACAGCGAAGGCGAGTTCGGCCAGCTGGACACGCCGATCGAGCAGCTCAATCTCTCGGTCCGTGCCTACAACTGCCTGAAGCGCCAGGGGGTCAACACCATCGGCCAGCTGTGTGAGTGCACCGAGAACGACCTGCTGAACGTCCGCAACTTCGGCGCCAAATCGATCGAGGAAGTCAAGGACAAACTCATCGACATGGGCCTGAACCTGAAGTCCTAGGAGGATCGCGATGAGACACGGAGTGAAAGGCCGCAAGCTGGGTACTGACGCCTCGCACAGCGCGGCGATGCGTAAAAGCCTGGTCGCGGCCATCCTTAAGCATGAGAGTATCAAGACGACCGAGACGCGCGCCAAGGAGATCCGCGGCGATGTGGACAAGGTGATCGGCTGGGCCAAGCGCGGCGACGTGCATGCGCGTCGCCTGGCGATCGCGAAGGTCGGCGACCAGGAGCTCGTCGCGAAGATCTTCGAGGAGAAAGAGCGCTTCGAGGGTCGCCCCGGCGGCTACACCCGCATCAGCAAGCTGGGCCCCCGCAAGGGCGACGCGGCGCCTATGGTGGTCATGTCGCTTTTAGATTAACGAGGAGCATCTCCTTCCAGCTAAGCCGCTCAGAGCGACCCTTAAGGGCTAAAGCCCGACACGGGTCGCTCTTCATGTCTTAGCCGAAACGATCTGCACCTCGTAAGAAACGGGCCTGTGACAAAGGGGTCAGGCCCCTTTGTCACATCAAAATCTGAAGCCGCGGCGGATCACGTAGAGGATCACGTAGAACCAGCCGAAGAAACCGTGGATGAGCATCCACAGGATGGAGTGGTTCGCGGTATAGGAGATGATCATCGCCACGACGCTGCCGATACCGAAAGTCCCGATGCCGCAGCCGCAGCCTTTCCGCTTTGTATCACTCTCAGCCATGTCATACTCCTCAGTTCTGGGGGACAGTTTACTGTAACCGATTATACCAAGTGGGGAAGATGCCTCCCGTTTCTGCTTGCTGATCATGCTTTGTGCAAGGAATCGCCTTAGGTCTGTCCCAAAAGAACGGTAAAAAGACATTTGGCCTTGCAATCTCCTCTTCTATTTCACCCGCAATGTCTATTTTTCGAAAAAGTGAGCCAATAAATGTCTTTATATCGTCATTTTGGGACAGACCTGGTTCTCCTCTGTGCAGATCAGATGTGCCAGCAGTGATATTTGTCCTCTTCTCACAGTGATGTTTGTCCTCTTCTCGTATAATAGGAAGGAAGACTTGAGCTTGGAATGAGCTTGGGGCGTGCCCCCTCTGATACTTCTGCGATGAAAGGCAGCTATGGCATTGACACAGGAAGAAGTGCGCCACGTGGCGCTGTTGGCGCGCCTCAAGCTGGCCGATGAGCAGGTCGCGACCTTGCAGACGGAGCTGAACAGCATCCTCGGACACATCGATCAGATATCACAGCTTGATCTCGCCGGCGTCGAGCCGATGGTGCACGCCATCCCGCTCGTCAACTCGACGCGCGAAGACGTCCCGGTCCCGGGTCTCGACCACGAACGGGCGCTGGCCAACGCGCCTCAGCGCGCCTCCGACGCGATACTGATCCCGCGCATCATCGGCCCGGAGGCTGACGCATGATGGACGCGCGCGAGCTCCTCTTCCTTCCGGCGACCGGGATATCAGCGCTGGTCACCTCCCGCGAGCTGTCCGCGCGCGAGGTCGTCGACGCCGCCTGTGCCAACATCGACGCCTGTGACGAGCGCGTCCATGCCTTCAACCAGCGCTCGCAAGACCTGGCCTACACCGCGGCCGACGCGCTTGACGCGAAGCTCGCGGCGGGCGCGACTCCCGGCGACGGGCTGCCGGACAGCGGGCTCGTGGCCGCGCCCGTGGCCTTCAAGGACAACATGAACCTGCTCGGGACGCGCACGACCTGCTCGTCGCGCATCCTCTCGAACTACGAATCGGTCTATGACTGTACGGCGGTGCGCCGTCTGCTCGACGCGGGCACGTTGCCGCTCGGCAAGCTCAACATGGACGAGTTCGCCTTTGGCTCCTCGACGGAGAACTCCGCCTTCGGGCCCACGCACAACCCCTGGGACCTCCAGCGCGTTCCCGGCGGCTCATCCGGTGGCTCGGCCGCGGCAGTGGCGGCGGGCATGGCCTCCATCACGCTGGGCTCAGACACGGGCGGCTCGATCCGCCAGCCGGGCGCCTGCTGCGGGGTCGTGGCGCTCAAGCCCACCTACGGGCGCGTTTCGCGCTACGGCTGCGTGGCCTTCGCCTCTTCGCTTGACCAGATCGGTCCCTTCGCGCATACGGTGCGCGACGCGGCGCTTGCCCTGCGCGCGATCGCGGGCAAGGACGCCTTCGACGCCACGAGCGTCGACACCCCGGTGCCGGACTACACCCAGGCCCTGGGCGCTGACACGGCGGGCCTGCGGGTGGCGGTCGCGACCGACTTCCTGGAGCTCGACGGCGTCGATCCGGAGGTCAAGGCCGCAGTGCTCGACGCGGCCGAGCGTCTGGACGCGCTCGGCGCAGAGGTCGGGGAGTGCGCCCTGCCCAGCACTCAGTACGGCCTGTCCGCCTACTACATCGTGGCCCCGGCCGAGGCGAGCGGTAACCTCGCGCGCTTCGACGGGATCCGCTACGGCCTGCGGGCAGAAGACGCCACCGACGTGCTCGACCTGTATATGCGCAGCCGCGCCGAGGGCTTTGGGCCCGAGACCATCCGGCGCGTGATGATCGGGACCTACGCGCTGTCCGCCGGCTACTACGATGCCTACTACGCCCAGGCGCAGAAGGCGCGCACCGTCATCAAGGCGGACTTCGATCGCGTCTTTGCCGACTTCGACCTGATACTGGCTCCCACGGCGCCGACGCCGGCCTTCAAACTGGGAGAGAAGACGGCAGACCCCCTCTCGATGTATCTCTCGGACGTCTTCACCATCCCGGTCAACCTGGCGGGCAACACCGGCCTGCATCTGCCGACGAAGCTCTCGTCTGCCGGGCTGCCGCTGGGAGTGCAGCTCATCGCGAACCACTTCGACGAGGCGAACATCTTCCGCGCGGCCGCAGCGCTGGAAGCGGACTATCGTTTCGACCATCGCAGCGTGGCAGGGCTCTGATGGCCGCGGATAAGAACGACAAGGCACTGATGATCCCCGACGATCCGGTATGCGCCCACGTCGCCGAAGAGAAGGCGGCGAGCCCGGACAGCGATGAGACCGCCATCGACGAGGCGCTCCGTGAGCTGCGCCGTGATAACGAGACATCGACCCTGCCGGACCCCACCGAGGCGATCGACGCCCTGGCGCCTGAACAGGCAGGCGATGAGCCCGAGGCGCCGATGACCGGGATCTTCGGGGTCCTGGAGCGCGCCCAGAACGCCATGGTCGCGGCCAACGAACGCCTCGTCGAGGAGGCTGAAGAGCCGCCGAAGTCCTATCGCAAGCTCTCGATCGGCCTGATCATCGGCGGGGTGATCGTCCTTTTGCTCGCCGCCGGCTTCGTTGCCTGGCAGCAGAGCAGCCGGGTGAGGGTCCCCGATCTGATCGGCACCGACCAGAGCAGGGCGGTCGAAGCGATCAACGCCGCGCACCTGAAGGTCGGCCGTCTGACAGAGCGGGCGACGGTCACCGCGACGCCGGGAACGGTCATCGATCAGGACCCGATGGTCGACGTGAAGGTGGCGCGTGGTACGGCGATCGACCTGACCATCGCGACGAGCTCCGGGCAGGCTTCGGTCCCCTCTGTCCTCAAGATGAGCACCTCAGACGCCGCCACGGCGCTCAGCAGCGCGCGTCTGGTCTATTCTGAACTTGCGACCTTCAGTGATACCGTGCCGCCGGGCGGTATCGTCGGCCAGCTTCCGGTCGCAGGGACCGTGGTCGACGGCGGGACGAAGGTCTACGTGCTGGTCAGCCAGGGGGCGGCCACCTCGCCGGTCGCGGTGCCGAAAGTGCTGGGGCTTTCCAAGGCGGATGCCTCCAAACTGCTGAGGGACCAGGGCTTCACGCCTCTGTTCTACTACGCGCAGACGAGCTTCGGCGCCACGGGCCAGGCAGTGACACAGACGCCGGCCTCGACGGGTCAGGCCTTTCCTGGCTCGGTGGTCATGGTCCTGATCTGCCAGGGCAACGCGACCTCCGGGATGATCGTGCCCGATGTGACCGGCAAGGCTGAAGCCGAGGCCAAGACCGCCTTGAGCAACGCCGGCTTCAACGTCGATGTGCGCCGCATCGTAACGAGCTCCGCTTCGGCGGGCACGGTAGTCGCGCAAACGCCGCAGGCCAAGGACACCCGCCTTGATGCGGGAGCGACGGTCGGGCTTCTGGTCAGCGCGGGCTCGAATCCCAGCGTGCGGCTGCCCTCGCTTTTGGGCTCCTCGCTTGCCACCGCCCAGGGTAAGCTGCGTTCGATGGGCTTTGACGTGGTGGTCGTGCCGCTGCCCAAAGGACAGCAGCCCGGCCCGGTCACCCAGCAGTTCCCTGCCGGCGGCCTTACCTACAATCTGGGTCTGCCGGTGCTGCTCTACGCGCCGCAGAAAGGATAGTCATGCGCAAGACGCTCGAAGAAGTGATACAGACCTGGGAGCCCGTCATCGGACTGGAGATCCACACGGAGATCACCGCGACGCGTACCAAGATGTTCTGTGGCTGCCAGATCGCTCACGGCGGCGAGCCCAACACCCGCGTCTGCCCCGTCTGCCTGGGGATGCCCGGCGCGCTGCCCGTGCCCAACGAGGCGGCCATCGAGTGGACCGTGCTCGCCGGCCTGGCGACGGATTGCGAGATCGAGCGGGTCAGCCAGTTCCACCGCAAGAACTACTTCTACCCCGACATGCCCAAGAACTACCAGATATCGCAGTACGATCGCCCCTTCTGCAAGGACGGTCACCTGACGATCGAGGTGGACAAGGAGGGCCTCGCGCAGCGCCTGGACCGCGACCTGCAAGCAGAGAGCTACGAGACCCGCATCGGCATCACGCGCATCCATCTGGAGGAGGACACGGGCAAGATGGTGCACGTCGGCGGCTCCGAGGGCCGCATCGCCGGCGCCACTCACAGCCTGGTCGACTACAACCGCGCGGGCACGCCGCTCATGGAGCTCGTCAGCGAGCCGGATATCCGCACGCCGGAGGAGGCACGCCGCTTCGTGCAGAAGCTGCGCCTGATCTGGCTGACGCTGGGTATCAGCGACGGCAACCTGGAGAACGGCTCGATGCGCGTCGACGCCAACATCAGCCTCAGGCCCCGGGGCGCCACGGAGCTGGGCACGCGGGCCGAGGTCAAGAACATGAACTCCTTCAAGGCGCTGCACGACGCGGTGGCCTACGAGATCACGCGTCAGGCGGAGGTCCTGGAAGAGGGCGGCCGGGTCGTCCAGGAGACGCGCCACTGGGACGCCGGACGCAAGGTCACGAGCTCGCTGCGCTCCAAGGAGGAGGCCAACGACTACCGCTACTTCCCTGAGCCGGACATGGTGCCCTTCGAGTTCTCCGAGGAGTTCATCGCCGGCGTGGCCGCGCGTCTGCCGGAGCTGCCCGATGCGCGCCGACGTCGCTTCATGAGCGACTACGGTCTGCCGGCGAGCGATGCGACGATACTCACGAGCGACCTGGAGCTCTGCGCCTACTACGAGGCGGCGGCCATCGGCCTGGATGCGGAACTCGCCAAGCCGCTGGCGAACCTGATCGTCAACGATCTGGTGGGCGCGCTCAACACACGGAGCGAGGAGCTGTCGGAGAGTCAGGTGAGCCCACAGGCGGCGGCAGAGCTGGTGACGCTGTGCGACGAGGGGGCGATCTCGGGCAAGCAGGCCAAGGAGGTCTTCGCAGAGATGGTCGAGACGGGCGCCG
>Ga0209629_10003618_pt1 | contig 11142 bp, 7 predicted proteins | sample TergutCu122P5_FD_187286 | JGI IMG/M metagenome (GOLD analysis project Ga0209629, IMG submission 187286) | Cubitermes ugandensis P5 segment gut microbial communities from Kakamega Forest, Kenya - Cu122 P5 (SPAdes) (version 2) | ecosystem: Host-associated > Arthropoda: Insects > Digestive system >...
TTAGGCCGTGACTGCTTCTTCCAAATCCCTTCAATTTCCTTGTTTATTTTTTTTTATTGTCTTATCCTGTACACTACAAGTTACTGGCAGCTTTCTAAAGCAAACAATCCAAGAAAAAGACCAACATTTGAGGGTGTCTAGAAGAAGGAAGCAGCACGTTCTTCTGAAATGTTGGTACTCATATTTCTCTGTCTCACAAGACTGTAGTCTGAATCATGTTTGTTTTCTACATATGAGACTTTATTACTGTCCAATACTTCTCCTTCATGATGAACCTCATATAATACATGCACCATAGTGACCCATTTTGGAACTCTGTTTGCAGGGCATGGGATGCTGTTCAGATACTGCCATATCATTCCACTATGTGCCTCCAAGTCAAATGTACGTACTGGAATATCTCATATATCACTTGTGGCCATATGGAATTTCTCACACTGTTGATTCCTCACAACTGCCAAACCTACCATCAGGTGGGTACAATGATACAACAAGAGAGGAGAAAAAGAAAATTGATGAGGACAAAGTAGGACCTTGAACAGAAAGAGACAGTCCTTATAAATTTGGATCATGGGTGACTTAATAATTGTATGCATTTATTTTATGCAAATATGCCAGTTGTAAACAAAACAAAATTAGTCACCCAACCACTGTCATTTAAATTATAAGCATAAACAGGCATGACAGAAATGAGAAATGCATACAAATTTTCAGATAGGAAACCTGATGAAAAAGACTGCTGGAGACCTAGGTGTGCTTCAAAAAGTACTGGACCTCAGAGGCATAAAATGTGAATGTGTGAACTGGAATAATCTGGCTCAACAGAGGGAACAGTGTCAGACTGTTGCAAACATTGCAATTAATGATTTGAAATTCTCATGGTTAATAGTGTGTGGCACCATGTAATTTGGTAGATAGGTACCAACATTCCAAAGGAACCTGCTTCCTCCATCTTCAGCAGGTCTAACTTGAGGTAGCTTTAGCACGTGCAGCTGAACTTGGGGGTGCAGTGATAGCAGAAAGAATTTTTTTTTTGCTGAGATGGTCAACACCCCCGAAACAAGAGATGACCGGTTGGCAACCTCATCAGGTCCCTGATGACGAGGACAGAGACGTTTTTCGAAATGTTATTTTACTTGCTGTTCAACAACATGACACTGCTGCTAGCCTGAGAATATTTTATTGAATTCAGTCGCCATTAAATCTTTAGGTTATATAAATTTTAAATATTTGTTTACAGATACTTTATTGTATTATTATTTACCTTTCATTCTGCCTTGCAAGTATAGAGCAGGATAAGAAGAAATAGAGATTCAGGAAGACAATATGTGAGGGGAAATGAAAAGTGTAAACGAAAATTAAAACCAGAAGAATATATCAAACATCAGGGAAACAGCTGGCTGCTGTAAGTCTGTGCAGGAATGGCTGAAACTGCAAAAAATAAAGAAGGTGGTCATGATGGAATGCAACTAAACAAAGAGTGAATATGCCAAGTATCATTTACATTTTATAATTTATCATATTATCTTACTCTTTGTAAAGTCATTTCATGGTATTTGCAACTTGTTACCCTACATGGTCCTGTTCATATGTGGGAATTTGATTGACTGCTGTCTTATTCTCTAGGGCTAGAGCTCTGATCCAGTTTTTGTGTTTGTAAATTAAATTTTATTTTAGGCCTTTTTCAAATAGTAATACTTCATGTGGGTAAAAGACAATTGATTTATTGATAATACAAAGATATAAATTCTTTATGCTATCAGGTTTGTCTATTTGAATATTGGATATTTTCTTTAACTTTTCATCCATTGTACTATATTTTCTTGTTAATTCTTCATTTACAGCTTTGTTTATATAATTTTCAATAACATACCATGTTCTACCCCATTCTTGTGCTGCGCTTAGATGTGCAAGATATAAACCACAAATAAGATTTTCTTTTTTCAAATACAGAAATTTGGTTTTGTCACTAACGTGTAACTTTTCTATTTTTTGTTGAGTGAATTTTGTGTTGGGAAAAGAGTATGGTATTTTAATTTTGGCATAATTTGGTTTTAGGTTCTTCTTAAGGCGTTGTTGTTTAAATTAAATATTAAGTAAACATTTGCCTGTGTAATATGCAACACCAGTCTTGGATTTAATGACTATCTGCTAACTTGGTGTTGACAAATTACAAGATTCAGATGGGTTCTGTGTCATGTAGCCAACACTTGTGAATAAAATTCTTTTTATGCACAAGTTTATTTCTCCTACTTACATTTGTCATTTTAATATTATTTAGACACAACCTGAACACAACCACCGGCCAGGAAATCATCAATATTGACGTTTTTTATAGTTTTATACAAATTCTGTATTAAAAAGTTTTACAAATTCTGCATTGTAACAATTATTGGAAGTCATATGGGATCCCATTTAATGAATAAAATTGCACTATACCACACCTTATTTTTAAAAGTTTTTGTAATACTGGCCTGATGATGGTCTTTTTTAGGCTTAAACATGTGGTTGTACTTGAATATAACTTGGATGAGTTACTTCTCAATAGAATTTTAAGAATTTTTTCAGTAGAATAAATCACTGAAGTTATTCCTTAGTAGCGAATGAAAAATATTTTAGTATTTCTAAACATCTAAGTGAGTGGAAATAAGTTTATTGTATGTTGCTCACTGTAAGCAATAGTGGCACAATCGAAAAATTGCCCATTTGGATTGGTAATATGATTGACATAAAAAATATAACAAGTAAATTTGACAATAATGGCATCTAGTGAGGTATATTTTAACTAACAAGTGTGCTGGTTTTGCCTGATGTAGTTGTTATATTTTTGAGCCCAATCTCAGTGTTAGCTCCAAATGGCAATTTCTGAGTTCTGCCACTATTGCATTCAGTCAGCAATATATTCTGCAATAAGTTTATGCACGAAAACAAGTGACAGATGAAAAGGCAAAAATTTACTATAGTAGCCAATAAAGAAATACTATGAAACATATTACCATAGATGCAGAAGAGGAGGACAAGGAAGAGCAGAAAAGAGGAACTGAAGATGCAAGAGTTGTAAATATGAATCAAGTTACAAAACACAAATTCTGAAGGAAAAATTTCAAAAAAGCTAAATGAGAAGTTGAATGTAATTCAGTAACTGTAATTGTAATTTATTTCGCCTTCCATTAAATTTTTACAGATATAGAATCAGTCATTATAGTAGATAAGCATGCAAGGCATTTGTCACAATGCCATGTTTGTAAGAGAGGAAACAAATATGGCAGTGAGCTTCTCTGTGTTGACTGTCAATATTTTCTTCATGACATACGTGTGCTCAGATAAGACAAGAATTTCAGTACCGCAGCAGAAGCTACATAGTGACTCTTTCCGTGTCACAAATGATAGGAGGCAGAAACACAAACAACAGTATTGAAGAAATGTCACATATTAATGATAGTAATAGTGTTACAAATAATGTTAAGAAGTTTGTAACAGTGGAGTAAATTTGCAAATAATTATCCAGATTATCGACCATGATTGTTTTACTAGGTTCATTCAAGACATGGACACATATGTACATTCGTGTCAACAAAAATCCATCAGCCTGAAATTTTCTAAGTCCCAAACCGGAAGTGACGTGCGGTACAGTTGCCATCATATTTTGAGTCATTTTACTTTCCCCATATTTGCGCATTCGTGCCGTTTCTCTGTCCTCCATTCATTACAATCAATCACACCGCATATATATTAACAGAATACGACAATACATTTGCTTAATTTGAAATTAAAACATTAATTAAACTGCATTAACTTTCCCAGGCATGAGGATAGCTAGCTAGCCTCACGCCTGGGAAAGTTAATGGAGTTTAATTAATGTTTTAATTTCAAATTAAGCAAATGTATTGTCGTCTTCTGTTAATATATACACGGTGTGATTGATTGTAATGAATGGAGGACAGAGAAACGCACGAATGCGCCAATATGGGGAAAGTAAAACGACTCGAATTATGATGGCAACTGTACCGCACATCACTTCCGGTTTGGGACTTAGAAAATTTCAGGCCGATGGATTTTTGTTGACATGAGAGATACCATAAGACACAATCTGCATAGTCAGCATTCAGAATAAGTAAGTTCTCCTTCCCTGTCCTGTTTATGATAAACTTTGCATCACCCTGAATGGAAGGTATTAATCAATGGCATTTCTTGGGAAGATTATTTGTCTCTAAAGAGTTAAGCAATTGGAGCACATTGTGGAGCTACGTAAGTCACAGTATTAAAAAACTGTAATAGCAATTTAATTACATGTGGTGTGATGCATGGATCTGAAATGCATAAGAATTTTCATATGGAAATCTTGTGTAAAATGCGAAACTGGGAGATGTATGTGTTGAATGGATGATTAGGTAAAGAGGAATAAGAAGTAATTTGTTAATATTTTGTTGACTGCACTGATCTGTTTCGGGATAGAGTAGAATGTTGGGTGATTTGAAGGCAATAATGAACCTTCACATTTAGTGAGAGTCTGGAATATGCTGACCATGTAAGTAACTATGAACTCGTTGAGATTCCTGCTGTGTGTAGGTGTTGTGTTTACTGGAAGGAATATATATTACTTCTATGCCTCGGTTATTGCCCACTGTTGAATCAGACACTGAAAGGGATTTTGAATTTTGTGTACTGGCAGTTGTATTGGTGATGACATCATTGTGTTCTTACTCTTCCTTTAAACAGACAGTTGAAATTCAATGGGAAATAATTTCTTCCCTGTATTCATTTCTAAGCCCCTTACCTCCTTTGCTGAATCTCTTTCCTATGCCTACCCATTCCTCTTCCATTGTGACTCTAAACTATGCCAGGTTAAAACTTTGAATGAATTTGTACTGTTACCATGTAGATTGTACACTTTTGAACACAGAGCCTGTACCTACCTGTATATTTAAGAACTATATAACTGTCTTCTAGTATATGAATTATACATTTTCAAATGTCTTCTGTGTTGTCTGATAGTGAACCAACAGGAATACATTTGCTGTTGGCGAAGGAGTGGACACAACTGTAGCATATAAACATCTATGAGGTATAACATGATTTAAACATGTTACTTATGAGCAAATTTAAATGTATAATATTATGATTGGTGAATGTTTAAACAGAGTCAAATGAAATCTGTTTGTAGATATTGTTCAGTATAATTAGAAGCTGACATCAAACAAGTAATAAAAGTTTTCAGTTAATACCACTTTTTTAAGTGACAGTAAGTGCTAAAATACAGTGCAGTCTGTGTAACAACTTCTATATTTATCACTGCTGTTTGCACTCTGTGTTTGTTCTTGTTGGTGTTGAAAGCTGTGTCATAATTTTACTGTATTCAGTAAGAATAATGACAGTATGGTTTATGTAACAAAGATAAATCCTTTGTCTTAAATTTTTATTGAGGTCTCTTGTAGTGTGTATAGTTCTAGAACTGTAAAGTGTCTTCTTTGTCATTATGTATGTTAGCAATGAGTTTTAGTTGTAGTAAAGAATGTGAGCAGAAGGTGGTTGCAACAGGTGGCAGTGTAAAATACGTTTCAGTTCATATTGCAGTATTAGCAATTGCAGAATCTATAAATACCACTGTGTTTCCAGTACTTTTCAAGTACTTAATTGTATTTGGGTATTCTGGTTTGTTTGTTTGTTTGTTTTCTAGCTTGCTTGCTTTTGTAGGCGATGAATATTAGATGAACATACAAATTCTTTTCTCAACTGGTTCGTTTGCTTCGAGTTTTGTGGCTAGAACTATGCTGGCCTTTATCCTAATTTGACTGAGTTCTGTATAAACAGTACTGCTTGTGTGATGAATTTTGCTTTTAAAGCATACTTGTTGGTTGTTAGGTAGACCATCTGCTGAAATGTGGGAACAATGTATATTTTATGTTATTCGTATAGGAATCACGTATTATGCCATGATTCCCCCACCTCATCCTACATGATTTTATCATCCTATTAATACTGAGGAAAAGTACAAATAACAAATATGAAGCTCCTTATTGTGTAACTATGTCCAGCATCAAGTTATATCCTCCCCCTTGATTCCCAAATGCTACTTTTATGAACAACATTTTCTCAACCACCCTTAATCTTCTGTCTAAAGTAATGGATCAAGATTCACACCTATATAAATATTAGGCTAGACAGTCTTTCAGAAAATATCCATCTCTACTGTGACACTGATATCTCTCCTCCAAAATAAATATAATAACTTTGCTTATGCCATAGGTTTAAATTATATACTTACAGTATATGATAAAAGGTGAAGGCAGTCTAGTACAGGCCTGGACAGGCCCTTAGGGCTACAGGAGGTTAAGGCTCCCAGAATTTCTAGACAACAGGCATGTGAAGGTAGTATGGTTGTCAGCCCTACAAACCGGCCGCCTTTACCCCCCAGGAGAAATCCCTGGTACTCATTTTTGTCAGGGACATAGTCGACCCCAGCGCCATGGTGCGGCCAGAAGGATTAAGGCAATAAAAAATCCCAATGACCCCATCGGGAATCTAACCTGCATCCTTCCAGCATGTAGTGGCATAACTAGGTTATTGGGGTGAAGAGCGATTAACTACAATGGCTGCTCCTAACAGAAATTGTGAACTTTAAAAAAAAATATTTATCGAGCTTCCTTTTGTTTTGCTCAATAATTTAAGGATTTCTGAGGGCAGCAAAACAAACTCTTCTAAAATATGTATTCATTTTGTCGGCCGTTGGACTGGGCTGCCCTTGGCGGCTATACCATTCCTCCCCCCCCCCCCCCCCCCCCCCCCCCCAACCTCCAACCACCTGCTCGATACCTCTTACAAGGTACTCAAATCTGTCACAAAAGTATATTTATTCAATGCGTGTCACATACCACAAATATTAAAATTATTTTACAGGCGACTAGTTTCGGCTCTGGCATTGAGCCCTCAACAGACCTTATCCAAGAACAAAGATACAGAAAATTTTACAGCTGCAGTTTTAAGGTGGATATCTCATGTTTACCTTAAAATACATTACAAATGTATAAATATATAGAGGGGTGTCAGATACAAGAAGCGCATATAAGAGGAGAGTTTGTATAGGTATCCGAATGTGAATGTCTTATATAAAGATGCCACTGATTTTATGTTATTACGAGTTTCGACGCAAACTGAATTAATTCTTTCCTTTTGGTATGCCTAAGACGGAGAAGAAAAACACTGGCGTAATATTAAGTTATAAATGCAGTGCAGGTACTTATTGTGATATAGCATTATCATTTTATTTCAATAACCATAATAGTTTCAGGTTCGTGTGACCGTGCATCATTAACGTAAAAGAAAAAACCAACAGGCTAACACCAGACGCGGTTCTATACAGTCTGTCTCCTGACGATGGGCATAATGATGCCCGAAACATGTTGAATTAATCTAAAGTGAATAAACATCTTTACTTGTGTCATCCGTTGGTTCTTTCTTCTCCAAACGTAATAGCATAGATCAGTGTACGTAATAGTCTTTTCAGACCTCTATTTAGGTAAAGTTGAAGTGCATATTTAGGTAAATTTAGAGTAAAACTTCCCCCTCTGGAGGACCTCTAATTTGAAATTTATTTCCAGTGATACGTATAATTTTTTAAAATCTAAACTGTTACGAAGTTACAAATTTGCATCTAGTTGGCATTTTATTTCCACATGTTACGAAGTTAGTTTTACTCGCTGTGAAGGCTATGTACGTGATGACCACATTATGACACGATCATTCTCGTTTATTTGTTACTTGTCGAAGCGATATTGGCTAACTTGTCAGGGTGAAGAAGTGGGGAATGTCTGTTGTCTATTGGTTAATTTTAAAGCCGGCCGCACAACGAGTGAGCGAACAGTAGCTGTTCAACGGTCTGATGTCTGTTGTACGGTGTGGAATTCGAATGTTGTGCGTATTTTCACTAGCTGCTGGTTGTATGGTATGTTATGTCATTGACATTTTCATTTAATAGTGTAAAAAGTTCAGCAACCGGTATTCACCTAAAATGGAAATACAATTTGTAACCGAGTATCTTATTTTAAGCATCAAGTTTTATTCGTTCTTGTGTTACTTTTCATTTTAGTGTATTAAGTATAGAGCAGTTGTGTAATTAAGGGATTAATTTTTTAACTCTTTACTGTTGTAAATTTTGTAGACTATGTGTACAAGCGTTAACGTCAATATCTTCAAGAAAGTTCTATGCACAAGTGATTACGTGACCATATTTTTCTCACTTTCAGCTTTTCGTAGCGTGAAAAAGGGGGAGCAGTGTACAGTATTAGCACTCCATATCATATATTAAAACTCTGAAGATGTCATTGTCATTATTGGCAGCATATGATGATTTGATAAGGTGTTCTACAGTTCTAGCAGAGAGCAGCTGTGAACCAGGTAAGTGAACACTTTCAAGTAAAACAACAGAAATTTAGAAGTGAACTTATAAATTTTCCGTATGTTATGTAGATTTTGTTTGGATTTCGTAGCCTTGCTTTAATTAGAGATGGTATTTTCTTTTTGGAGAATTTCTTCGATTTGCCCTAAATCAAGAAGAATGTCGGAAGAAATGGTTAGCAGCTGTCCAGGAAACACAGAGGCTCCAGCGGGAACTAGAAAAAGCAAATCAAAACACTGCAGTTTTTGATGCAAAACTAAATCATGCTCGCCGCTTGCTGGATAAGGAGAAAAAGAAACGACTCGAAGCTGAGAGCAACAGCACTGCTCTGGTGAGGAAATTTAACATTTTTTTATACTTCTGTATACATACACAGCTAAGGTATATGTATATAGGTTGAAATCTTGTAGTTGTATCACCACACTAAAATAGGTATATGTATAAAAATATTAACAAATGTTGGTTTTCTGAAATGTTATTTTATGTATGGAGCAAGTGGTCATGGTAGTGCCAACAGACAGTTTAGCCAAGTTAATGGACAGTCAGTGCCCATACATGTGTTGAATATGGGACACTTCGAACTGTTTATGAAGAAGATAACAGTTTTGCAACAATGTGGATTTATTGCACTGTATGACACAGTTCCAATCACAATATGTATATTGCTGCTGTTATTGTGCATTGTAAAGTCAAATACAAAATAGTGCCATTAATATGAACATAAAAGTTTTAAATGTTTAAATGTTGTTAAACTTTTTGTGCATGTTGTTGGCATTCTGTTATATTTTCCAATGAGAAATTTTGTTATAAATTCTTATTTCAAACTTGCAAGAATATGTCATGTCTTAAAGTGGATTTTTCTCTACTGGAATTCATGTTTTTCAAACTATCATAAATATTTGTTCATTCATGGTATTGCATGGAAATCCACATCCATGTTTCATCTGCACCATGCTGAGTGTTCTTCAGCCCTTATTTCCATAGCACCTCGGCTGATAAATGCCTCCTCTGTACTGTTTGTAGATTAGTGTACTCATGCTGCTTCATTGCTTTGTATTGACTCTTGGTAGTAAAGCTCTTGGCAGCGTTATCCTTAAGTGTGTTATGGTTGCAGAAAGTTTTTTCATGTGCAAATGGACAGGAAGTGTGATGTCTGTACTGTGACATTTCATGTGTATGATTAGTACAGGGGTGCTGATAAGTCCTTAGCCCGACCTACTTCCCGATGTATTTTGTTTGATGGTTAGAATATTTCGTTTCATGCTAGTCTTGTTATATATATAAATAGTACTAATATTCCTCCAATTATGATTATAAATAAAATATATGAAACTCAAAATCTTCTGTTGCTGTAGCTTGTTTCGTTCCTGGTCAGGCTAAGGACTTATCAGCACCCCTGTAAAGGAGAATGCAAATTGTGTAGGTATTGATTAGTAAACATGGCAATGGAGAACCTAGTTCTTTATTTGCCATGGACTGATGTTTACCAACTGGGATTCTTCTACCACAGTGGATTCCAAAGAGTAACCCTTTGATTGTAGAGTATGTATTATTTTCTTAATTATACTGTGAAGTTCCCTGGTATGTTGTCATGCCAGCGGTGTCTGATAGCTCAGTGGGTAATTTATCTAGCTTGTATTTGAGAAATGTCTTGTTTTTTAGCTGTGGCAAGAGCCCATTCATGGTTTTCTTGAATCACTGTTGGTGAACATGAGCATACTGATAGCTTGCAGCAATTTGGGACCACCTCCTTTCCTTAATCCTTTCCACCTCAAATATTCCTTTTTTTCATTACACTTAAATTTGTGTAATTTTATGTACATACACTGTTTTTAAAACACCAGAATATATCTGTGTTCAATAGCTCAGTGCTGAAGAAGATATTTGGACTGAGGATGAGGAGGAAGCACTAGGAGTACAGAGAAAATTAACATTATGTGGAATGAATTTCTTCCCTTTACCAAAGAACTGTTTCTATCCATAGTCCTTAAGATTATATTGTTTGCTCAGCTGCCCATTAACACCACACCTTCCATTGATCCCAAAATTTATTTCTGTGTTCACAGTAGCCCACAACTGGTTGCTGGCCTTGGCCAGATTAATTCACACTGCACCCCCACACCCTTTTAATGTTATTATCCATCTATGTGTGACTAGGTCTTCTCTGTGGTCTCCTTCAGATTATAAAACTATAATTTTTTATAAATTTGTAACTATTCCTAAGCTTTGTATGTGCCCTGGCAATCCCAACTGTGATTTTATTACTCTAGTGATAATTAGGAATATTTAGGATGTGTCTCATTATTGTGTACTGATAGGTGCAACAAGGTTTTGTAGATGCTATCATTTAATCTTAAAATTATAGCTAAAAAAATGTTAATGGCATAGGTTCTGACATGAAACCATACTGGAGAGGTTCAACTCCTATAAGTATGGACGCAGTAACGCCAAGCTGTCTCTGCAGCTTCATATTCAAGTGTATGTGCATAATTTTTTAAAGCTGCAAAACTTATTGCAGTATGTGGAAATAAAATGCCAACCAGATGCAAAAGAGGTTTTTATTGCAGATCTTATTGCTTGCTCAACATGTTTCGGGCACCACTATGCCCATCATCAGGAGCTCAAGAGTATTATACAGTGGTTGCTGCCTGTGGTATTTCGTGCTGTGGTTTTCAAGTTGCTGGTCTGGTGTGGAGCTGAGGGTTGTGTGTCCGGTTTGCAGGATGCTGCAGCATCCTGCAAACCGG
>Ga0209629_10003619_pt1 | contig 11142 bp, 7 predicted proteins | sample TergutCu122P5_FD_187286 | JGI IMG/M metagenome (GOLD analysis project Ga0209629, IMG submission 187286) | Cubitermes ugandensis P5 segment gut microbial communities from Kakamega Forest, Kenya - Cu122 P5 (SPAdes) (version 2) | ecosystem: Host-associated > Arthropoda: Insects > Digestive system >...
CCCCATCATATTGCGGGCTTCTGCAGTTTTCTGCACATCACACTAGGCATTTAACTCCAGTACCAAAAGGCTAAAACAAGTGAATATGTGATTTTAATATACACCATAAATCAGAGCTGTTTTATTTTACAGTATAAGTCATAATTACAGCCACAAATCAGTGGTTCCTTTAAAGGTGACGTGTCCTTATACATGCCATAAAGGTATACAAGAAGAGGGACATACATCTCCACTCATTCTTCAAATCAGCAATAGATGGAGGTGAGTGGTCACCCTCATACCCTGGCCACTTTAACTCTGGAGAAAGAGCCCACTCGACTCATTGAATATGAGGCTGGGTAGGCTGCAGAGGTCATCTGGATATTTTGGGAAAGAGATAATCTCCTGCTCTTGCCAGCTTTCAAACGCTGATTGTTCAGCCCATAGCACTTCCTCACTGATTCCCTTACTGATGAAAATTGCAGACTCTCTTGTACAGTGTCACATAATGAATAAATTGTGTATATATACACATATATGCACATATGGCAATAATTTTTAAAGTAAAAGTCATGTATTGAAAATGTGTGAAATATTTTCGAATACTGTGTTTGTAACTCAAGCACCACAATATTTACGATATTCACCTGATAATTCAGATACTATACTTGCATTAAAGTTAAAAAAACAGGTATTTAAAAAAATATTTTAACAAAAATTCCTGTATGTATAGATGAATCCCACTTAAGTTGCAACAAATAACATTATTGATGAACTGTGTCTCATGGTGCAAAATGTTAACTAAAGAAGCATTTTTAGTTTGACAAAACTTCTTTTTTTTTACAGGCAAAGGCTGATATCTTTACACACATTGTGCACAATATAACAAATGCTTTGAAGTGAGCAAGCTGACAAAAGTCACCAATGAATTCTGTATGTTTATAATACAGGATTCATAGAGGTGTGTCAAACCGATATCCTTTCCTTTAATGAATAATATTTTGATTCCTTGAATTTTTTATACATCAATTATTAGTGAAGTACTATGTGTTGAAAGAGTTACCAGTGTTTACAGGGGATGTCACAGCACTAAACCACTTATTATAAGACCATATAACATGTAACCACTGTTAATGGATCACACACTATTAAACTTTGCTGGGAGTATACAATGTCACATTAACTGGTACAGGTATAGCTAGCTGTCTCACCTTGACATTCATATCGAAATGACAGGCATGGAACATATGCTGTGGGGGAGTGGGCAGTTGGCATGTAGTGATGATTAGTCTTCGCGGATACATTGGCTTCATGATTCTTGCATCAAGACACTGACACTCTAATGTAACCTTTGGTAAATGGGTCATTTGCTTGAACAGAGGTTTTGTTTCCTGTAAATGGTCACATGAGTTCCCTTGTATAGCACATACTCAATCCAAATTTTACACATGCACAAGATTGCTGATTATAAGCAGCTGTGTGCTGAATAATTAATCAGCACAGACTGCAATAAGAAATTATAGATATCTAAATATAAACAGACATTCTGAGAATGATAAGGTAAGAGCATCTTCTTGAATTTTTATTTTTCCACAAAATGTACCACCAGGATTCTCAGAATTCAAAATCACAGAGTGCTGTGAGTCAGTCCCTTTTACTTAAAAATAAATAAACTTTACAACATACATTTCATCAACTAACATATTTTATGACAAAATACACAAAAATAAGATAAAATGAAGCAAGTGTTTATGCTTTCACATCAGTGTAGTTCAGGTTTCCATTTCTCTGAAATTCAGCACTGCATCATTGGGTGGTGGGTGTTCAATGTCTTAAGACTATAACATTGTCTTGAAACATCTGACTCATCATCCAGTGATGCAGTGCTACATCCCAGAAAAATGGAGAACTGTGGAGCAAATGACGAAGTGTTATAGTAATACAAAAATATTTTCTATTTTCAATATTTTTCATGGTTTAAAGAGGTTATTACAATATTTAATAATGTACTTATATGGTATGGCCATGTTCAAAGAAAGGCAGAAGAAAGACTGCCCAAAATAGCATTGAAGCAGATGCCGAAACAAAAGAGAGCATGAGGAAGACTGAAGAAAAACTGGATGGAAGGAATAAAGAAGGCCATGAATGAAAGAAGCCTAAATGAAGGCCAGTGGGAAGATAGGAAGCAATGGAATCTAGGTGTCAGACAACGTAGAAAAACATTTTGAACCCGATACATACATACATACTTCATACTACACAGCATCACACTACTCATGTCTCTTAGCATGGCAGCAGCATCTACTTGAAATTTAGAGTGCAATTTTCCCCATTTCAGCTTACCTTATTTCATAGCACAGCCTTAAGCTTCAAAGAAGGCCCCTCACCTTCTGAAAATATTTCTTGACACTTCTGAGTCGTTGTGATGAAACACTAGCAAGAATGTCGTCATTCAGCTCTTGCAAAGAATGGTGATTGTTCACTTAAACTCTATCTTACAATGTCATCCACAAACAATAACCACACAGATTCAAATATGGAGATGCTAGAGGCCACCTGCATTGACAAACACATGTACACATGGGGCTGTCCTACACAGCAGTGTGTAGTAGGTAGGCAAGTAAAATGGATGCTCTGGTAGCAGCCAGGAACCACGCTTGTTTCTGTGATGCATCCTGCTTGCTCAAGTGGGTGGCAGCAATAAGGAGTACAGAACAATATAAATTGGTAACAAAATAGGACATTACATAGTTACTGATAAGCAGACACATACTCTGTATTTCCTAGGAGCCTGAAGCACAGCTGAATCAAAATCTGGATGGTCTGCCATGTGGATGTTGATTACAGGTTTGAAGAGAGTCACCTGGAATACTCGTTTAGGGATGTTGTTTTCCAGTGACTCAAAATCCTCTGCTGATGGTGGTGGCAACTGCTCTCGGGTTGGCTCTGAAAATGAACAAAGCAAGCTCTATCATAAAAATGGTCATAATATATCCAAAAATATATACAAATTAATGACTTACTTCACACAAAATGGCTGCTACTTTACTGCAAAGTCTGTAAACACAACCTCAACATTTGTTCCTCTATCAACCGCAAAAGTTGGCACTACTTCGCCGACCGGCGGCGGCCGCTCTGTCGGTATAGTTCGCTCGCGGACTAAGGCCACGGAGTTTAGTTTAGTTTTTATCACTTCAGTGTTTTCAAAATATGTTTCATTTTAGATCTGTAGAAAATGACAAATGTTTTGTAGATTATTTAAGAATAACATATTAAACTGTCAGTACTTCTTAGCACCAAAAGCATTATCATGTGAAATAAAATGCAGATGAATGAGAAAGCAGCCATGGTCAGTTTCAAAGTATTACACTGGCAGATACTTGCAGAATCACAGAACACTTGATCAGGATATTTGGTTCCCCCAGCTACAATTTGAAAAACTTACCTCCCAAGAAGAAGTCAGGGGTAGGACTGTTCAGCCAGCATTCTCAGTGTGACAGTGATGATTCAACAGGTGCTACCATCACATCAAAATTCAAGTGTATATTTAACAGTTAATGAATTATTATGCACAACTTCAATATGTAAGTTCCGTCTCACAGCGAATGGTGTTTGCATTTTGTTCTTCCTTGGTTACTTTTCTAAACCCAAGCAAAAAAGTGAGCTCTCAGATACGAGTTTCGAGGTTTTTGTGGTATTGTAGCAAGGGAGTCTGTTTTTCAGAGATTGCATTTTGTCCATCACATCTTGATATATTAATGCTTTCATAAAACTCTGCATAGTTTTCAAAAGTGGACATTATACTGTCATTTACAACTGCTCAAGGGTGATTTAATCCATCATGGAAGGCATAAATAAAGTTTTATAAATATAAATTTTGTAAATTTTAGTGTCACGTGTAAACACCATACACACATTAAACTCCTAAAACAATTTTACAACCACTTTGATTTCTGAAATCCCTGAAAAATTTTGTTTCTCCAGTATGGTGTTACAAGGGGACATGCATATCAGTCATACCTGGTTTTGGAGTGCTATATGGTGAGTAATCATACAGTCTAGCAACATGCTGGATCATCTGAATGCGGTGGAATAAGCCAGAACAAATTTTAACAGCAGTTGGTCCCATAACTAGACGGCAGAGAGCCTTCTCAGAAAGGTTGCTGGAAAAAAATATGCAAACATGCATCAAGCAGTTATTCTGCACCAAACTATCAATCATGACATTAGCAATCATTTTAATCTGTACCTGTATTCCAGATCACTACCAAGCTCTGACAGTCGCTCTGAATTAAAGTCTTCTGGCAGCTCCAACATGTAGAGATAATCCATAGCAACTGCTGGACTCTTTTCTAACAGCAATGCCTCTGAAAATGGGGTAAAAAATGTTTTACAAAGGCAGGTACACATTCATGACTGTAAAACATACAGAGTAAGTCCTACTTTTATTCTAATTCATAAATTAGGCATCTTGTACTCAAAAATTAAGGGGAAAACAATGAATAAACATCAACATGATTCAATGACTTTTGAGGAAACAGAAACCTGGCAACTGTGGCATATCTCAACACGTGAGTATTAATATAAACATCAATATGACAATGTTTCCAATTGATAATCATTACATTTTAATTAATGTTAAAACCATACTCATATGCAGTTTCATGAGGTTCTACACTTCTGAAGCCATTACATTAAAGCTTGAGGTTCTGCTCTGAGAACATTTCATGCCACAATATGCATCAGAATTGATTTGTATGTCCAATATCTGTGCTACTGCTCAACCAACAATCATAATGCTAACACACTGACTTTCAACAGTGCTCTGCTGTACAGATACATGAATTTGGAGTTGCCACATGCTGCTTAGCTTGATGATAAAAGTGATTATTTGTGGTGATTAAAACCTGTTTCATCCCAGTTGTCTTTTAAAAGGCTGAAATGGATGTGATGATCAGACTTTTGCAGTGGCCATTTATGCTCTGCCAAAACCAGGCAACGTATTCAATTAGTACAGGGGTTCCCAGTATGAGTCTCCACTTTATATACATACCCCAACAAACATGTCAACCGATACAGGAACCAAATACAAACTTTCCCCAAACTTATGTCATTATTCAGTTTAGTGTAGAAAATAATTTAATACTCCTGATCTGTGTTATCTTAGCATCTCTTCCCAGCAATATCCGTATCATCCCAATGCCAGTCTGCTGTATCTCATGTGGTGCACACAGCTACAGCTTGACATAAGCAGCATCACTTTTATCACAAAAAACCTTACATACAATTCTTATTGAGGCAAAATCTCCCAAATGCAAAGGAATTTAAAAAAATAAGAAAAGGAACACACTGATGCCAAGAACTTTATTCTTTAATCTACATGTGGGATTTGTGGTGAAAAAAGTGACAATGGGACAGGTTTGTCTCAGAGTACTTCAACTTTCCCCTGTCAGCACCGTTCCACCACTGTGGTCCATACTCATATTTCATTCCTCTATCATCAACACCATACAAATAAAGTGCCTTTCTCTTTCTCTTTCCTAATACAGCAATCAACTTTGGTGTAACACAGTTTAGATCTTCAACACGAGACCTACGTTTAATTTTGCCCAAGTTATTCTGAAGTCTGCCATGTCACTACAATAATGACTGGGAATTAATATGAAGAAAGTTGGGGTGGCTTCCAAAGGCATGATTTGCCTACAAAGTTCTACAAAAATATGGTGGTTGTACAACTATCAAAGAAAGGCAAGCAGCCAGATGAATAAACAGTCACATAAGTTTGCCTTTCTTTGCAAAGAAAAATCAAAGATAATTCAATGTACACCTTATCAGCATATGCTAGACCAGACAGCACAATACAACACCATATCTGAACAGCTACGGACATCAATCACTTTATTATCCAACTAATGCACAACATAAAATATGTAGAGTTAATTAAAACATATTAAAATTATAGAGGCTGCTCCAACATGTTTCGGTTTACAAGGAAACCATCATCAGGGAGCCACAGCCAGTGCTTAGCTAAAATTGCAAGAAGTGGTTCAGAGTTGAGACAGACGTCATGCAGACATTGTCAGTGCTTTGGCGGCATAGTATGACCTGTGTGTCGTGCACTGTGCAAGCGTATACGCTTGCACAGTGCACGACACACAGGTCATCAAGATATATGAATGTGTTAACCTTAGCCCTAAATCTAGAAGAGTTGCTAACTTCATACACTACAGCCTTCAGTACCTGCTTAATAGGAGACTAGGTGGGCAGAATTCTGACCTGTTACAGTCGAAAGATGATCCTCCCATGAAACATTGTAAGTCTTCTTTTCTCCTTTGTTCTCAACAGCATCTGGGTCGAACAGTGAGTCTACCATGTAGTTTTTCTGTTGATTTCCTGCAGCCAAGTAAACAAACTCCTAGGCAGAAGATTACCAACTGAATGTAATCAAAGTATAAAACATGTTCCAGACTATATTATAAATTAATGGATCATAATTTCTTCACATATAACATACTCAGAGCCAATCAGCAAAAATCTAATTCAATCACATGAATGCAGAAAATGTCATGAATGCAAAACTGATGTGTAGTTAAAACCAAATTTCTCACGAACTTACACTCATAATCCCTGCTTCATTTAGAAAGTATCTGGTATCATGTAGAAGAGAAAAAATAACAAACAGAAGGAAAGTGTAAAAGACTCTAAAATTATGGTCTTTTAATGTGTTTTAATTGCTAAATAAAAATATATTAAACATGAAATACTTCATGATACAAACCATAACATACATCGTGTGCGTGTGTGTGTGAGTGTGTCACATTAAGCAAAATGGTTTAGAAACCAATAATAGAAAAGCAAAGTAGTGAATAAATTAAGGATCAAAAATACAATTACAAGTACAGACAATATTATACCTGCACATGTACACACACACACAAAACCATTCTACCAAGGACTGATTTCCTGCTTCTACATGCAATTAGACAACTGTACTGAGAATGGTACTAACCTTCTGGTCTATCCTACTTCCTTCAGGACAGGCACTAGTAGTTGCTTCCTTAACACCACAGAAGCAGTTACCATGCGGCTCAACAATGACCTGACTCATGCCTGTCTGAACATTAAGCCAACCAGCACCATGCATCACAAAGTCTAGAAAGCACCCTTGCAGATGTATGACTAGGAATGGATTGAATTTAACTTTGCGAGGACCATAGTAACTCCGATCAGGCGCACTGTCTTTTACCTGAAATGCATTTTTAGATGCACATTTTACCCTGCATTTAATCACAAAGAAGCACACAGAAATCTTAGAATAGCTTTTAAGAAAATAAAATTCATACTCATGCAAACAAATTTTAAATTACAAAATATTTTGAATTCTGCTATGTAGAAAAGTACCTCATATCTAAAACACAGATTCATTTGTTGCCAGAAACAAGCCTTGCAATTAGCATCAACCCCAGTAAATAAGCCAGTGTCATATTAGTAGTTTTACCAGTACATTTAGTAGTTTTGGTGAAATAAGACAAGGCTTTGGTTAACCTTAGTTTTAAAAAAAATTATTTTTATTCAACATTTCAAAACATATCAACATCCCAAACAAAAACAGAAGACTTCTTGCAAAACAGTATCCATAATTAACCTTTTAAAGACCTGTGTTCATGGAAAGAAACGCATGTAGAAAATGCCCCTATTAATTCATTTTATATTCACTAAGAATCAAAACCTACCTGTTGCACAATACTCCTTTGTATTTGCAGTTCATATCTCCAATATGTTTCGGCCAGATTTATTGGCCATTTTCAGGGAGTCATATGCAGTGATGTTTCAACTTGGAATTATCGGTGTGGTTACAAGTGTTGTGCATACCACTCCCTGAAGATGGCCAATAAATCTGGCCGAAACATGTTGGAGATACGAACTGCAAATAAAAAGGAGTATTGTGCAACAAGTTTTTCTTGATTCTTTGTGAATATAATATAGCTCCATGGAAAATGTATAATATAAAATCATTTTACATATTTAGCAACAACGTAATTTACTGCACTTTTAAGACATGCTGCACAATCTCCGTATTATTTTACACACACAAAAAAAGTCATTTATATAAAAATTTTATCTTTTTCTGTTCAAATAATACATCTTTTAAACCATCTGGTAGGATAAAGGTAAACTCAGGAACAATCACATAATACTCATTAAAATTTTCAGTTACTTTAACAAGAAATGAAAAATGCTTGAAGAGTGAGGTAACACTGCTTTATATAAGAACTGTATTGAAGCAACAAAAGTGAAAACCTTCTGTACCTTGAAAGTCACAGAGGCCTGCTGAACATAGAAACCTATGTGATAAGTCTGGCCTGCATAAGCATGGTGCTGTTCTGCTGACCAATCTTCATTCCAGGAGTCCGGCAATAGCGATGGTACCCAGCTCCATGCCCAGCCAGCCCATGATTCATTTGCTGAATCTGTAAAAACATGTTAGTTCAGTTTCCCTGGAATCAAGAATAAATACTGTACAATCTAATTACAGTGAGCAAGGTCCTTCTTGAGAAGCCAACAGTGCTTCAGCTAGTGAAATACCCCACATTTTATGCAACTCTGGAACTTAAAGTTTTATAACCATGTTCACATGAGCCCAAAATTTCCCCCTACCTTGAACCACATGAATCCAGTCAATGCTGTCCCATCCCAATTCTTTAACATTCTTTTAACTATTATTCTTGTATTTATGCACAGACTTCATTCAGGGTTCCCCACCATAACCTCGAGTTCATTTCTCTTTTCTCCCATACATGCCAAATGCCCTGTCATCTAATTAACTTTGTTTTGATCAACTTAACAGTACTTGGTGTATATAAATAAACACATTAATTAATTAACTTTCCACTCACCAGACAACGTCATGGGGACAGAGTCCTGCACGACATCTGAATCATGTTCCGCACTAGAAGACTGCTCAGGACGCAGTTCCTTGCCATGAAGAGCTATTCCTAGCAATGCGAGTCGCATGAACATGGGCACCTGCTGCTCTGTGAGGCTGAAATTCATGTTCTCACAGTGAATGTCAACTCGGGTCACTGACACCTGCTTGGCGGTTGCAGTGTGGTAACTCCTCAACAAGTGTAGTTCCATAGAGCAGCGGTAGAGGAGAGGTTCCTGTACAAGATCATCACCGTTCCATCATATTTCCATTTTAATCCTATTTTAATTGGAAATGTGTCAGAAAGAAAGCTTGTACAATCGTAATTGACAGCAGCAAATGCATGAAAACTTTCTATCACTGTACAGTGTTTTTCTATAAATCATACCCTTGTCCTTACAACATAACACATCAGCATTGAATGGAAACAGCAACAGGATCCAGTCTACCTAAACCATGTTCTATCACTGCGTGGCCATCACATGACTTAACCCTTTAACCACCGAGTTAAATCCCATCTGCCATCTGCTGGCATTATTAGAAGTTCACCATATTCTCTATGTTAGCGGGTTAAGGGTTAAACGTCTAAACAACCTAGAAAACACCCCTAGAAATTAATTTTTTATATTTAGGCAACAAGGAAATTTAATGCATTTTTAAGACATGCTGCATAACCAGTGTCTTATTTTCCACAAAATACAGCTTATTTCATAATTTCATCTTTTTCTGTTAATAAATAACACTTTTTTTGTAAACCATGCACTAAAATTTAAATACCAACCCCATCCCTCAAAGGTTAAAGGAATGTTATGCACATAGTCTGAGAATTGTTTGAACAGACTTGTACCTTCAGCTAATTGCCCACCCTCACATTCACAAAACAAGCAAGTTACATAAGGCAGATTATGTACTAGTGTCATGCACACTGAAGTGTCAAAGGAAAATCTTGAGTGGTAAGGGATGCCATATATTTCACGTACTGCAGATTCACACAATTTATTCCAACACTCATATGCATACATTGTAGCTCTTTACCTATACTGCGTCTTCACTTTTATCATCACCCTCTAGCTGTAATGCCAAACACCAGAAAAGGCAATTCCATCATCTTAAGATAACATATTCAAATATTTCACTTCAAGCTACCAAAAATGGTTAATATATCATGACCATCAAGCAGAAAAATACTACCAAAAGTGTTCCTCCTTGTGGCAAATGACTCAGAATGAGAATTATTTTTGTCATTAAAAGGCTATGATTGGGACAACTGTGTCTAAATCACTGCTTTCCCATGAATATGAAGGTGTCTTTCTTTTCAATATTGATCAATTTCATCTTGTACCCAAACTGTAATTGGCTTACTGAAACAATTGAGTGAAATTCCTTTTTAGGAGCATCTGCAAAATTTCAAAAAGCCACTATTAGCTTTGTCATGTCTGCCTGTCTGTTCATCTGCACAGAACAACTCAGTTCCCATTGGATGATTTCCATAAAATTTGATATCTGAGTAGTTTTCGAAAATCTGTCGAGAAAATTCAATTTTCATTAAAAATCTGACACAAGGGTACTTTATATGAAGACCTATGTACATTTTGGATAATATGAGTGGGTGCTGGTAAGTCCTTAGCCCGACCTAATTCCTGATATCGTAGGATGGAACAGACAGTGTTGCTGGAAAGAGGGTTCTGTTCATGTGCCGAATTCCAAGTCTTTTCTTGTTACAGAGGCTGAAAGGAAGCATGTCAGGCGATGCGCGTGATTTCAACAACATCGAGATGTGAGCTGTCATCAAGTTTGTTTTTCCTGCAAGGCAAGGCGCTGAAGGAAATTCACGCCATTCTGATAGAACCATTAGGCGAACATGCACCATCGTATGCCACCATCAAAAACTGGGTGGCCCAGTTTAAATGTGGTGATTTTTCCACCTGTGATGTGCCTTGTTCTGGGTGACCCAAAACAGTGACACCCCAGAGATTATTGATCAAATTCACGAACTAATCTTGGAAGACCGCCGGATTTCGGTTAAATCAATAGCTGAGCAACTGGGCATCTCATGTGAGCGGGCTGGGTCCATCATTCATGAAGATTTGGACATGCGGAAGCTCTCCGTGAAGTGGGTCCCGAAATGCCTGAATGCAGATCAAAAACGTCAATGGTGCCAGTTGTCTGAGCAACTTTTGTAATTTTTTCAGAGTGATCCAAATGATTTCCTGTCAAGTGCAAATGGTGACCATGAA